>Ga0335070_10006405_pt1 | contig 13856 bp, 13 predicted proteins | sample Lox_Sample_13_FD_206722 | JGI IMG/M metagenome (GOLD analysis project Ga0335070, IMG submission 206722) | Soil microbial communities from Loxahatchee National Wildlife Refuge, Florida, United States - Lox_Sample_1.3 | ecosystem: Environmental > Terrestrial > Soil > Wetlands | place: USA...
ACGGGGACACGCAGGGCAACCAATATCTCTCGTTCCCCTTCCGCTCCCACCGGGAAAATGCTCAATTTTTTTTCGTCCTTCAAAGGATACTACGTGAGTTAGAGACTGCCGGTCGAACTTCTTAGAACGATTTGTATTCAAGCTGGAGACCGAGGCGGCAGCGAGGAGCCGACGCAGACGTACGTAGAAGTACGTCGAGGAGAGCGACGCAGCGACAACGAAGGTATACACTTGAAGGCAAATCGGTCTTAGACGATCGCGTGTTCTTGCAGAAACGAGCCGAGGCGCCTTGCACCCTTCGAGAATTCCGGCGTAAAAAAGCCGGGCACCCAGGTTCCGTCGTCCCTGAAGAGGTCAGACACAACGAGAAAAGCTACACCCCTGAGCCCCTTTGCGCGGCACACGGCGTAAAACGATGCCACTTCCATCTCAACACCCAGCGCGCCGGCGCGCCTGTATCTCTCCAGCTTCTCACGGGTCTCGCGATAGATAGCATCGCAGCTCCAGACGATGCCTGTGGTGAATTCCTTGCAGCCTGGAAGCGCGCTCCACTCATGCGCCCACTCCGAATAGACCGTATCTTCCTCACTATCCAAATAGTGATGAGATGTGCCCTCTTCTCTGATGGCCCCTGAAGCAATGATCACGTCGCCGATGGAGAGAGTCGAACTGATGCCACCCAGGTAGCCCCAGAGACAGAATTCGCGAACGCCGAAGGCAGAGAGCTCCTCAACAAGGGAAGCTATGTTGGGACCACCATACCAGCTTTTGGTAAGGATGGTCTCTCGTTCTTCAACCTCATAGATTCGACGAAAAGGGGCCCAGCTTGCCAGAAGCTTCGCGCCCGGATGTCTTCGAAGGAATCGGATGTCACTGCCGCTCACAGAAACTATGGCCCGTTTCGGAAGGACGAGCTCTTCTGGCTTTTTTTCGCTAAGCGCACAGACCAGATCTTTCGGAGTTAATAGAGAGACCGAAGGATCAAAGAACCGTTTCATACCAATTAGCGTTCATCGATATAGTTTCGTTGTCGCGTCGTCGCTCTCCTCGACGTACTTCTTAGTACGCCCGGGTACCCGCTTGCGGGTGGGGCTCCTCGCTGCCGCCTCACTCTATCTTCGAATGCAAATTGATATTCAGAAATTTTGCCCGGAGTTTTCTGTATGTCTCGTCGAGATGTTCCGAGATCACTTTGGTCTCTCCAAGAACGGGCATAAAGTTCGTGTCCCCGAACCAGCGGGGCACCATATGTATATGCACATGTTCTTCCAAGCCGGCACCCGCTGCCCGGCCCATATTAATGCCAACGTTAATACCTTCAGCATCGAGTTCGCGGCTCAGCAATGTAGAGCATGTCTTGACGAGTCCTATCATATCGAGAAGTTCTCCGTCCGACAACGCTTCGAGTCTTCCCACGTGTCTTTCGGGCACGACCATCAGATGGCCGTTTGCATAAGGGAATTTATTCATGATCACGAACGCCTTACCGCGCCTGCCTACAACGAGGGCCTTTTCGTCGTCTGCATTGTCCACACACAGGAAGCACCCGGAGTCACCCGTTGGTTTGCTGCTTCTTATGTACTCCATTCTCCATGGCGCCCAGAGGCTTTTCATTTCGTTCCCTCTTGTCATTCTCCGATGAACGTGTATGCTTTCCACGGTTCGGGCAACACTTTCACACCCATGTTCAGCCTGAGAATGTAAAAATTATCAGGCTTTGCCGGCCTTTTCCGCGGATACATGTCACGCTCTTCCGGCAGCTTATCGCCCTTTTTCAGATTGCAGTAGATGCACGAGGTAACTATGTTTGTCCATTCAGTAGTGCCGCCCCGCGACCTTGGAATGATATGATCGCACGTCAGAAATTTCGGGTCGAACCTCCTTCCGCAGTACTGGCACGTATAGTCATCGCGCAGCAGGACGTTCCGCCTCGAGAATCTCAGACCATTCCTGTGATTGCGGACAAACCTGAGAAGCCTCACCACGGCAGGCAGCTTTATACTGCAGGAAACACTCACAATCTCACGTTCGTACTCGGACAGAACTTCAACCTTGCGCAGGAATACGAGCGTGATCGCCTTCTTCCACGGAACGATGGCGAGCGGCTCAAAGGTCGCGTTGAGCAGAAGTGTGCGGTCCATAAAGTCCCATGACAATATCTTTTTTAGTCCCATTTGTCAAGGGTCCCGGCCACTTCGCTGCTTTGGGAGACCGGCGCTTGCTCCGCTATTGAAAAGGCTCCACCGCGTGATCAGGTTTAGCTGCAGGCCCGAAAAGGCTAGAAAATTACACGACTTTCTGCTAAAATTTAGTATGCCTTCCAAAAGAACACCCAAGAAGAAGGGCAGTAACCTGTTCCTCGAGCTTAAAGCAAAGACTACAAAGGCTGATAAGAAGGATAGCAAAAAGAGGAGCTTCACTTTCCTCTACTTTATAATCGCTTTCATCGCAATCATTGTAATTAACAGTTACCTTACCAGTGGAGAAGTCAAAACTATCCCCTATAGTGAATTCAAGCAGTTAGTCCCACAGAATAAAGTAAGCGACCTCGTTGTGGATCAGGACAATATCCAGGGCACCCTTGTGACAGGGGACGGCAAGAAGACAAAGTTTCTCACAGCGCGGGTCGACGACCCAGACCTCGTCAAAGACCTGCAAAAAGCCAACGTAAAATTCTCGGGCCAGTACGAAAACAAGATTCTGAAAGCTATCATTTCGTGGGTGCTGCCTTTTGCCGTTATTATCCTGATCTGGAACTTACTCATGCGACGGATGGGCGGGGCACCCTCAGGCGTGCTCAACTTTGGAAAGAGCAGAGGCCGTATCTACAGCGAAGACGAGATCACGGTCACCTTCGAAGATGTAGCAGGTGTGGAAGAGGCAAAGGAGGAGCTTAAGGAAATCATCGAGTTCTTGAGGACTCCCCAGAAATTTCTCAACCTGGGCGGCAAGATCCCCAAAGGGATCCTGCTGGTAGGCCCTCCCGGAACAGGTAAAACACTGCTCGCAAAGGCCGTAGCGGGTGAGGCCAAGGTGCCCTTTTTCAGCATGAGCGGCTCAGACTTTGTCGAGATGTTTGTGGGCGTCGGGGCAGCCCGGGTCCGTGACCTTTTTGCGCAGGCACAGGAAAAGGCTCCCTGTATTATCTTCATCGATGAGCTAGATGCACTGGGCAAGGCACGAGGAATGAACCCCCTCTCCTCTCACGATGAACGGGAACAGACCCTCAACCAGTTACTGGCCGAGATGGATGGATTTGACACCAAGAAAGGTGTGATCATTATGGCCGCAACGAACAGACCGGAAATCCTCGATCCTGCTCTGCTCAGGCCGGGAAGGTTCGACCGGCATGTGCTCGTAGACAGGCCGGATATCCAGGGAAGAGAAGCTATCCTCAAGGTGCACGTACGGGGAATCAAGCTTGCAAAGGACGTGGATCTCAAGGTGCTCGCCGCCCGCACTCCCGGTTTCGTGGGCGCTGACCTCGCGAGCCTTGCCAACGAGGCTGCGCTTCTCGCTGCCCGCAAGAACAAGAGTGCTGTTCATATGGCAGAGTTTGAGGAGGCCATAGACAGGGCGCTTGCCGGTCTCGAAAAAAAGAATAAAGTCATGAGCCGCAAGGAGAAGGAGATTGTCGCCTACCATGAATCAGGCCACGCGCTCGTCGCCGAGTTAATGGGGACAACAGATCCCGTCCACAAGATATCGATTATACCGCGGGGCATTGCCGCGCTGGGCTATACTCTGCAACGCCCGACCGAAGACAGGTACCTGATGACGAAGCAAGAACTCCTCGATAAACTGGCGGTACTTCTGGGCGGCCGGGTGGCGGAAGAGACCATATTCGGCGAGGTATCTACAGGAGCCCACGATGACCTCTCAAAGGCCACCGATATTGCCCGGTCGATGGTGAAGGAGCTGGGCATGAGCGAAAAACTCGGCCAGATAACTTTTGAAAAGGACCGAAGGTCGATGTTTCTTGACGTCTCCGTGGGTCCTGCGTCAAGAGATTACAGCGACGAAACCGCTAGGGAGATCGATAACGAAATAAAAAGGATCATCGAGAATACTTACAATCTGGTAAAGACCACCCTAACCGCCAACAAAAATCTCCTTGAGAAAATCGCACAAACGCTTCTGGAGAAGGAGAGTCTCGAAGGAGAGGACCTTAGAAAAATTATCAAGGAAGACAAAGAAGGTCATGATCAGCTCGAACTTAGAGAAAAAGCAGATCGATCTTATTAAAGAGTCTCTTTCCGTATACGATTTCTGTACGGAGGTGATGGCTCTTTACGCGAAGGGTGAGCTATCCTTCAGCAGAATGGAAGAGTTCGTTGATGACAGGGGTAAAAGCTGCCTGTACCGACTCAAACAGATGAGCCACGAACTTTTCAGGAACTCGGAAGAAGCAAGCTACAGGGAAAAATTCTACGACATAACCGTCGGGTATATTTTTCACGAGGCAATGAAGCTACGTGAGAACGTTTATCAGCTGGAGTACTATAAGCCGCAGTATCAGACTCTTGTTGCTTCCGATGAACTCACTGCTCTGGAGAAGAAGGTTATCCACGAGTTCGACGCACTCATCCTGAAAGCCAGGAAGCGGCTGAAGGAAGGCCTGAAAGAAGTGAAGATGCTTCTCAAAGACCTCGTGGTCCAGTTGAAAGATCTTCTGAAGTTATACCGCACCAACTATCTTTTGCCGCGTTTCATCCTGGAAAACGAGAAGCCGCTCGTAAAGATTTACCATAAGAAGGGTTTTTTGGAACTGTTGAACGACATGTACGAGCATGGAAGGTCCACACTGATCTACAAGGCGGCACAGAGCTATCTGGACAGTGAGTATTACGGGAGCGCCAAGCTCCTCTTTCAGAAGGTAGCCAACATGGATCGTGATGACCACAAGGCTCGCTTCATGTTCCTTTACTCATCCGCACTCGCATCTTACTTTAAGAATAGGGTGGCAAGGGCCCTATACTGCGCCCGTGAGGCTCTGTCTTTAGATGTGAAATCGAGCGATACACAACCATACAACGAGTCCCTGGAACAACTCGTTACTGATTTATCCAAAGATCTCAAGAAGAGAGGAAAATTTAAGGAGGAAAGTAAGTATGCCAATTTACGAGTATAGCTGCAGCAAATGCGGCGATGATTTCGAGCTTCTCGTGTTCAAGAGCGATGAACCCGCCTGTCCAAAATGCGGCAGCAAGAATCTCCAGAAGAAGATGTCATCCTGCGGTTTTTCCGTAGGGTACAAATTTAAGGGAGCTTCCAGCCCGAGCGGGTCTGGATGTTCAGGCTGCTCGTCGTCCAACTGTTCCTCCTGCTCATGATGCAATGTTAGTCCAGCGTGTAAACGCGGTTATACGGCAGAAACGCCTGATAGATCCGGAAGACCGCGTACTCGTTGGTGCGTCGGGCGGGATCGACTCCTCGGTGCTCCTTTTCGTCCTGTTCAAGATCAAGGATAGCTTCCCTTTTAGCCTCGGTGTGGCCCATCTGAATCATGGTTTGCGAGGAACTGAGTCAATCAGGGATGAAGAGTTTGTGCGGGGGCTTGCGGAAAAATTCGGGCTTCCCTTCCACGTGCGGCGCGTCGATGTGCCATCCTACGCAAAAGCTGAAGGGCTTTCTCTTCAGCACGCCGGCAGAAACCTGAGGTACGCCTACTTCAGAGAAATCGCCCGCGAGCACACATACCAGAAGATAGCCATAGGCCATACGCGTGATGACCAGGTGGAGACCTTCGTCATGAGAATTATCAAAGGCACCGGTTTGAGAGGTCTCTCATCGATACCGATACGCAGGGGACAGATCATTCGGCCGCTCCTTTTCTGCTATCGGCCGGAGATAGAAGCATACCTCAAAGAAGAATGCATTCCATACGTTGAGGATTCCTCAAACCAAAAGGACATCTACCAAAGAAACTTCATCAGGAATCGCGTGCTCCCTCTCTTCGAAAAACTGAATCCTAATTTCAGGGAACGGGTTCTTTTACTTCTTGATGATCTGACCCGGTTGAATGGCATCTTTGAAGAGGAGGCCAATCGATTCCTGCATGAAGAGGTACACACCCTAGAAGGAGATGTGGTGGTCGAGATCGAACGACTGAAAAGGTTGCACCCCGAAACTCGATACCGAGTGCTTTCAAGCATGCTGGAACAACTCGAGCCCGGACTAATACCTCTTCGAGACCATATCCGCCTCATTGAAAAAGTATTGGAAAGCCCGAGGCCAAACATAGACGTGGCGCTTCCCGACCGCGTGGCCGTGACCAAGACCTATGACAGACTCAAGGTCACGAAGAAACTGCTTCCTTCTCCCATACAGGGCCGATTCCCCGTGCGGACGGGCTTTAATCCTCTGGAGCCGTTCGGGATCATTCTTGAATGCGCTGTTATGGAAACTCTTCCGCAAAGCCTTCCGGATGATGCGCAAACGGCCTTCTTCGATTATGACAAGATAGATTTCCACGGACAAGCCCGCGGTACCCCGTCCTCGGCGGCTCGTGTCTCTCGTGGAAATCTATCTAGCGAGCACAGCGAGCGAGAGGGGAAGGCTCCGGCGGCTTGGCCGGTGGAGGGGGCGACGCGAGCCCCAGGGATAGAAGCACTCCATGTCAGAACATTTGCCGACGGGGACCGGTTCGTTCCGCTGGGGATGACAGCCAGCGTCAAGCTGAAGGATTTTTTTATATCGAGAAAGATACCTCTTCACCAGCGAAGACGACTGCCTTTGCTGATCTCGGGCAAGGATATCATCTGGGTGCTCGGTCAAAGGATCGACGACCGCTACAAGGTAACGAGCAGCACGCTTCGCGTCCTCAAGGTCTCCATCAGACCCATACAGAGTGAAGAGCTGTTGATACGTTGACTGGTTACGTCAAAACGCGTCAACGCATTAACGTATCAACGCCTCAACCGCAGTGTCAACGCGTCAACGGTTTTTTTCCGGTTGACAACAATGGCCTCTATGATGTAAGTAACTATGCGCATTTACACGGAGAACCGGATGAAGATTAAAAACAATGGAGTAGAAGGAGCTTGATATGCTTTCTGCAAGAGTAGCTTCCCTGAAGCCATCCGCAACACTGGCCATTACAGCTAAGGAAAAAGCCCTGAGGGCCGAGGGCCTGGACATCGTGGGCTTTGGAGCAGGTGAGCCTGACTTCGACACACCAACGCACATTAAGAAGGCTGCTATCGACGCCATCATGGATGGTTTCACCAAGTATACACCGGTGGGCGGTATCGATCCGCTTAAGGACGCGCTTATAGAAAAATTCAAAAAAGATAATGACCTGGAGTATAAACGTGAAGAGATAGTGGTGAGCTGCGGAGGCAAGCATTCACTCTACAACCTGTTTCAGGCGATCTTCCAGGAAGGGGACGAGGTTATTATTCCCGTTCCTTACTGGGTCTCCTATCCGTCCATGGTGGAACTGGCCGGAGCCACGCCTGTGTTCGTCGAAACCCACGAGGAAGAAGATTATCAGCTGACGGCTGAGATGATCCAAAAACACCTGAGTTCGAAGACAAAAGGGATCATCCTCAACTATCCATCAAATCCTGTTGGGTCTGTCTTTTTTCCGGAAAACCTTGAAAGGATCGGGAAGCTCGCAGTTGAGCGAAACATCTACCTGATCTCGGATGAGATCTACGACAAGATCGCTTACGATAATTACAGGCACACGAGTATTGCGTCGCTGGGCCATCCTATAAAGCAGATGACGATCATAACGCACGCTGTATCAAAGACATATGCAATGACCGGATGGAGAATCGGCTTTGCAGCAGGACCTAAAAACATTATTCAGGCAATGACGAACATCCAGAGTCAAAGCACCTCCAATCCCACATCGATTTCGCAGATGGCAGCCCTTGCGGCCCTGAAGGGACCTCAGGATTCCGTGGGCACGATGGTTGAGGAATTCGTGAAGAGGAGAAACGTATTAGTCTCGGGCCTGAGGAGCATAGAAGGCGTGACCTGTTTCAATCCTCAAGGTGCCTTCTACGTCTTTCCCGGTTTCAGAAACCTTATGGGAAGGGCTTATAAGGGGCGCCGGGTGAACAGCAGCACCGAGTTCGCAAGCATACTCCTCGAGGATTTTCACGTTGCCGTTGTGCCGGGCATTGAGTTTGGAAAAGAAGGCTACCAGAGGCTCTCGTTCGCCACGTCCATGGAGAACATCAAGAAGGGGCTTGAACGAATCAAGAAGGCAGTCAAAGCCCTGGACTAGGCCCGAAGGGCCGTTACGAGTTGCGAGTTGCGGGTTACGAGTTTATCAAGAGAAGTCCTTTGTTCTGCCCTTGACGCGGAACACGTAATCCGAAACAATTTTTTCATCAGTTCTTAATGTGCGGTCTTACGCCTGTCGCTACGTACCGATAATAATCGTTGATAATCTGCCTGTGGTCGAACGCGATATGATCAGGCAGATTGTCCGGACCGAAAACTTCAGCCCTTCGGGCATCGTCTCTTCCCTTCAGATTCCCTGCGCCTGTGCCTATAAAGACAACGGTCACCGTTTGAAAACGCGGGTCCCTTCCCGGCTTTGAGTATACGTAAAACTGCTCGAGAAGCGTGACGTCAAGCGACGTCTCTTCGCGGGCTTCCCGCACGGCTGCCTCCTCGACGGACTCGCCGATCTCAACAAATCCACCGGGAATTGCCCAGCCGGCAGGTTCATTTTTCCTCTCGATAAGCACAATCCCGCCCTGATATCGTATGATTGTATCGGCCGCCACGTGAGGCGTTTTCGGTCCTTGCCAGTTCATCTTTACAAACTATAGCGCACCGTGTAATCTGATGCAATATGAATTCCGCACCAATAATAGACAGTCATACGCATTGGGGCCACTCCTTGAGTATGGGCAGCACGGTGACCACACGGGAGCTCCTTGCCCAGCAGCAAGAATCCCAAGTCACGCATGTCATTCTCATCCCCTTCCCTTCCACGGCCATAGATAGCAACGAAATCAACATCAAGGTCCTCGAGGAGGCTGGCAAGGTAAGCTCGTTCATACCGTACTTCTATATCAGAGAAGATTTCCCGCGCATACCGGACGAATACTACGGCGGCAAGTGGCACTGGATGAGAGGCATACAGGATGCGGCTTCCAACTACCGTGTGCTCGACGATCAAGAATTGCCCGACCTGATCCGCGACTTGACTGACATAGGTAAGCCCATCGTCTTCGAGGAAGAATTTGCTTTTACCGAGAGATTCATCGATATGGCGCCAGGCTTGCCGCTCATTATCCCGCACCTCGGCATGCTCGGTGGAAACCCGATGGACTTTCTGAAAGCATTCAGAGATAAGAGTCACATCTACTTTGATACGGCCCTTGCGGCAAGGAGCACCATTCAAAAATTTGTTGAGACCATAGGACCGGAGAGGGTCCTCTTCGCAGCCGATGTGCCTTTCGGCAACATGACGAATGAAGTTTCGAAGGTGCTCACGCTGACAATCTCTGACGCAGACAAGGAGTTAATTCTTTCGAAAAACATTATCCGGCTGGCCAAGCTTACAGCACTTCATTCATGCTCCCCGTGCGGTAACCCTTGAGGTCAAGGGTCACATAGATAAAGCCAAAATCCCTGAGAGCATCAACAATCTCTTCTCTGTGATTGAGCACCGTGTCGAAGTCGTTCTCCTCCACCTCGACGCGCGCCACGCCGCCGTGGTAACGGACGCGCACTTGCCCGATTCCCAGGCTCGTCAGGAACTCCTCAGAGCGCTCAATCATCCGGAGGATCCGTTCATTGATCTTTGTTCCGTAGGGTATCCGTGAAGCAAGACAGGCCAAGGAGGGCTTATCAAAGGTTGGAAGCCCAAGCTGTTCGGATAGAGCGCGTATCTCCTTCTTGGTCAGTCCCGCTTCGAGCAGCGGACTCAAAATCTTCTTTTCCGCGATTGCCCGCCTACCCGGACGGTAATCCCCTTGGTCGTCCACGTTTGAACCTTCGAGCACGTTTTTGAATCCCCTACTCCGGCCTATCTTCAGGGCATCGTCAAAAAGATGGAGCTTACAATAGTAACAGCGGTCTTTAGTGTTCGCCAGAAAAGCGCCATCTTCCATTTCAGTTGTTCTCATAACCTCGTACTGCACCCCCAAGGATTTTGCCACCACGCAGGCTGCCTCAACCTCCTTTTCCGGATACGTTTCCGACGCTGCGATAAAGGCAAGTACACGATCAGACCCGAGCACATCCACGCAGACCTTCAAGAGGAGCGTGCTGTCTACGCCCCCGGAGTATGCCACCATTGCATCACCGAGCCTCTTGACGATCTCCTTCAGTTTTTGATATTTGGCTCCAGTCTCCATGGATCACTACTATAGCATATTGGTTTCTTTCTTTTCCTCTATCTGAACCCCTATTTGTTTGATTTTGTTTCAGAGCACAGTTATATTGTTAAGATGCACGACGAATCTTTTATGCAACTCTGCCTGACTGAGGCCCGAGCGGCTTATGATGCTGACGAGGTACCCGTTGGTGCGCTCGTCGTCGGACCGGACGCCGAGCCTATAGCGCGAGCCCACAATCTCACTGTTCAGATGAGTTCCCCTGTTGCCCACGCGGAGATCCTCGCGATCATGGAAGCGGCCAAGGTTCTCGACAATTTCCGGCTCGTCGGTTGTACCCTGTACGTAACCAAGGAGCCCTGCATTATGTGCGCTGGCGCTATTATTGAGTCGCGCATTAAAAGGCTGGTGTTCGGGTGTTTCGATCAGAAACGGGGTGCATTCGGCTCTCTCCTCGATGTGAACAAGCTCCCGCTCAATCATAAAGTTGAGGTGCGGGGAGGCGTTCTCCGGGAACGGAGCGAAGATCTCCTACAAGAATTTTTTCGGCAAAGGAGAGGTACCGAAGCGGTCATAACGGGGCCGACTCGAAATCGGCTGACCGCCTAATCCGCGGTCCGTGGGTTCGAATCCCACCCTCTCCGCCATAAATATATTGTAATTGCAATAACTCAACGCTACGAAAACTCGCCGGGCGCGCTGATGCTGTTATTGCCACGGAATTCTTTTTCTGGCCGCAAGAGATTTTATCAATTAGGTCTTGTGGAGGTGGTGTGATTCAGACGAAAGCAACAATTCTCGCTCGAAAGAAGGTTGCGAAGGACATCTTTAGAATCTGGCTTCTTTCGCCTGATATTTGCAAGACCGCCCGGCCGGGTCAGTTCATCAACATCAGGTTGACGGAGATGAATGATCCTCTCCTCCGAAGGCCATTCAGCATCCATCGGGTAGAGGGCGACGCGTTGGAAATCCTCCTCAGGGTTGTAGGCAGAGGTACGGCTCTTCTTACCAAACTTCGTAAGAATACTAGTCTGGATGTATTGGGACCATTAGGACATGGCTTTACGATCTCTGACCGATCCGCTGCAGTGCTTGTCGCTGGTGGCATGGGCACCGCGCCCCTCGTCATGCTCGCAGAGGAACTGATAAGAAGGGGAAACAGGGTCGTCTTTCTGATAGGGGCTGAGAGAAAAGCTCTTCTCCTCTGCGAAGAGGAATGCCGGAGTCTTGGTGCGGACGTTTACGTATCCACAGATGATGGAAGTTGCGGGTTCAAAGGATTCGTAACGGCGTTGCTCGTCTCCCTCCTGGATGAAGGAAAGATTCCCCGGGACGCTCAGTACTACGCCTGCGGACCCGATACCATGCTCCACGCCCTTGCCCCCATTGTCAGTTCTCGGGGGCTTGCGTGTCAGGTCTCTCTAGAGGAAAAGATGGCTTGCGGGATTGGAGCTTGCCTTTCCTGCGTCTGCAAGGTGCAGCCCGAGATCGCGGTTGCGAAGAGGGGGCTGAAAGAATCTCATATCCAAACTTCACCTGATTTCCCGTATGGACATGCTCTGGTCTGCTCGGACGGTCCGGTCTTCGACATGGATGAGGTAGTCTGGGACGAATAGAGGAAGAGCTTCACACCAGCCTCATCAGTCTTCTATTTTCCGGCATCTCCTTCTGAAAAACAAGCGCCTTGCCCGGACAGAAGGCAACACAGTGATCTCGGAAAGATTCATGAAACCTCTAAGCTCTTGATTAGATCTCGGAACCGGTTGATTTTTTTGCGGATCATATATGCCCTAATCCCCTCGATCGTTTTTACCAATGAGGATGGATCAACCAGGTTATAGGACCCGATCTGAATCGCAGAGGCGCCCGCTATGATGAACTCAAGAGCATCCTCTGCGCAGGTAATACCACCAACACCGATAATGGGCACATCCACGGCGTTGGCCACCTGCCATACCATCCGGACGGCAATGGGTTTCACTGCAGGGCCGGTCAACCCGCCGGTGACATTCTTACCGAGCTTTGGTTTTCGTGTTTCAACGTCAATAGCCATGGCGAGTGGTGCATTGATCAGAGAAAGCGCATCCGTACCCGCAGAGACTGCTGCCTTGGCAAATTCTGTGATGTCAGTAACGTTGGGTGTGAGTTTGGTAATGACCGTGAGGCTCGTGGACTCGCGGATCGCCTTGACTGCCTGGTGAGTGCCGTCAGGATCCGTACCAAAATGCATTCCCCCTTTCTTCACATTGGGGCAGGAGACGTTGACTTCCAGCGCAGCAATCCCTTCGACCTTGTCCAGCCTGGAAGCAAGCCCCGCAAACTCCTCCACCGTCTGGGCCCCAATGTTGACAATGATTGGCGGCTTCAGCTGTCTAAGGTAAGGCATTTTTTCTTCAATGAATCGGTCTATTCCAACATTCTGAAGGCCGATCGTGCACACTGTACCCGAGGGGGCTTCAGCCAGCCGGTGAGGATAGCTCCCCATCCTTGGTTTCGGTGTGATGCACTTGACGACGATCGCGCCCAGACGATTCAGGTCGATAAATGGTGAATACTCGGCCGCGTAACCGAAGGTGCCTGAGGCGGGCATCACGGGATTTTGAAGAGTTAATTTGCCTATCCGAACCGAGAGATCAGGCTCTCTATTCATTCTATGCCTCCCTCCAATAGCAACAGTGACTAGTTGAGTGGTTGAGCAGTTGAGTCGGACACTACTAATACCAAGTTGCCTTCATTCATATAGCTTCGTTGCCTGCGCCCTGTCTCACTCCGACGTACTCTAGGTACGCCTTTGTTCGCCATGGCTTGCGCGCCTCGCTCTATTTTTGAATGCAACTTGGTATAAACTGTGCGACAACATGCTATTCAATGCCCGTCAATGTTCTACCGGGCTCATCTACGGTCCCGGAGACACCTTCTTGATCCCCTCATCTCCCGCTTCAGGCACTTTTTTTGAGCGTCACCCGTTGTTTTTCAACAGGTACTTCCTTATCTTGTCAGATGCTGTCTTGGGGAGTGCTTCCGTAAACTCGATGTACTTAGGCATCTTGTACTTTGCCAGCTTGTCCTTCAGGAATACGAAAATCTCGTCTGCGGTGAGCCTCTGGTTGCTTCGGAGCACGACAAAGACTTTGCCAACCTCTCCCCACTTATCGTCTGGCACCCCAACGACCGCAGCATCTGCTATCAGCGGATGGGAAAGCAGTAGCTTTTCTATCTCTGCCGGATAGACGTTTTCACCACCGCTAATGTACATATCCTTCTGGCGGTCCGTGATGTAGACAAAGCCGTCCTCGTCCATACGCGCTATGTCCCCAGTGTAGAGCCATCCGTCCCTGATCACCTCGTCGGTGAGATCTTGCCGCTGCCAGTAGCCACTCATCACTATCGGACCCTTGACAATGATCTCACCGTTCTCTCCCCGCTTCACCGGGTTTCCCTGCTCGTCAACGATGCGAACCTGGCCGTGGAAGATGGGGTGGCCCACTGAGCCCATCTTTGAGCGCGCTTCTTCGGTGGGAAGCCAGAACAGCGTCGATGCCTCGGTCA
>Ga0335070_10006406_pt1 | contig 13855 bp, 16 predicted proteins | sample Lox_Sample_13_FD_206722 | JGI IMG/M metagenome (GOLD analysis project Ga0335070, IMG submission 206722) | Soil microbial communities from Loxahatchee National Wildlife Refuge, Florida, United States - Lox_Sample_1.3 | ecosystem: Environmental > Terrestrial > Soil > Wetlands | place: USA...
TCTTCGATCTCTTTGGCATCTCCCAGAAGGCCGGTGCCAAGGTGGAGTGGCTCTCCGGCGGCGAGACACAGCGGGTAACCATCGTGAGGGCATTGATTAACAACCCATCGGTGATTATTGCCGATGAGCCGACAGCGCACCTCGACACAAAGCTCTCCCGAGGGTTTATGGAGATTGTCGGAAGGTTTAAAGATGAAAGGAAGACCGTTCTGATCGCCAGCCACGATCCCCTTGTGTGCAAATCCGAAGTTGTCGACAAGGTCATTCACTTCCGGGATGGAAAGATCGATGGAGAGTCCCGATGATCTTTCATCCTGTCGTGATCGCCCTCTACGTTTCCTCGATACTGATCACCTTCATCATTTTATATTCAGCATACTATGCCATTCAGATTCTGCAGCGATGGGATATTCGAAGCGGAAGCGAGCTGCAGCTCACCCTTGAGCGAAAAACATACCTCATCTCATCCCTTCTCATGTACCTCTTCGGATTCGATCTCCTCTCCCTATTCTTATATATCTTCACGGCGGACCAGCTTCACACCTTTTTTGTAGGTGCCATGTGCGCGGCCGGATCCCTTTATGTAAATGCTTACGGCTATCCCACGCTCGTCCTTAAATTGGTCAATTTCCTCCTGGCGGGGCTCTGGTTGATCTTGAACTATACGGACAATCGGGCCTACGACTATCCTCTTATCAAGAAGAAATACGGTTTGCTTCTCATCCTCACTCCCTTAATCCTCGCGGAAATGGTCCTGCAGGCCAATTATTTTCTGAGGCTTAGTCCTAATATTATTACATCATGCTGTGGAAGTCTCTTCAGCACAGAGGGGGCCAATCTGGTCCCTGAAGTGGTGACGTTGCCCCCCGGTCCGATGAAAGTTGCATTCTACCTCGGCATGGCGCTGACTGTGGGTTCAGGGATTTATTACTATTCGAAGGGGAAAGGGGGATATCTCTTCTCCCTGGCAACTGTTGTCATTTTTGTTATATCCATATTCTCTGTTTTTTCATTCATTTGCCTTTACTTTTATGAACTGCCGACTCACCATTGCCCATTCTGCATTCTCCAAAGGGAGTACGGATACGTGGGCTACCCCCTCTACCTATCGCTTCTCGGCGGGACGATATCAGGGGTTGGGGTAGGTATGTTAATGCCGTTCAGAAATATGAAAAGCCTGACGGAGACCATCCCTTCTATCCAGAAGAAGCTGGCCATCACCTCATTGATTCTGTTTATAGTATTTACGGCGATCATTACTTATAGGATCGTTTTCTCAAATCTTACTTTGGAAGGACAATAGATTTGGAAGATTCACAGAAGCTTGAATCTGAGAATTTCCGGGAGAAGGTTGAGGGGAAGATTATATTTTTTGCTAGGCGTGGGTGTTCTAAATGAAGATGGAAAGAGAATTTGAGAATCTTCAAAAAATAGTGGTCAGATGCCGGAAATGCCCCAGGCTGGTTGCCTATCTGATAGAGGTTTCCAAACACAAACCGAAAAGATTTCGGGATTGGGATTATTGGTCAAAACCACTTCCCAGCTTTGGAGATCCGAAAGCGCGGGTATTAATTGTTGGACTGGCGCCCGCTGCCAATGGTGGAAATCGAACAGGCCGAATGTTTACAGGAGATCGGAGCGGAGAGTGGCTGTTTAACGCACTCTACGAATTCGGTTTTGCCAACCAACCCAATTCTGTCAGGAGGGACGACGGGCTCAAATTGAACGATTGTTATATTACTGCGACGATTCGGTGTGCCCCACCTGACAACAAACCTCTACCGGAAGAAATTGGGAACTGCCGGCCTTATCTTTTGAAGGAACTTGACCTCTTGGAGAATGTTCAGCTTATCATTCCGTTGGGACAAATTGCCTTCACACAAACTTTGAAGTCCCTGAGATTAAAAGGGTACGATATTCCCCTTCTCTCTTTTGGTCACGGGAAAATTTATTCGCTCCGAACTCCGAACTCTGTAAGGAACGCAGATCTGCGTTCCCTACGGACTCTGATCACTACTTACCATCCCAGTCAGCAGAACACCCAAACCGGGAAATTGACCAGACCGATGTTTCACCAGGTTTTTAAGATGGCCAGGGATGAATTAAGCGTCCGGAGTGAGAAGTGATGAGTCAGGAGGCCAATTTTTTATAAGGAAGGTAGAGTCCGGGTTTTTCATAACTCCGAACTCCGAACTAATTACTCCGAACTTAAGGATTTATGGCTATCCGGATTCCCATCGAGGATTGGATTGATCTTCACACCTTCTCTCCCAGAGAAATCCCTTCCCTTTTAGAGGAGTATCTCTTGGAATGTCAGAAGAAGGGTTTTAAAGAGGTCCGGATCATCCATGGAAAAGGAAAAGGCGTTCAGATGAACATCGTCCATTCTTTTCTAAAGAAAAGTCCTCTGATTGAATCTTTCAAATTGGCACCGCCCGGCGCTGGCTCATGGGGTGCCACCATCGCTTACTTAAAAAAGAAATGAATCCTAAAAAGATAAGGGTGTGATCTACGATCACGGTCCTATTAACTCTTTATCAATTTTTCTTTCTCCTTTTGGTACGCCTCTTTACCTGCTTCAACGGCTGCTGTGACCAAAGACTTTTTCTCTTCGACAAGTTCTTTGCCCTTTTCCACGGTAGAGGTCACCTTGCTTTTTATCTCCACAGCATATTTGGCTGCCTTTTCCTTAGCCTCGTCTGTCAGCTCTTTAATCTTCTGCTGCGTCTCTCTCCCAGGCTGAGGAGCTAACAATAAGGCTACACCGGCACCAACCAACCCTCCGATGAAAAACCCAAGAATAAGAGGACCTGCGCTACAACGATCTTCTTCGTTTCCCATGGGTTACCTCCTTCCTTTCTGCTCTATGGCAAAAAAATCTGAATTATCTCAACCCTGTTTCGTCAGGTTCCTCACGAGATACCAAAGCCCGGCCTTGATTCCTGCTTTCAAGCCAGAAGCCTCGACCGTCGCCGATGATGTGATCCCATCAACAAAGTCGACCACATGTCCTATATCCCTGCTTACACGCTTGACATTTTCACCAACCTCCCTCAAGGACCCTGAAAGGATTTTCACGTCCTCGCTCACTGCGGTGACGTTGTTCGCAACGTTCCTGACGCTCTTAAGGGTATCCTGGAGTTCAGCAACGGTCGGCTTCAAAGAATTCTCAGTGGTGTTCACAAGTTCCTTCAAAGCTCGAATTGTTTTTCTTAAGTCCAACATCACATAAATAAAAATAATCACTGCGACAATAACGGCAACCGTTATAATGCCCAAAAATAGGTTATTCATTTTCCCTCCTCATATAAAAAAGCTCCTAATAAAATTAAACTATAACGGCCTCCGAGTAAATAAGGGTAATCCAGTATTTTTTGAAAAAAAGCATGGTATTTTGAGACTGAAAGCTCTTCTTTCTTCCCCTCAAAGACCGGAAAATTCTTTTGACAGGGTATACTAGTTAAGCTATTGTATCATATCATGAAGCCCGGTTGGGGGAAATGGTAAAATTCTGGTTTATCTTAACCGCCATTTTTGGGTTTTTAAGCGTCGCTCTCGGAGCCTTTGGGGCCCATTCGTTAAAAAATATATTAGACGAATACGGAAAGTCCATCTATGAAAAAGCAGTCCTTTACCAAATGTTTCATACTGTGGCTTTATTCGCTGTAGGCGTGATGCAGCATTTTGATAAAGAGACTTCTTATTCCATCGCGGGCTGGGGATTTTTTGTAGGGATCATTCTTTTCTCAGGGAGCCTATACTTATTGGCAACCACCGGGATCAAATGGTTGGGAGCCATCACACCGATCGGGGGTGTCGCATTTCTTTTCGGGTGGTTCTGGCTGGTGGTTTCCATCTTCAAAGCGCGGGTATCATCTTAAATTTGCACGGGGGGAACGATGAAGAAACTCTTGCTTTGCTTAATCTCAATAATCCTACCGTTCTCAATACTTGTCTTTTCTGCTCCGGCCGCCAACAAGCCACCCGAAAAGGGAGAACAGTTACCAGTCATAAATCTTCCCATCCCGAAAAATTCGGATGAAAGGAGCTATCTGGGGCTTTCCGGTAGCGGCCTTTTTAAAATTCCACAAATCAAGGCAAAGGTCGTCATCATTGAAATCTTCAGCATGTATTGCCCCTATTGCCAGAAGGATGCGCCCGGAGTCAATGAGCTTTATCGTCTCATCGAAAATAATCCAGACATTAAAGACAAAATTAAATTAATTGGGCTCGGTGCAGGGAATTCCTCGTACGAAGTAGAAGTCTACAAGAAAACGTATACCGTCCCCTTCCCACTCTTCCCGGATAAGGATTTCGACATCCACAAGGCCTGTGGAGAGGTGAGGACACCGTATTTTATGGTTGTCAAAATCAATCCAGACGGGACTCACCAAATCGTCCATACTCAATTAGGAAATTATCCGGGAGCCGAACCCTTTCTGGAGATCGCGCTTAGGGCTTCCGGATTAAAGTAGAATACAGGAGGAATAGTCGTGGAAAATAAAAAATTAGCCATTCTCATACTCGTGCTTGGCATCCTCGCCATATTGACCTCAGTCCCAATTGCCTTTGCTGTTTCGGATGCCTATAAGGGAAATATTTATCAGGTGGGGACTCTCAAACCAATTGATAGTGTTTTGAAAGTGAAGGTAGGCCAACCCGCACCCGATTTCGCTCTCCCCTCCGTTTCAGGGGAAAAAGTCTCTCTCAGCCAGTTTCGGGGAAAAAAGAACGTGGTGATTTCTTTCGTGCCCGCGGCATGGACACCTGTCTGTTCAGACCAGTGGCCCGGTTACAACATTGCAAAAGATATTTTTGCCCAGAATGATGCCATTCTCCTTGGAATTACGGTAGACAATATTCCCACCCTTTTTGCCTGGACGAACCAAATGGGCCAGTTATGGTTCCCAGTTCTTTCCGACTTTTGGCCTCATGGAGCGGTAGCGAAGAAATATGGTGTGCTACGTTCCAACGGAGTATCCGAAAGGGCTCTGTTTGTCATCGATAAAAAAGGAATCATCCAATACGTCGATGTTCATGATATTAACAAGAGACCCCCCCTTGAAGACCTAGCAGATGCATTGGAGAAAATTAAGAAATAGTTATCCGGCATGAGAAGTCCCAAAGTGAGTTTTTAAATTCAGGATCAGTTGAAAGGAACGTGTTATGAGAAAAGGGGTATACATTATCGCTACGCTTCTCTTCTTACTTTTTGCAGGGCTTTCCTTTGCTGCACCCAATATGGAGGATGGTCTCTGGGAGATTACAAGCACGATCGATATGCCCGGCATGCCGTCAAGATCCTTTACCAACACTTCCTGTTTAACCAAGGAAAAAGCTGTGCCCCAAACGACTGATTCATCATGCACGCTCAAAGACGTGAAGACCCAGGGGGACACAGTAACCTGGACTGTGGTATGCAAGGAGGCGACGAGCAAGGGAAGGGTGACCTATGCACGAACTACCATGGAGGGCGCTTTCGAAACGACCGTGAAGTCCGAAGGACAACCCATGACCATTAAGAGTATCATGAAGGGCAAACGCATCGGCCCCTGTAATAAGTAGCCTTAAATGTAAGCGCATTCTTTGCAACTGCATGCGAACGATTTCTGCAATCTCAGAGCTTCATCTGGAAGGATGTTCCCGCCCATCGAGAATCTCGACAGGTTGAGTCCTGTCACAAAGCGGAGTTGAAGCCCGCCCCGGACGGCAGACGGGGCGGGCAGGTAGGCTCTCCCCAACGGGAGATTCTTTTGACAACCCCCAGCCCCCTGTTATGATGGCGCCAAAACATGATACAAGGAGGAAGTTATGAAGAGGCTCGTCATTATTACCTTGTCATTTTCTTTCATAATCCCCTGCGTTCTCTTTGCGGCTGAACCGCAGGAAGCTTTGATTGCAAAAGCGAAAGCGGAGGGAAAGGTAACTTTCTACGCGAACATTACAGCCGTCGAGCCGGTCATGGAGGCATTCGCCAAGAACTTTGGCATGAAGGATGAGTACAAGCGAATATCCACGGACAAATTTTTCGCTACCATTGCCACTGAGTACGAAGCTGGAAAACTACTGGCCGATGTTCTACAGGCGCCGATTCCCATCCTCGACCTGTTGAAGGGAAAGGGTGTCCTGGCCTCATACAAATCTCCCTCCACTTCTGATTACCCTGCGTGGACAAAAAGGGACGACAAAATACAAATCTTCGGCATTGAATACGTCGCTGTGCTTTATAACAAAGAACTCGTCAAACCTGCGGACGTTCCCAAAAAGTATGAAGATCTTGCAGATCCGAAATGGCGCGGGAAAATCGTCATGGCTAACCCCACCACGCATCCAACCACCATCTCCTGGTTGGTAGGGTTGAAGGAACAGGTCTTTCCGACGGAGAACGCCTGGATGAATTTTATAAAGGGATTGGCCGCCAATAAGCCGATGTTCGTCAACTCCTTTGGTCCGACTCCGGCGCCCATCGAGAGCGGAGAGAAACTGATCGCTATTTCAATGCCCAAATATATTTTGACCAAGGCGCCAGCCCGCTTGGATTGGGCAAAAGTGGAACAGCCGCTCCTCGGAACACCTCGGGGGATGGCGATTACCAACAAGGCACCGCATCCCAATGCCGCCAGGCTATTCTTCGATTATTGGTTATCCAGGGAGTCCGCGAGAATCCTTGCCGATAAAGTCGGGGAGTACGTTCTCTGCCCGGGTGTCTACCCTCCCATCAACGGAATTGAAAAAGCCAAGGTCCTACCCATTCGGGAACTCTCGGACGATGAAATCCGGCATTGGGCCGAGGAGTTCAAAAAAATTTTTTAGTCCTCTGCGCCTAAAGGCCATTCATGTTTGAGGGACTTCGGGCCATAAACGCTTGGATGCGATCACGTGGAAATCCGGATAAAGGACCTAAACAAAAATTACTTTTCCCAAAGCAAGACCATACCTGCGCTTTCGAATGTCGATCTGACCATCCCGGCAAATCAAATCTTCACTCTTCTCGGTCCAAGCGGATGCGGCAAGACAACGCTGCTCCGGTGCATCGTTGGGTTGGAAATACCCGATTCGGGCGAGATTGCGATCGGAGATAAAGTCGTATGGTCGAAGGACAGAGAAATCTTTATCCCCCCTGAAAAAAGGGGGCTCAGCATGGTTTTCCAAACGTATGCGATCTGGCCCCACATGAATGTATTCGATAATGTCGCCTATCCTCTGCAGCTCCGAAATGAGCCGAAGGAGGAAATCAAGAGAAAGGTTGAAAAAACCTTGCGCTTCGTACAGCTCGAGGGATTCGAAAACCGTCCTGCAACGAAATTGAGTGGTGGACAACAGCAGCGAGTTGCCTTAGCCAGGGCCTTGGCACCCGAGCCCAAGGTGATCTTGTTCGACGAGCCATTGAGTAACCTCGATGCCAAGCTTAGAGAAGAGACAAGAAAAGAGTTGCGCAGCTTCCTGACCAACCTGAAGATCACCGCTGTCTACGTGACCCACGACAGGATTGAAGCTCTGTCGCTTTCGGATGCAATCGCCGTGATGAAGGAAGGCCGAATTGTTGAAATCGGGACTCCAAAAGAGATCTATTTTGGTTCCAGACAGCGGTTCGTGGCCGATTTCGTGGGTCGGACGAATCTGATCGATGGAAAGGTGGTCAGCATAGAAAACAACACTACCTTCACCCATACTGCAATTGGGATTATTGCCTGCCAAACTCAGAATGCACCGCCTGTGGGAAGTATGATCACGCTCTCCGTTCGACCGGAGTCTACCAAGGTAATAGAGGGAGGAAGCAAGGAGGGGCAAAATACCTTCCGGGGAAGGGTGGAATCTTTGCTTTTCATCGGAGATGCTTACGAAGGAGTCATTAAGGTCGAAGAGACAAGCTTGATCACGAGGATTGAGGTGGACGCTGATATAAAGGAAGGCGATGAGGTCGGTTTACAAATCCATCCGGGTAAATGCTCCGTGCTTTACTAACAAGGTATATTAAAGGTCTCAAAATTGAATTGATATAGTCATTAGAAAATCTCCCCTCGCCCCTCTTTGCCAAAGAGGGGTAATTCCTCCCTTTGGCCCGCTGCGCCAGCGCTTGCGCGGCGAGAAAAGGGAGGTAAGGAGGGATTTCACAAATCAATGTCGTTATTACTATAAGGCTGTTAATGACCACTTCCATAAACTGCTAACGCACCATGTACAGGACTCGAACGATCCTGACGCCATACCTGATTGTGGTGGTAGGGTTCCTGACGGTATGCCCTATTGTCATGCTTCTCCTGGGAAGCTTCTCAGAAGATCTAGGAGCCTTCGGGACCTTAACGCTTCAGAAATATGTCAAGTCGTATACCGACCCTGCCCTCGGTGAAATCATCGTTCATACGATTGTTTTCATCATCGGTTCGGCAATGGTAGCCACAGTTTTAGCTCTGTTCATGGCCTACTTGAATACAAGGACCAACATTCCCTTCAAAATTTTGTTCCAGGTCATCTCGCTCGTACCGATGATGATCCCTCATATCCTCTTTGCCGTCAGCTGGGGAATTTTGCTGAACCCTTCTAATGGTCTGATCAACCTCGTGCTGAAACAGGTATTCAATTTGCAGCAATCGCCATTCAACATTTATTCACTGCCCGGCATGATCCTGGTAGAAGGACTGCTCGACCTGCCTGTCGCCTACTTAATCATCGCACCCGCCATGTCCGCTTTCGACGTTTCCCTGGAGGAATCTTCCAAAGTCTGCGGGAGTTCCAATCTTCAAACACTTTTTAAAATCACGCTGCCGGTGCTCAGGCCGGCCATCCTTGCCTCCGTCACCCTTGTCGCCATCAGAAGCCTGGAATCCTTTGCCGTGCCTTCCGTCCTCGGAATGCCCGGAAGGATCTACCTTCTGTCGACGCATATCTACCGCATCATCGCGACCGGTTTTGCCGCAGACTACGGCATGGCCGCTGCTGTGGGGATGAGCGCTCTCATGGTATCCCTCACGCTCATTATCCTTTACCGCCATCTCACTTCCGAAAGCGAGAAGTATGTCACGATCTCCGGTCGGGGATACCGGCCGACCCTGATCGATCTTCGCAGGGCAACGGTTCCCCTTTTCCTCATCGTCGGCCTTCTTTCATTTGTCCTGATCGTACTGCCGGTCGTGGTTCTGCTTTACACCTCTCTGGTCCCCTATTCCATGGTGCCATGTCTCAAGGCATTCGGTATGATGAGCTTTAAACACTGGCTTAACGTTTTAAAAGATCCCGTCTCGCTGCTTTCCCTGAAGAACAGTCTTTTTCTGGGAGTTGCGGGCGCAACCCTCGGTGTCGTTCTCACCTTTTTCGTCTCCTATACGATTGCCAAGGTGCGAACACCGGCTTCTGGAATTCTTGAGTCTCTGAGTTTTTTATCTTTTTCTTTTCCGGGGATCGTCATCGGTGTCGGCTTCATGTGGTTCTTTGTCCGCACACCTCTCTATGGCACGATCTGGGCGCTGTTGATTGGCTACATTGCCACCTACCTTCCCTATGGGATCAGGCCTCTCACGAGTGCCTTGGTTCAGATCCATCGCGATCTGGAGGAATCCTCCAGGGTCTTTGGTGGAGGAATGCTTTATACATTGCGGAGGATCGTCGTTCCCCTGATGATCCCGGGAATCGCATCAGCGTGGATCCTGATGGCCACCATGTTCGTCAGAGAGCTAAGCGTCTCGGTCGTCCTCTCTCGACCCGGGAACGAGGTGTTGGCTGTTCAAATCCTGAGATTCGCGGAGGACGGCTTGTGGGGAAAACTCTCCGCCTTAGGAATTCTGATGATTCTCGTATCCACGACCCTTGTGCTGCTAGCTTCTTTTGCAGGAGCGAAATTAACGAAGCTATCGAAGGAGGAACAATAGATTCTTACACATTGAACTCTGAGATTATCTCTAACGTTTCATTTGGCTTAGATTCCCTCTGGGCCAGAGGCCCTATGGGCCGGCGGCCTGCTGGAGTTTACCCCGTACTTGATACGGGGCAGGAATGACAAAGTAACCAGGACGGTGTCATTCCCGTGAAAACGGGAATTCAGAAAATTTCGAATATTTTTGTTAGAAACTTTTTGAAAGGAGACGAATATGAAAAAATTATTTTCTGCGTTCAGTCTAACTTTAGTTTTCAGCTTGCTCATTATTGGCAACACGGCGATCGCCGGGACACAGGATAAATTTAACCTTCCTGAACCCTACTTAAGCTGGGAAAAATCTTACCTCAACGAATTCCCAGATCTCCAAAAGTTTCTTGAGGCCATGATCACGACGACGGCGACCCAGTTACAAAGTCCTTCGGAAGACATCCTTCATAATCGGGTCTGCTCAGCTCTGGCCTATGAAATGTCCAAAGACCTTTCTCCTGAAAAGAGAAAATTAGCGATCGCTACGGATATACTCCACAACATCGCCAAGGAGGACAAGACCGCCGTGTTGACAGACCCAAAGGTTTTCAAAAAGGCGACAGAGATGGTGACAGAACTCAAGAAAGCGGGATATTTTCGGTCCTCACCTGATTTTTGGGGAGATGCGCAGGTTCTTCTGAATACGAAGGTTGGCGCAAACCGTGCGCTCATACACCATATTACAGGAGGATTGACCGCAGCACAAATTGCCAAACAGATTGGTGGATTCTCTGAAAAAGAAATCCAGGAGATGCAGTCGGCAGTCATAGAACATTCCACGGGATACTGGTACTTCCGCGATTCTGTTGACCAGGCTGCCGGTAAGAAAGGGGCCTGGCATGCAGTCTATCCCGAGCCTGCAAGTGAAATTTCAAAAATCGCCCACGATGCCGATTTAATCTCTCAATTTGTTCCGGAATCGGTTGTGCCCGACGGAAGTAAATGGCGCATGCTGGCGAAAAAGCGGTGGGGGGCTAAAGACACGAAAGAAGAGGGGCAGATTGTTTATTACGTCTTCTTCCGCCTCTATGAAGAGGCGAAAACCATTAAGGGGAGGGAGATGGCTCGTGAGAAATGGGAAAAAATTCGTCCGGAGTTAATGAAGCTGATGAATCTGGAACCTGACCAGGATCCCATTAAAGTTTTGGGCGTCCCAGCAGTTTTTCAATAACCGAAGCTGTGGAAAATCTGTAAAATAAGAATCCCAGCGGCTGTATTCTTACTTGACCTGAGACTTCGCTATCAACTCAGTCCGATACCCATGCCGAGAACTCACATCAATTCTTTGCGCAACCCGATGAGTCGGGGTTTTCCAAAACGTTTGACCGTATCTTTTTTCCTATAATTGAGCTTTGCCATTTGTGCTAAAAAGATGTAGATTTCTTTCATAATAAAAATTGACAAAGCCTTCTATTTTATGTATTAGAAGGCGAGCATCCTTCTAAAATAAAAATTTAGTTAAAAGTTTTTTGATCAGTGCTGATGATAATCTGGTCATCACCTTTTAGGGTGAGGTGGAAATAGATTTAAAATGCCTGGCGTTCAAAAAGAAGCCAGGTTTTATTTTGGGCAGGCTTCCACCATACAGAGATTAAAGCTTTCAGAGCTGTCCCTCGGGAAAGGAGGAAATCATGAATCATATCGGTTCGTCTGCAGGAAAGGTGCACTGGATCCTGGTTGTGGCTCTTTTGCTAATTTTGGTCGGTGGTTTCGTGGCGTATCAGACACAAACCGACGGGGGAAAGATTGCCATTCGGGATGTCCGCTTTATGGGTTCCAACGGTATCATGATGAGCGGTTTACTCTATATACCCAAAGGAGTGGATGCAAAACATAAGGCTCCGGGTATCTTAGCCGTCCATGGCTATATCAATTCCCGTGAGACGCAGGATGGCTTTGCCATTGAATTTGCCCGTCGAGGATATGTTGTCCTGGCCATAGATCAAACAGGCCATGGCTATTCTGATCCCCCGGCCTTTGCCAATGGTTTTGGAGGCATTGATGGGCTGAAATATTTGCGGTCACTGGATATGGTCGACCTTGATAACATAGGGCTGGAAGGACACTCCATGGGGGGTTGGGCAATAGGCATTGCTGCGGGCAGCATGAAGGATGCTTACAAGTCTTGTGTTTTTGCAGGCAGCTCAACCGGAACTTATGGCGCTCCGGACGGCACCCCGACTTTTCCGCGGAATCTGGGCCTAATCTACGGCAAATATGACGAGTTTTCACAGTTGATGTGGTTAACCCCGATTCCCAGGAATATTGTCAAATCCGACAAATTGAAAAAGGTTTTCGGTACCACGGAAGATGTGGTGGTTGCAAAGCTATACGGGTCCATTGAAGAAGGCACAGCCCGGAAGTTGTATCAACCCCCCGTGATCCACCCCCGAGAACATCTCTCCACAGAGAGCATCGGAAATGCCATTGAATGGTTTCAAATGACCTTGAAAGGAGGGAACAACCTGCCCCCATCGAACCAGACTTGGTACTGGAAAGAGATATTTAACTTAGTGGCCCTGATCGGGATGGTTATCCTTGTCATTGCTCTGGGAGGATACCTGCTTAAGACAAATTACTTTAAAGGGCTCCAGGAGGAACCGGCACCAAAAAAATCCATGTCCGGAGCAGGATGGTGGATCGGTGCGGTGATCACGGTGCTCCTTCCACTCCCCATCTATTTGTGGGCCTGGGTCTATCACTGGAACAGCAAAGGGATAGCCAGACCCTCCTTCATATGGCCGGAACAAATTACAACTGTTATTATTTTTTGGGCCTTTGGCGTGGCCATCGTTTCACTGATTCTTTTCTTGGTCTGGTATTTCACGACCAAAAAGAAATCAGGAGCCACCTCGGTCAATTTGGGTTTGACCTGGAAGGAAGGCTTCAAATGGGGTAAAATTGGCAGATCATTCCTGCTGGCCTTTGTTATCGTCTTTATTGCCCATCTCACTCTGGCCATCTCGACCTGGTTGTTTCAGACGGACTACCGTTTTTGGGTCTTTGCCATCAAGCCGCTCGATGCTCTTTATTTCGGCATCATGCTGGGTTATGTCATCCCCTTTCTCTTCTATTTTATTGTCCTGGGGATTGTACTGCACGGACAGATGCGACCTGGAAAACCTGATGCGGCCATGGGTATAGGAAAAGAAACGATCATCAATATAGTTTTGTTGATCCTCGGATACTTTATTTTTCTGGCCTACCACTATATCCCGCTTTTTACCGGTGGGACACTGGGATTTACACAGCGTTCCGCAAGTTTATTTGGTATCGTCATGTTCCAGTATATCCCCATATTTGCTATCGTAGGGTGGGTTACAACCTATTTCTATCGAAAAACAGGACACATCTATGTGGGCGCCTTTGTCAGTACTATGCTGATTACCTGGATCGTCGTGATGGGTCAGGCGATCCACTTCAAATTCTAAAGATTTTCACCTTGTTCTAAATCTTATTATTATTTGAAGAGAGAAAAGGCAGGGTCATTCGACTCTGCCTTTTTTGTCTCCGAAGACTTCTTCCTGAAACATTCACTTCCTTAGTCTTCCAAAAAATTGTATATTACGACCACAAATGAACAAATTGGATTTTCGTCAGTCTTGGGCATTCCTGGTTGCCCACCAGTAACGCAAATTGAAGTATAATGAGATGATTGTGAAGCTATATTAAGGAGATTTTATGACAAGGTTAATCAGCGATAAAATCCTCCATTATAACGTGTTAATCAATGTCTCCGTATCAGCAATCTTAACCCTTCTCATGTGGTATACCGGCAAATTTTTGGAGGGCGTATTACATGGTATCGCCTATATACTTTTTTTGCCCAGCTTTCAAATTATTTCACTTTTTAGGGGCGTAAATGTGGCGATGCATTTTACCCATTATAGAACGTATCTTCTTGTGAGTTTTGTCTTTTATTCATTTGCTGTGGGATTGATCCAAGTGATATTG
>Ga0335070_10006407_pt1 | contig 13855 bp, 14 predicted proteins | sample Lox_Sample_13_FD_206722 | JGI IMG/M metagenome (GOLD analysis project Ga0335070, IMG submission 206722) | Soil microbial communities from Loxahatchee National Wildlife Refuge, Florida, United States - Lox_Sample_1.3 | ecosystem: Environmental > Terrestrial > Soil > Wetlands | place: USA...
CTATTAATCTCTTTTCTCGTCTGTTTTGTTGCTTTATCTATTAATGATTTGGGATCGATGCAATCTATAAATGCTTTAGTAAAATCGCCAGACATAAACAAACGGGTCAACAGGGGTATCTTTTTTACCGGCCTCGCCAATGTGGCGTCCGGGATTTTTGGGGTAATCGGGCAGGTCAATTATTCCGTCAGTGTCGGTGTCGTCACGGTTACAGGATGTCTGTCAAGATTCACATTAATACCGGCGGCGGTCGTTCTTCTGATAATATCCTTTTCACCCATGGTAATAGGTTTTTTGGGGATCGTCCCTTCTGTTGTAATCGGCAGCGTTATGTTATATACACTTTGCGCCCAGGTGTCTGCCGGCCTGGCGGTGGCCTTCGAGGCTTTGGAACAATTCAACTTCGACGATGGAATGATTATAGGTATGCCTATTCTCATTGCAACGGTGATTGCTTTTATGCCAGCCGATTTTTTTCATAACTTCCCGCGGATCATGCAACCTATTATCGGAAATGGATTTGTGATGGGAGTCATAACCCTCCTATTTTTGGAGCACGGTATATTCAGAAAGTGATAGAACAAAATAAACCCTTATATATGAATCAGGGGATGATTCAGATGATTAAGGAGGTCGGATATGAAGTGGTGCATTTTTGTAAACAGAAGGTGCTGTGGAAATGACTGTGTCGGATGGATTAATGATAATTGTTTCATTTATCTATTGTTGCCAATCGATTACAGCGATAAGCAATTACAAACTGAATTCGATTGGTCGAAATATGAATCGTTAAAAGCATCCGGCCACAATTTACTGAAAAATGGCGATGCCCAATTATCGTTTTTAGATGAACTGGAAAGACTGATTGCACAAAAAAACATCAGTAATAGAAAAATGTAATAGTCTAAAATCCGCTGCCTCGGGAACTATAAAGAAATGCATAACCAGGGCGGTTGTGATCCATAATCGCATTATGCCATGAGTAATCTCTTCTATAAAGGGGGCGGCAATGGAGATTGAACGGGCATTACAGTTGATTGATAAAATTGAGACTACAATGGCAGACTGTATCGACAGCAGATTTTTTCATCCCGATGTCTTTACAACACTGGATAATGTAAATGCCAGCCGCAAGGAAATCGATCTTCTCAGGGATAAAATAGGCGATGATATTTGGATGAGGCTGCAAGGCATAGCGGGCTCGGTCTATTTTGGAAGCCTTAGGCGAGGGGAGGCGGCCAGCTTTTACGATGTGGTGACCCGTCTAGGAATGGTGCAGACAAAGGCTATGATCATCACATTGGCCCTATATCAATATGGGAGAAACGAAAAGGATGTGGAGGTCATATTCGCCCGGTGCTATGCCACCGCTGTCATGGCGCAGATGCTGGCTCTCCAGATGGGATTCCGGGAAGATGCGGCCAGCCGTGCGGAGCTGGGGGGTCTGCTCCTTGAGATCGGCAAAAAAATGATGGTTGTATACAGAAAAACCTTCGATCACAAATCGAGGGAGATTGATGACGACTTTATCGAGTCCTATCATCCCTATCTCGGTGAAAGGATAGTAAAGCACTACTCCTTGCCTGATTATCTAAGATCAATCATCCTCGCCCGTCAGGTCATTCTTGATGAGAATATCGTCTCCCTGCCGGGCATTGTCTATTTGGCTTATGACAACGTCTGTGTCAGTTTCAGGAAGTACGACAACCGGCTGGTCCTCAAATGCCAGACGCCGAGACCCGGCACAGATGTGAGCCGCACCTTGGAAGCCATCATCCAGGATAAGTTCCGATCCGTCGGGTTGGAGCAGTATCTGCATATCTTCCGGATACCGAAGATTTACGACCCATAACAAAATTGGGAATTGCCCCCTCCGGTATACACAAGTCGCTTTTTAGGCTTTATGTCCTATTTGCCATACACTTAAAACTACGAAGTCATCATTGTGCCCCTGAAATATTCCACGGCAATCAGCACCCGGAACAAGGATGTTGATTTTTCATTTTCTTCATCTTTTTCCTTACCCAAGGTAAGACAAATCAACACAAAAAATTAGGCAATGAGAAGCGAAGAATCAGTGATCGCATGATAGTAATTCGCACGCGGAAACCCTAACATAAATAAAGGCTTTGAAATATTTTATGAAAGGACTGAACCGTTATGACTTACTCATTCGCGTGTCCCGTCCCCTGCAATTATGAAATAAAGGTTGATGCAGAAGACAGCGATGATGCCATAAAAAAAATTATCATGGCAGGTGCAATACGCTGTCGGAATATCAACAACCGGTGCTATTGTGAAAAAGCTAATCACCATATGCCTCCCATAAAGGAAGAGCAGTTAAGAAATATTGTGCGATTATGCATGAAGGAAGAATGTGACACACCTAATAGAATATATCAATAAAAGGCCGATTAATATTCCTGCGGTGTATCAACAATCCGACCGGATGTTGCAGCGCGCTTTGATCCGTGACTTGCCCGTTTCTCTATATGATATTGTCGACTACGTTAAAATACAGGCAGGGGGACATTTGCCTGAATACAATTTAATAAAATATAAATTTTCAGACAATCATCCCGTAAATGTTAAAGGAACATTTCTAAATATATACATATGAGACAAACACCTGTCCATAAACTTACTTATCTCCAATTTTGATAGGATTATTTTCAACACCCATACCTAATTTACACGAAGCAGATACTCCACCACCTTTTCAAGATGATGAAGGGTGCTGCATTCACGCGCCACATTGCAGTATGGAAGGTACGTCTTCATCTCCGAATCCCCCGATCCCCAAAGAGACGGTGTCTCAGGGTTGAGCCATATTAATCGTCTGCACCTCTCAGAAATAGACCGGAGGGCTTCAGTCCTCGGATCCCAATAGTTGTTTCTGGCGTCTCCCATGATGATCACCGTTGCTCTCTTCGTGAGGCAATCGACATAATGATCCATGAAATCGAGAAAGGAACCCCCGTAATCTGTCCGGTTCATGAGAATCGGAAGATCAGTCCCCGACCGCAGCCTGGCCAGGGCCTCCTGCAATGAGTATTTTTCGAAGAGGCAGCTCACTTCAACAAGATTTGAACAGAATATGAAGGATCGTATCCTTGGAATAACCTCGTTTAAGCTGTATAAAATAAGGAGAAGAAAACGGACGACATTCGAAACAGAACGGCTCACGTCGCAAATGGCAATAACTTCCGGCCGATCTATCGTTTTAGATTTCCAGCGGGTATCGAATGGAAGCCCGCCATAGGTAAGGCTATGCCTTAATGTCTTTTTGAAGTCCAGATGCCCCCTGCGGGCAGCTTTTTGCCTTCTCGAATGGCGGTCTTTCAATCGCTTGACCATTCTCTGTACAATTTTATGGATCCTAACCAGATCCCGTTCATCAAGAGCGGAGAGGCTCGCGTTTTTTATATATCCCTCAAACTGTTCATCCGCCCTTCCCGCAGCGTAAAGTTCAAGTTGTCTCTCGATAAAATTTCCCACCTTTTCGATAATATTATCCCGCATGGACTCCAGGACATCTACCTGAATGAGGGCCTCCGGACTTCCCTCTTCCGTGAGCCTCCGGATATCCCTGTCAAGCGTCTCCATGCCGAGCTCCTTAAAAACCCTCTGCATGTAAATGCCCTTCTGAATCGGGTATTGGATGTTGCGGACTTCAGCCCTTCCGGCAGCTTCATTTAATGCCAGGGCAAGACCGCCGCCGTCGCCTGCAAGAAGCGCCCTCGTCAGGAAAGCCGCCCCCTGTATGACAGGTGACGTACCATGGTTTTCCATAAGAATATCTTCCACCGAAACATCATTGATATCAAAAAAACGGCTGAAACAGACTTCAAAGACCTTTTTTTCCGGCAGTGATTTTGCGAGAGAAGCGGACAGGTAATCCTTCAATAGCTGTCGGTCCCCGTAGCCGGACAGCGCCACAGCCCGCAGCGCATCCATTGTTTCCGTAACGGATATCCTGACACCGCAACGGCGAAGGGCCATTATGAAATTTTCAAGAGTCCTGTCCAAATTAAGGGACCTCACGAAGGGCATTTTCCGTTAGAGTGTAAATCTTGTCTTCTGCAACCCGGACATCTTCCTGTGCCTTGAGAAACGTGTTCAAGGTTTCCCTGACCAGTTCCTTGTCCAGGCTTTCTGCATGGAGAATAACCAGAGTTTTTGCCCAGTCTATGGTTTCACTGATGGAGGGAAGTTTTTTAATGTCGAGCTTTCTTACCTGATGTATGAAGGAGACCAGTTGTCTGGTCAGTCTCTCCGATATGCCAGGAACGCGGGTCAGGACGATTTCCCTCTCCATATTTTGCTCAGGAAAAGAAATATAGAGATGAAGACAGCGTCTTCTCAGGGCCTCGCCGAGCTCTCTCGTGCTGTTACTGGTGAGAAAAACAAAAGGCCTTGACGTGGCCTCTATCGTGCCGATCTCTGGGATGGAAACCTGGAAGTCCGAGAGAATTTCGAGTAGAAAGGCCTCGAACTCGTCATCGGATTTGTCTACTTCATCCACCAGGAGGACAGCCCCTTCCCTTTCCTGAAGGGCCTTGAGAAGCGGTCTCGGTTCAAGAAACTGGGGGGAAAAGAAAATATCATCGTACTGATGAAGCCTGTCGATGGATTCGGCAAGGCTTGTCTCCCCTTCGATAATCTTGTCTAGTTTATCTTTCAAAAGCTGGGTGTAAAGAAGCTGTTTTCCATACTTCCATTCATAAAGTGCCTTCGATTCGTCGAGTCCCTCGTAGCATTGAAGCCGGATCAGAGGAACGTCCATGAAAGATGCAGCTGCCTTGGCAAGTTCCGTTTTGCCAACGCCGGCGGGTCCCTCTACGAGTACAGGTTTTCCCAGATGGTAAGCCAGATATACAGTATGGGCTATTTGTTTGGTGGCTATATAACCCACATTCTTGAGGCCCTGACGGACCCCATCCACGGTCGCAAATTTATCAGTCAATATGTTCATCATTCGCCTTCCTTATTCCTATGAAACATTTGCATAGTTACCTGCAGGTCTCTTCCCTATTTTGAACCGGCATCGAATTTTTGAAAAAAACTTCGCAGGATTTTTTTAAAAGATTCAAGCTCCTCGGGTTTAAACCCGTTTTTGATTTCCTGGTTTATTCTCCCAACAATTCTCTTAGCCTTGTTCATCTCTTCAATACCCTGCTGACTTACGTGCACGAACGAAGCCCTGCCATCATTAGGACTAGCTTTTCTCCGGACCAATCCCACCTTTTCAAGACGGTCCACCAGACCGGTAATCGTGGAATTATCTATGGACAATATCTGGCTCAATTCACTCATGGTCCGGCCGTCTTTTTCCGAAAGAAGGAAAAGGATTCCTGCTTGGGCAGGCGTCACCTTAACATTCTCTCTGTTCATGATATTGGTCAGGTGAGTACGAAGTTTTTGTTGGGCAGTAAAGATGAGATAAATGAGTCTGTCATCGGAGGGCATCCGTAAAACCTCACTGAAATATTTCCGTTTGTTTATTTATTTGGCATACCAAATAATAAATGTCAAACATAAATTTTCAGGGGGGATTCCGGTATTAAATGATATCTTAGTCTTTGAAATAATATTGAAAATGGACAAATGGGAAAACAAGACTTCATTTCTCCAAACAAAACCTGGATCAGATTATTACGTATTAAGTTTGAGATTGACAGGGTTTGAATCTCTCGGATTATATGTCTATATGGATAAACCGGTCATCAGATGCTAAATTTCGGATACAATTTTTTTACACATTCAGGACAGATGCCATGACTGAAATCGGCTTCCGATCGGTCACTTATATAAGTCTCTAATTGCTCCCAATAACCCTTATCGTTACGGATTTTCTTGCAGGCGGAGCAAATGGGTAATAATCCGTTCAAAGTTCTTATTTTGGACAGTGCTTCCTTCAGTTCAAAAATGAGTCTCTCCCTCTCCTCTTCTGCCTGCTTGCGTTCGGTAATATCTTTTGAAGCTACTGTTACGGCTATCGTCATTAATCCTTCCCTGTCCTTGACAGGACTATAGGTCCGCAAAAAATACCGGCCGTCTCTTTCACTTCTATATTCATTCTGGATTGATTTTCCTGTTTCAAATACGTAGTCCACTTTCTCAATAAACTCCTTTGTGGACTTTTCGGAATGGAATTCACTGTATGGTCTGCCTATGATCTGGTCCAGTGGAAGGCCGAATCTTGACAGATGTTTGTCGTTCATGAACAGATACCTGTAGCCTCTATCTACAAGATACATAGAGTCGGCTGTGGACGCCAAAGACCGGTATTTCTCTCCTGATTCCCGCAGCGCTTCTTCCATATGTTTGCGGTCGGTAATATCCCTGATAGATTCAATAGCCCCTACAATATTACCCCCTCTGTCATATAAAGGTCTGGCCTTCCCCCAAAGTATGCGATGTTGATTTTTCAGCGGTACATCAGCTTCAGATAGAAGAATATCTCCTTTTTTGTTGATGTACCTATATTTATTTTCAATCTCTTCATCAGATACAAATACCAGGTCAATCAGTATCGGTCTCCGCATCCCGTAGAAAGGTATTGCATATTCATAATCCCCTTTTCCTATCATGTCTTCGGCCCTGACACCGGTCATTTCTTCAATAGCCCTGTTCCATGCAATGACTTTACCCTCCCGATCAATGGCAAAAGTCGCATCAGGCAGGAAATCAATGATATCAGATAAGCGCTGTTCCGATTCCCGCAATGCTTCCTCAGTCTGCTTGCGTATGGTGATCTCGCGTACTATGATGACAATCTGGCTTTCAAGAAGCGGCAATAATCTTGCCTCATACCAGCGTTCCTTATCCCGATCCGCTACAGAATATTCTATGCTGACAATGGATCTCTCCTTTTGTGTCCGATCAATTGCCTTACCAAACTTTATCCCGACATTTTTCGGAAATATTTCACCGATTTGCTTTCCAATCACTTCTTCCCGTAATATATGTGACTCTATACCGTCAGATGTTTGATAATCCAGAATGGTGCCCCCACGGTCTGTTCGAAAAAGGAGATCCGGGAAGGCTTGAAACACAGCCCTCATTTCAGAGTTCGCGTGCAGCAATTCTTGTGAACTGAGATCAAGGGACCTTTCTAACATCTCACGATCCATATCCATCTGCCAGTAAGCTTCATTGACCGAACTAATAATTTTCTCACATTCGCTTGGAATAGCATCCACGCTTCCAAAATTGCGTATAATTTGACGCTTTAACAGACTGTGTAGTTCCATAGCTACCTCTCAGAAAAAGCATCATTTTAAAAATGCTTTTGAATGAAACATTTAAGGTAAAGAACTTGAGTTTTCAATAAAACATCTGAAATCAGATGTGTAATATCTTGCATTTTCTATGTAATTTTTTTGGATAATATTTTAATCAGGTTGAATTTGTACATGAGATGCACTCACGGATCAGCTTGCAGTATATCATTATGGGGTCGGTGTAACAAATACACAGTATATTATTTAAATGCAATACTAGAAAATTGCGTAAAATATACTAGGCAAAAACTATTACTTTCATAATATTGTGTAATTATTTATTATATTTTTTTCAGACTATAATTTATGAATGATCAGATAAACATGAATTGTGAAAGCCCGCAAGCTGGAGGTTCCCAGAAAAGAAGATATACCTGCAACATCACTTATTTTATCAATAAGAAACGGTTTGTGAAATGCATTCTGGATCAGGACTTGATTTTTTAAATCACTTTAATCAAGTCCTGATTCAGATTTCGTATTCATACAGTTGTCAGATTTACAGTTGTAGCCTGAAGATTATAGGAAATCAAATCCAGCCACTTCTCTACATAGATTCCACCGCAAAAGATAAGATCATCAACCTTCTCAAAGTATACGCGCTTGGGTTTCATCTCTTTGGTTACCGGGTTATACCATTTGTACTCCACAAAGCCGCTTCCTTTCTCCCCGGCTGTATCAATGATCTCCCGGATGAAACTCTTGCCATCGGAATCCTTGAGGTCGATGAAGTTCTTATTTATGTATTTCTCATTGACTCCATGTGCAATCATGGCCCCTTTTTGGTCCAGAACAAAGATGTACATTTCTTCCTGAACAAAGGGCCCTTTGGTGTTTGTGAACTCAGCCAGAGCAATATCTTTACCGGAACTCTTGTAAAAATTTATCGCGTTGGCTACAAATCCTTTCGCTACTTTCTTTGATTTTTCCAACATATTTTCCTCCTAATTCATTGGCCAACACCGTTGCAATATGATTATCAGCCAAGTTGTAAGTTTGTTTCCAGTGCCTGAATTTTTGTCTTAGTCAGTATCATTCCGACACTCCAAATTCCACCTCTCTTATCAGGTCATTAACCGTCATTAAATATTTTGCAAGAATTTGTGACTCAAGGAGACCTGAAGAGAGTCTCTTTTCAATCAAGTCTTTCGGTACCGGCGGTTCGCCGAAATACATCTTGAGATCCATAAAGGCTTCTTCCTTTGTTTTCTCAGACATATGAATCGCTTTAAATTCCTTGATCAAGTCGATGGGTGTCCTGCCGTATTTCGCAAGTATCTGTTGATCGAAAAGACCGGACGAAAGGTAATGACGCCTGATATGTTCTACATCATATGGCGGTTTGCCAAAGTACATGCTCAAATCCTTTACGGCTTCGTCCTTCATTTTTTGTGTTAACCTTTTCATTTAAAAACCTCCTTTCTTATCAGATGACTCATCCTCCACCATGTCCTGGCGAAGAATGAATCTGTTAATAAACGTATCACGTCCTGACCGGTTGATGGGCAAGCCGTGACTTCAATGCCTTTGCCTCCTCGATCGTCAGATCTTCATCTGCAATCTTTACGCGAACCTTTTCACCCCATTTGTCGATGATGTCAGTCTTGATATTCAGAAGTTCATACCACCGCTTAAAGGTTACGACGAAGACGATGACCATCAAAGCCATGATGATTATGGAAAGCACAGTCAGAACATAGTTGCCTTTGGGCAGATAGTTCTCCGTGATGTTGAGATAACCTGCATATATGGTGACGAAAGCCATGAAGATACCCGGGACCGCAGTTACCCATGCGTATTTCGTACGCTCCAAACGGATCAGCATCGTGGTAACTATAATCAGACCACTAGATGCAAGCAACTGGTTGCTCATCCCGAACAGAGGCCAGATCGTGGCAATATCTCCGGTATAGACGAGATATCCCCAGGTGGTCGTAAAAATTATGCCGGTAATCAAAATCCCTGGAATCCAATGCGTCTCACCAAACTTGGGGATGATCTTACCGAACATCTCTTGGAGCAGGAATCTGCCCACCCTTGTTCCAGCATCGACGGCCGTTAAGATAAACACCGCTTCAAACATGATGGCGAAGTGATACCAGTAGGCCATCAGATTTTCGAGCAATGGAATGGACGAGAAGACATACGCCATACCCACAGCCAGAGACACAGCGCCTCCGGGACGGCCCTGAATTTTCTCACCCACTTCTGCCGCCAGCCAGGGGAGGTTAACGGTGTCGATACCAAGCTTTTGGAATGCAGCGGGGGCACTGTTGATAGCGAGATAGTCAGCAGGGACCAGGACACACGCCGCAATGAGAGCCATGATGGCCACAAAACCCTCAACAAGCATGGCGCCATAGCCGACGAAAAGCACCTCCCTCTCATTGCCGATCATCTTCGGTGTCGTACCGGAAGCGATGATGGCATGGAATCCGGAGATTGCACCGCAGGCTATAGTGATGAAAACAAACGGGAACACACTGCCCGGAATGACAGGACCACCGCCGTGAATAAATCCGGTCAGCGGGGGCATCAGAAGCGTGGGCCGAACAACACAAATGCCGACAGCAAGGGCCACTATCGTCGTTATCTTCAGGTACGTAGACAGATAATCCCTGGGTGCCAGCAGGAACCATACGGGCAGAACCGATGCTATCAAAGCATAAACAGGAATTGCCACGGCAAGCTGCTTTTTACTCAAGGTCAGCCAGCCCGCCAGTATCGGATTTGCTGCAATATGCGGTCCAATCATGATCGAAGCCACCAAAAGGGTGACGCCGATAATACTTGCCCATAGGACATCCCCGGGTCTTACCTTGTGCATCCATATGCCCATGAGAATGGCAATGGGAATAGTTGAGGCGACAACAAAGGTGCCCCAGACACTGTCAAATAAGGCATTAACGACTGCAATAGATAGACCGGCCAACGTTAAAATCAGGATGAACAGGAAGGCGAATGATGCAACCAGGCCTCCTGTCTTACCGACTTCACTTTCTGCTATCTTTGCCAAGCTCTGCGCCCGATGCCTTACCGAAGCAAAAAGCACCACCATGTCATGTACCGCACCGGCAAGCACGGCACCTATCAGAATCCATAGTGCGCCCGGCAAATACCCGAATTGAGCCGCCAGAACCGGTCCCAGAAGCGGGCCGGCCGCGGCGATAGCCGCAAAGTGATGGCCAAAAAGCACATATTTATTTGTTTTAACGTAATCTATGCCATCGGCCTGGGTTACGGACGGCATCGGCCTGTCCTTATCCAGTTTCAGTACCTTGTTGGCCATGAAAACCCCGTAAAAGCGGTAACCAATGGCGAATACACATAACGCTACAAAAATGAGCGTAACAGCGTTTAAACCAACTAACGCATTCATACGAATACCTCCTAACCTTCTTTCCCGATGACCTCATTTATCGGGGTCATACTTGAAATACTTCTATATCCCTCGTCAACCCACACGGAATGCGAAATCAAGCCGAACTCCTTGAGCAAGTGCACCAGGCAGAGACCGGTAGCGCTACCCTGGGGCTCTGTGCTTTCTGATTCCCAATGGAGGTGGACACTCAAATCATTTTCCAGCATGGCATGACGATACAGATTTATTGCTTTTATACTGCCGTTGTGATTGACATCCGTTATCAGCCTGACAACTTTCTGTTCAACTGATTCCGGGTCTTCTCCGGCAATCCGAAGCTTTATTACCTCCATCCATTTCATTTTTTTTACTCCGACCTGATTTTGAGTTATGCTTCAGCATACAGTGTGCCAATTTTCGATTGTAATGATATTAAATACTTATAAAAGTATGACCTGCCAAAATACGAATATTCGCAATATTGCTTGCGTTATTTCGCAATTGGGAGTTAGATTGTGAAATATGACAATATGAAAATCTTCCGGAGAAAAATATGAATGTAGATGAAAGTGATTTTTTCCATCAGATGACCATACTGATTTGCAGCAGTCTGGATATTGAAACCGCCTTGCAGCGATCATTGCATTATTTAGCTAAGTACATGCCCGCGGATAAGATATATTTGCATCTTTATGAGCAAAGCCTTGGTGCAATAAAGACGATAGCAGAGGTTACAACTTCAGGCAGCAGAAGCATGGAAAGAATAATACCGCTTTCTCCAGAAGGTAGAGAGAGTTTTGAAAAGCCCGGTGTGCCGAATGTAAGAATTGTCAATCATCCCGAATCTGATCCTGTCATCAAAAAGATAGCCGAATCTTTCAAACTGCTGAACACTTCATCTTTGGTGATGCGCCTTGTAATAGAAGGTATGCGATTAGGCTCTCTCGTTCTGACATCCGAGGGATGGAATAGATACTCGGAAAATCATGCCCGGCTGTTCTCTTTGCTGAATGAGCCTTTCGCAATCGCTCTGTCCAACGCGCTCACGCATCAGGAAGTTCTCAGGTTGAAAGACATGCTGACGGATGATAACCGGTATCTCCATCAGGAACTGCTGCGCCTGTCCGGAGATGAGATCATCGGCAGTGAATTCGGGTTGAAGGATGTTATGGAGATGGTCCGGAAAGTAGCGCCGCTCGACAGTCCTGTACTGCTTTTGGGCGAAACCGGTTCAGGAAAAGGGGTCATCGCCGGTGCCATCCACTATTTATCTCCGCGGAGGAAAGGGCCCTTCATCACGGTCAATAGCGGCGCTATTCCGGAAACCCTCATAGACAGTGAGTTATTCGGCCACGAGAAGGGGGCCTTCACCGGAGCCATAGAACAAAAACGCGGGCGATTTGAGCGGGCAAATCAGGGGACGATTTTTCTCGATGAAATCGGAGAACTGCCGGCTCATGCACAAGTTAGATTGCTGCGCGTACTGCAGGAAAAAGAAATTGAAAGAGTAGGAGGAACAAAGTCAATACCGGTGGATATAAGGACTATTGCCGCTACCCACCGTAATCTTCAGGATATGGTAAAAGAAAAACAATTCCGCGAGGACCTCTGGTTTCGGATCAATGTCTTTCCTATCAGGGTACCGCCGCTTCGGGAAAGAAAAGAGGATATTCCTTCGCTAGTTTATTATTTTATCAACAAAAAAGCGAAGCAGTTAAAGCTGCCGGCAGCTCCGGAATTATCACCAGGGGCAATGGAGCGCCTTATAAGTTATGATTGGCCGGGGAATGTCCGGGAACTGGAAAACGTTGTGGAGCGGGAACTGATCTTGAATAAGGGAGAACCCATGACATTTATCGGTTTGACTGGAACAGACAAGAGCAGCTATGCCGCGGCTTCCATAGATCTGCCGGATAAATTATTTAACCTTGACAAGGTGAATGCCCTTCACATTCAGCGGGTACTGGAAATGACAAAAGGGATTGTGCACGGCCCTGGCGGGGCCGCTGCCCTGTTGGGAGTAAATCCGAGCACATTAAGAAGCAAAATGAAAAAACTCGGGATTCCTTACGGAAGAAAAAAATGAATATCAATGATTCTTGTTTCGGCATGCAACATAAAAATAAGATAGGGACAGCCGAAAAGCGGCTGTTTCATATAATCATCATTTTATATCCTGCGACAACGAGCACGATGGAAAGAGCCCTTTGTATTACTAAAAGAGGAAGACGCCTGCTGCCAAGATACGAACCTGCCAGCCCGCCAAAGACAGCCGCACCGGCGATCATCAGTGCCATCGGCGGAACATTTTGGGCGGCATTCACATGACCGAACAGCCCTGATGCGGAGTTGACCAGGACAAAGAAGGCCGATACCGCCGCCGTCTCCTTGATCCCGGCCCATCCCATAAGGATTAAAAGAGGGCTTAAAAATATACCGCCACCCACGCCTATAAGGCCGGATGTCAAGCCGATTACCGCACCCACTAACAGAGAAACAGGAATCGACGGGTGATTGATTTCATCTTTTTGCAGAGGAGACCTGACAAGCAGACGCATGGCGGAAAACAAAAGCGTTACGCCGACAGCCAATTTGTAAACTTCAATCGGTAAAATAAAATATCCACCCGCATACGCGAAAGGTACGGACGTACATGCAAAAGGCCAAAAAAGTCGCCATCTAAAATACCCGGCCCTGTAAAATTGCACAGCCGCTATAGACGAAACCAGGATATTCAGCACCAGGGCTGTTGGTTTTATGACTCCGGGCAAAATTCCGAAAATCATCATGACAGCGATATAACCGGAGGCTCCTCCATGACCGACGCATGAATATAAGACAGCGACAAGCGCCACGCACACTGACAAAATACTGAGGATATAAGGATCCATAGAAGTTGGAAAATTTAAAGAAGTGCCCCGTTTATCTTTCCCTGGAGAATCCGATCAGCACCTCTCAAGTATTTTTTGATATTCCTCCGGTGTATCCATATCCATCACAACACCTTCATCGGCAACATCGAAAAAAAATATCCTGTCTTTGTCGCTGCTGATGACGTCGCGCAATGTGGAATATTTTTTCAACTCCGCCAGAATATGGCAGGGGAAAAGTGTAGGATGTCCCCGTCGCCCATGAAACATGGGGATGATAATTGCATCAGGCCTTGCTTGGTGCTCTCTACCCATGGCTTGGAGTGTTGCTGAAGCCA
>Ga0335070_10006409_pt1 | contig 13853 bp, 12 predicted proteins | sample Lox_Sample_13_FD_206722 | JGI IMG/M metagenome (GOLD analysis project Ga0335070, IMG submission 206722) | Soil microbial communities from Loxahatchee National Wildlife Refuge, Florida, United States - Lox_Sample_1.3 | ecosystem: Environmental > Terrestrial > Soil > Wetlands | place: USA...
GTTGCATGGATCCTCAGCCGAGCAGTTCGCGCGGGTCGGTCACTCGACCGCGCACGGCGCTGGCGGCCGCGGTCAGAGGGCTGGCCAGCAGGGTGCGTGCGCCGATGCCCTGGCGTCCCTCGAAGTTACGGTTGCTGGTGCTGACCGAATACTGGCCCTTGGGCACGAGGTCGCCGTTCATGCCCAGACACATCGAACAACCGGATTCGCGCCACTGCGCGCCGGCTTCGATGAACACGCGGTCCAGGCCCTCCGCCTCGGCCTCACGCTTGACCTGTTGCGAACCGGGGATGACCAGCATCTGCACACCCTTGGCAACCTTGCGACCGCGCAGCACTTCGGCCGCTCCACGCAGGTCGGACAGGCGGCCGTTCGTGCAGCTGCCGATGAACACCACCTGTATGGGTTGATCCTTGATGGGCGCCCCGGGTTCCAGCCCCATGTAGGCCAGCGACTTGGCGAACACGGCATCGTCGTGGCGCGCCGGAATGGCCGCGCCGATCGGGATCACCATGCCCGGATGCGTTCCGTAGGTGATCATCGGCTCGAGAGCGCCGGCGTCGATGTCCACTTCCTTGTCGAAGCGCGCGCCCTGATCCGTGGGCAGCTGCCTCCAGCGCTCGACGGCCTGTTCCCAGGCGGCTCCCTGGGGAGCGCGCGCGCGGCCGGCGAGATAGGCATAGGTCGTGTCGTCGGGCGCGAACATTCCGGCGCGCGCGCCGGCTTCGATCGACATGTTGCAGACGGTCATGCGCTGATCCATGTCGAGCGCGCTGATCGTGTCGCCCCGGTATTCGATAACGTGCCCCGTACCACCGCCGACACCAATCCGGCCGATGATGCCCAGGATGAGGTCCTTCGCGGTCACACCCGGACGCAGCACCCCGCTGACATTGATCGCCAGAGTCCGCGGCTTGCGCTGGAGCAGGCACTGCGTCGCGAGCACGTGCCCGACTTCAGTGGTACCGATGCCGAAGGCGAGGGCGCCCAGCGCTCCGTGCGTGCTGGTGTGGCTGTCTCCACACACCACGGTCTTGCCTGGCTGGGTGATCCCCAGCTCCGGACCGATGATGTGCACGATGCCGCGCTGCGCATGCCGCAGTCCGAGCAGCTCGACCCCGAACTGCGCGCAGTTGACCTCGAGCTCGCGCACCTGGCGGGCGGCCGAATCGATGGCGATCGGCGCCCCACCGAAGATCTGCTCGGTGCGCGTCGGCGTCGAGTGATCCATCGTGGCCAGGGTCAGGTCCGTGCGGCGCACGGGCAGGCCACGCGATCGCAGCACCGCGAAGGCCTGCGGCGAGGTCACCTCGTGGATCAGATGCAGATCGATGTACAGGACAGCCGGAGTGTCGCGGGTCTCGGCGCTCACCTCATGGCGGCGCCAGACCTTTTCGAACATCGTCTGGGGAGCTGTGGGCATGACTTGTGAAGCCCCGCGCAGTCAGCCCGCGGCGGCCGCGCGCGGTGCACTGAAGTCAACGTGATCCAGCCAGCCCCACTTGTCCTCGGTCTTGCCGGAGAACAGACCGAAGAAGGCGCCCTGCAGTGCTTCCGTGACCGGTCCGCGCCGGCCCGCGCCCACGGGCAGCCGGTCAACGGACTTGATGGGCGTGATCTCCACCGCGGTGCCCGTGAAGAAGGCTTCATCGGCGAGGTACAGCATCTCTCGAGGGATGGCGCATTCGCGCACTTCCAGCCCGCGTTCGCGCGCCAGGCGGATCACGGTGTCACGCGTGAGCCCGCCCAGCACCGAGTGCGCAAGTGCCGGAGTCATCAGCACTCCGTCCTTCACGAGGAAGATGTTCTCGCCGGAGCCCTCGCTCACGGTGCCGTCGGTGGCGAGGCCGATTCCCTCGGCGAAGCCGAGCCGGCGCGCTTCGGCGCCGATCAGCTGGCTCGAGAGGTAATTGCCACCCGCCTTGGCCAGCGCGGGCAGCGTGTTGGGCGCGACGCGATTCCAGGAGGAGACGCACACGTCCACCCCGAGCTCCTCACTCTCATGGCCCAGATATTTGCCCCACTCCCACGCGGCGATGGCCACATCGGTGGGCGGCTCGATCCTGGGCGACACGCCGATCTCGCCGTACCCGCGGAATGCCACGGGACGGATGTAGGCACCGCGCTTCAACCCGTTCGCGGAGACGACCTGAAGGCACGCCTCGTTGATCTGGTCGGCCTGGAAGGGCATGGGTATGCGATATACCTTGGCGGAGTCAAACAGCCGCCGCGTGTGATCACGCAGTCGGAAGATGGCCACGCCGCGGTGGGTTTCGTAGGCACGCAGGCCTTCGAACACCGATGAGCCGTAGTGCAGTGCATGGGAGAGCACGTGCACCGTGGCTTTTTCCCACGGGACGAGCTTGCCGTTGAACCAGATGAAGGGGGTTGCCGGAATGGGCATGGACTCGCTCCTGTGACTTGCGCCGTCAGACCGCGGCCTGCGCCACGCGGGCGGCGGCGGTCTTCTCCTCGCGCGCGCGGCTGCCCGCCTGCGAGAGTTCGATCCGATTGATGACTTCCAGGAAAGCCCTGGTGCTGGACTCGACGATGTTAGTGCTCACGCTCGAGCCCCGGTACGTGCGCTGATTGTACTCCACGTACACCACCGCCTCGCCCTGCGCGTCCTCGCCCTTCGAGACGCTGTGCAGCTCGAACTTGCGCAGGATGACACTGATGCCGGTCGCCGCCTCGATCGCCTTGAAGGCCGCATCGACCGGACCGTCGCCCTGGGTCTTGCGTTCCACCGTACGTCCATCGGTGTGCTGCAGGCGAACCGTCGCCTCCGCGGGCGATGTGCTGTCGGCCACCGTCTTGAGGCCCGCCAGCGCCCAGGGACCGCTCGCGGAGCCTTCGGCACGCAGTACCAGCGCCTCGATGTCGCCGTCGAACAGCTCCTTCTTCTTGTCGGCGAGTGCCTTGAATTCCTCGAACACCCGGTTGAATTCCAGCTCGTCCAGCTCGAATCCCAGCTCCTTGACGCGATCGCGGAAGGCGTGCCGGCCGCTGTGCTTGCCAAGTACCAGGTGGCTGCGCGACAGCCCGACATCCTGCGGACGCAGGATCTCGTAAGTGGAGTGGTGCTTGAGCATGCCATGCTGATGAATGCCGGACTCGTGAGCGAAGGCGTTCTCGCCCACCACGGCCTTGTTGCGCGGGATGGGCATGCCGGTGATGCTCGAGACCAGGCGCGATGTCGGATAGAGGCGGGTGGTCTGGATGTTGGTACGGACATTGAAGAACGCTTCGCGCGTCTTCAGCGCCATCACCACTTCCTCCAGCGAACAGTTGCCGGCCCGCTCGCCGATGCCGTTGATGGTGCACTCGATCTGGCGCGCACCGGCCACCACCGCCGTCAGGCTGTTCGCCACCGCCATGCCCAGATCGTCGTGACAGTGCACGGAAAGGCGGATGCGATCGATGCCGCGCACGTTCTTGCGCAGATAGCGGAACAACTCCGCGAACTCGTCCGGGACCGTGTAACCCACCGTGTCCGGAATGTTGACGGTGCTCGCGCCCGCCTCGATCGCGGCCTCCACGACCTGCGCCAGGAACTCCAGCTCGGTGCGCGAGGCGTCCTCCGGCGAGAACTCCACGTCCTCGCAGGATTCACGCGCCATGCGTACGCCTGCCACCGCCGTGCGCAGGATCTCCTCCTGCGCCATGTTGAGCTTGTATTGCCGGTGGATGGCGCTGGTGGCCAGGAACACATGGATGCGATGCTGGGGCGCATCGCGCAGCGCCTTGGCCGCGAGCTCGATGTCCTCGCGGTTGCAGCGGGCCAGTCCGCAGATCGTGGCCCCCTGCACCTCGCGCGCCACCGCGTTCACCGCCTCCCAGTCGCCGCGCGATGCGGCGGGGAACCCGGCCTCGATGACATCCACACCAAGCTCCGCAAGCGCGCGTGCCACGCGCAGCTTCTCGGGTTGCGCCATGCTGCAGCCGGGGGACTGCTCGCCGTCACGCAGCGTGGTGTCGAAGATCAATACGCGCTCGGGGTTGGGGGACATGGGAGGTCCTTCGCTCGTTCGCGCGCTCTCAGGCGCGCCTGTCGTTTAACCACGGCATCCGGGCTCGCAGCTCGGCGCCGACTTTCTCGATCTGGCGGTGAGTGTCCTCGCGCAGCATGCGGTCGTAGTTGCGACGCCCGCTGGCGTTCTCGGCGATCCACTGGCGTGCGAACTTGCCGGTCTGCACCTCCTTGAGGATCTTGCGCATCTCGCCCTTGACGCGGTCGTTGACCACGCGTGGGCCACGCGTGAGATCGCCGTATTTGGCGGTCTCGCTGATGAACTCGTGCATTTTGCTCAAGCCGCCCTCGTGCAGCAGGTCCACGATCAGCTTCAGCTCGTGCAGGCACTCGTAGTAGGCGACTTCCGGCTGATAGCCGGCCTCCACCAGCGTCTCGAAGCCCTTGACCACCAGCTCAGTGGCACCACCGCACAGCACCGCCTGCTCACCGAACAGGTCGGTCTCGGTCTCTTCGGCGAAGGTGGTGTCCAGAACACCTCCGCGCGTTCCACCGATTCCGTGCGCGTAGGCGAGGGCACGCGCGTGCGCCTTGCCGGTTGCGTCCTGCGCCACGGCCAGCAGGCACGGGACTCCGCGGCCCTGCTGATACTGGCGGCGCACGAGGTCGCCGGGCCCCTTGGGAGCGATCAGCACGACATCCAGGTCCTTGCGCGGGCGAATCTGCTTGAAGTGGACGTTGAAGCCGTGTGCGAACAGCAGGGTGGCTCCCTTCTTCAAACTCTTGGCGATGCTCTCGTAAACGGCCTTCTGCGCCATGTCCGGAACGAGCATCGCGATCAGATCCGCCTCCGCGGCGGCAGTGGTCGGCTCCGCGACCTTCAGACCGTCCTTGCGAGCCTTCTTCCATCCGGCGCCACCCTTGCGGACGCCCACCACGACATCGAAGCCGCTGTCACTGAGATTCAGCGCATGGGCGCGCCCCTGACTGCCATAGCCGAGCACCGCGATGCGCGCGCCCTTGAGCGCCTTCTTGTCGACGTCTTTCTGCGAATAAAGCCTCATCATCCCTCTCCAAACGGCCCGGGGCCGAACTGCCAAACGTAAAAAACCCCGCAGCGGCTCGAGGCCGGTGCGGGGTTTTTGGTGTCCTTGCTCGCTCGTGCCCGGGTCTGTATCAGGCTTGCGCGAGTGCCCCGCACCGTTCGCTCCCAAGGAGCGAAAGTCCCAGTGACGGTACAAGCAGTACAGGCACGCCTGTCCGCGACACCACGGGGGCGGCGGATGCGAGCGTTCCGGTTTCTGCGTTGACCATGGGGTGACGGCGGCACGAGCCAGAAAATTGGTGTCCGATGGGAGCACACCCGGCGCGCGCTTGTCAACGCGCCGCAGCGTGCGGAGCACGCAAATCGGGCAGGTGCGCGTAACATCGCTGTCATCGTCCGTTTCACCCAGATGGAGCCAGCCGCTACCGTGTCCGCTGATCTGACGCTCACCGCCGAGTCCGCCGACAGCCTGCCGTTGTGGTTGCTGACCGATGCCGATCTGGCCGGGTGGCTGGCCCGCCAGGGAGCGGCGACCGCGGCCTGGGTGACGGCGAATGGTTTCCAGGCCGAAAGGCATCGGGTGCTGGCCTATCCGGACGCCTTGGGTGCTCTGGCCGGTGCGGTTGTGGGCCTGGGGTCCCTGCGCACACCCGATGAGCTCAAGCTCTGGCAAGCAGCGGGACTCACCGAACGCCTGCCGGCCCGGACTTTCCACCTGGCCACCCGCCTGTCATCGCCGGCTGCAACGCAGTTCGTGCTGGGCTGGCTCATGGGCGCCTACCGCATGGGGCGTTACCGGACTGCGGCGCCACCGGCTCAACGGGCAGTACTGGTGGTTCCGCGCGAGGCCGACATCGCCTATGCGCAGGCCGCCTCCGCCGCATGCACTCTCGCGCGCGACCTGATCAACACACCCGCTAACGATCTCGGGCCCGCGGAACTCGCCAGCGCGGCCGTCGAACTGGCCGCGCGTTTCGGCGCCAGCGCTCGCGTGGTGGTGGGCGAGGATTTGCTGAAAGAGAACTACCCCCTGATCCACGCGGTGGGTGCCGGAAGCCCACGCGCCCCCCGTCTCATCGATCTGCGCTGGGGAGAGGGGCGGGGTCCGCGCATCACCCTCGTTGGCAAGGGGGTGTGTTTCGATACGGGTGGCCTGGATCTGAAGCCTTCCGCCGGCATGTTGCTCATGAAGAAGGACATGGGCGGCGCCGCGTGCGCGTTGGGCCTGGCGCAATTGCTGATGACGCTTGCTGTTCCGGTACAGCTGCGCGTGCTGATTCCGGCGGTGGAGAACAGCATCGACGGCCACGCCTACCGGCCTGGCGATGTCCTGCGTTCGCGCAAAGGATTGACCGTGGAGATCGGCAATACGGATGCGGAGGGTCGCCTGGTGCTCGCCGATGCGCTGGCGGAGGCGGATGCCGGCAAACCCGATCTGCTCATCGACCTGGCCACGCTGACCGGTGCCGCGCGAGTGGCTCTCGGACCGGAGCTACCGGCGGCGTTCTCTCCTGAAGAGAGCCTGCTGGCCGCCCTTCGCGTGCTGGGGGACGAGGAGGCCGACCCGGTCTGGCCGCTGCCACTGTGGTACGGCTATGACGACGAGCTCTCCAGCAAGATCGCCGACCTGGGCAACGTATCGGCGGCACCTTTCGCCGGCTCCATCATAGGCGCGCTGTTCCTGAAGCGCTTCGTGACGGCGACCGCGGCCTGGCTTCATCTGGACCTGTACGCCTGGAACTCCCGCGATCGACCCGGGCGGCCCGTCGGGGCCGAGGCGCAGTGCATCCGGGCTCTCTACCAGCTCATCCGCGCCCGCGTCTGAGCCACACAGTCAGGTTCGGTTACGCTGCGCCATGCCGCGTACGCCGCGCAGACGAATACTTTAAGCTTTAAGCACTGAGAAGGATCACGACCGATGACCGGCAGACGCAAGCAACGGCAGATCGACCCACGGCAAGCCTCGCGACTGGTGGTGGACGGCATCAAGCAGGCACCCTCGCGCGCGATGTTGCGCGCGGTCGGCTTCCAGGATGCGGATTTCGCGCGGCCACAGATCGGCATCGCCTCGACATGGGCCAATCTCACGCCCTGCAACATGCACATTGCCGAACTGGCGCGTGAGTCGGTGGCGGGCGCGGATGCGGCCGGCGGCAAGGGCGTTCTGTTCAATACGATCACCGTCTCGGACGGGATCTCCATGGGATCTCCCGGCATGCGTTTCTCCCTGGTCTCGCGCGAGGTCATCGCCGATTCCATCGAGACTGTGGTGGGCGCCGAGGGTTTCGATGGGTTCGTGGCCATCGGCGGTTGTGACAAGAACATGCCCGGCTGCGCGATGGCCATGGCCCGACTGAACCGACCCTCCGTGTTCGTATACGGCGGCACGATCCGGCCCGGTGCGCAGCGCCGCGACATCGTTTCGGTGTTCGAGGCGGTGGGGGCCCGGGCAGCGGGCAGGATCACGGACGAGCAGCTGGCGGAGGTGGAGCGCACGGCGATTCCAGGGCCGGGCAGCTGCGGCGGCATGTACACGGCGAACACCATGGCATCGGCGTTGGAAGCTTTGGGTCTGTCGTTGCCCGGCAGTTCCGCGCAGGAAGCCGTGGGCGACGCCAAGCGCTCGGATAGCCGCCGCGCGGGCGAAGCCGTGGTGCAGCTGGTGAAGGACGGCATCCGGCCGAGGGACATCCTCACGCGCAAGGCTTTCGAGAATGCCATCACCGTGGTGATCGCTCTGAGCGGATCTACCAACGCCGTGCTGCATCTGCTCGCCATCGCGCACGACGCGGGCGTGAGACTGTCACTCGATGACTTTACCCGCATCGGCAAACGGGTACCGGTGCTGGCGGACGTCCGCCCGAGCGGCCGTTACCTCATGTCCGAGTTGATCGCGATCGGTGGCATCCAGCCGCTGATGAAGATGCTGCTGGAGGCAGGTTTGCTGCATGGCGATTGCCTGACGGTGACCGGCCGGACACTCGCGCAGAATCTCGCCGCGACGGGTATGTATATTGCTGGACAGGACATCGTGCGGCCTATTTCGGATCCTCTGAAGAAGGACAGCCACCTCGTTGTTCTGTACGGGAACGTGGCACCCGAAGGCGCTGTCGCCAAGATTACCGGCAAAGAGGGTTTGCGCTTCAGCGGTCGTGCGCGCGTATTCGATGGCGAGGAGCGCGCCACGCAAGCGATTCTTGGCGGGGCAGTGCGCGCCGGGGATGTGGTGGTCATCCGCCACGAGGGCCCGAAGGGTGGCCCGGGCATGCGCGAGATGCTCAGCCCCACGGGCGCCATCATGGGCCGCGGCCTGGGGGGTGAAGTGGCGCTGATCACCGATGGCCGCTTCTCCGGTGGCAGTCATGGCTTCGTGGTTGGACATATCTCGCCCGAGGCCGCAGTGGGCGGACCGATCGGCTTGCTGCGCAACGGCGATCGCGTGACCATCGATGCGACGAAGCGCAGTATCGACGTCGAGCTGTCGGGGGCAGAGCTGCGTCGCCGGCGGGCAGCGTGGAAACCACGCAAGCCCTATGCAACCAGTGGCGTGCTTGCGAAATACGCAGCTCTGGTGGGGAGCGCCTCGTCAGGGGCGGTGACCGCACCCGATGGCGGCGGCGGACGAAATTCTTGAGCTTGGGTACAGTTGTCAGTGCACCGGGCAGAGGTTAGAGTTCGGCAGGCATTCATCGATGTGCGCGCTGTGCGGTTTTGCAAGCGCACGTCGCAATCATCGAGTATTCAGGGGGATTTGCAGCTCGAGCACGCGCTAGCCCCGATGGGCGGGCGCGGGCGTTTATCGTCATGTGTGAAAAGGGTGTTCCGGGTTCGCGCCAGGAGTGCCCCAGGCCGGGTTCGCACCTTGCAGGCGGACGTAAAGCCAGCTACTTTGGGCTGCTTGCGAGTCGACCCGAATAAATTGGAAATGTAACAGCGACGTCGCAGCAACTCATGGCAGCTTACGTACACGATACCCAGTTCTTCACGCGCCGGACCATGGTCCTGGCCGCGATCATCGTTCTCCACATCTTCATCGCCTGGGCGCTCGCGACGGGTCTCGCCCGCCGCGCCATCGAACTCGTCGCTCCGCCCCTGCAGACCGACATCATCGAGGATGTGCAGAAGAAGGACGAGCCGCCGCCGCCGCCGCCGCCACAGCTCGAGCGGCCCCCGGTGGAAGTGCCCCCGCCCGATGTGGCGATCGAGATTCCGGTGGAGACGCAGTCCACCGCCATTCAGGATGTGACCGACAAGCCCGTGGTGCACGCGCCGCCGCCGCCGCCGAAGCCGACCAATCGCGTCATGGGCGGTCCGGACCTCAAGAACTTCCCCTCGACGGATGACTACTACCCGGCCGCGTCGCGCCGCCTGAACGAGGCCGGTTCGGTGACTGTGCACGTCTGCGTGGCCGCGAACGGCAAGCTGAAAGAGGAGCCCACCGTGCAGACCACCTCCGGCAGCGCGCGCCTCGATGAAGGCGCCGTGAAGCTGGCCAAGGCGGGTCACTACCGTCCGACCACCGAGGACGGCAACAAGGTCGACTCCTGCTTCCCGTTCCGTATCACGTTCCAGCTGAAGAATTAGAACGTTTGTCAGATGCCGGGCGCGTCTCGGCCTTTTTTTGATTCGAGGAAACTATGGAAAACTCACCCACCGCAACCGTCGAAAATCCTTACGGCCTAGGGGCCCTCTGGGCCGGCGGCGACCCGATCGCCCGCTCCGTGCTCGTCCTGCTGGTCATCATGTCCCTGGCCTCCTGGTACGTGATCCTCACCAAGCTGTGGGATCAGAACAAGCTGAAGAAATCCGCGCGTGCCGCGGAGAAGCAGTTCTGGACCGCACCCTCGATCAAGGATGGGGTCGAGCGCCTGAAGAAGGGCGATGACTTCCGTCTGGTGGCCGAAGATGGCCTGCGTGCTGCTTCGCACCACGACGGCCGACTCACCGACCGCATCGACCTGCACGAGTGGATCACCATGTCGCTGCAGCGCGCCGTGGACTCGGTGAACAGCAAGCTGAACTCCGGGCTCGGACTGCTGGCGACGGTGGGCTCGACCGCCCCGTTCGTCGGACTGTTCGGTACGGTGTGGGGCATTCTGAACGCGCTGGTGGGCATCGGTATCGCCGGCCAGGCGAGCATCGACAAGGTGGCCGGCCCGGTGGGCGAGGCGCTGATCATGACCGCCATCGGTCTGTTCGTCGCCGTGCCCGCGGTCATGGGCTACAACTGGCTGCTCGGCCGCAACAAGGTCATCCAGGATGCGTTGCGGAACTTTGCCAGCGATCTGCATGCCTATCTGGTGAGCGGTGCGCGTGTGGGCGGCAGCGATGCCGGTGGTGCCCGTCCGGCCGCCGCTCCCGCGGCAGCGATCCGCAAGTAGCATTGCAGCGGCGCGCGGCGGCCCCGTGAGGGGCCGCCGGCCCCGCGAGGTTGCCCAACATGGCGATGAGTGTCCCCAGCTCCTCGGAAGAGCAGTCGGTCATGGCGACCATCAACACGACACCCCTGGTGGACGTGATGCTGGTGCTGCTGATCATCTTTCTCATCACCATCCCGGTCATCAACAAGACCGTGAAGGTGAGCCTGCCGAAGGCCGTCAACATTCCCACGCAGACCAAGCCCGAGAACATCACGATCGCGGTGGATCGTGACGGGACGATCTACTGGAACGACAAGAAGTCGGGCGGCCGCGATGACCTGATCAACCTGATCAAGGCGGCGGCGGTGAAGAAGCCGCAGCCGGAAATCCACATCAGGGCGGACAAGGACGCCAAGTTCGAGGCGGTGGGGCGCGTGCTGTACTCCATCCAGCGCGGCGGAGTCGTCAAGGTCGGATTCCTCACCGAGCCCGATCACGGCGTGCGCGGCTTCCGCTAGCCCGGTAGCTCCAGGAGCAGACATACATGGCAATGAGTATCGGCGCCCCGTCCGGCGGAGTGATGTGTGACATCAACACCACGCCGCTGATCGACGTCATGCTGGTGTTGTTGGTGACCCTGATCGTCTCGCTGCCCATCATGACCCACGCGGTCAAGCTGGACATGCCCCAGGCGAACAATCCCCCGCCCCCGGATGCACGGCCCGAAGTGATCGACCTCGAGATCGACTTCGACGGCACGGTGGTGTGGAACGGCACCGTGGTGAACAACATCAACCAGCTGGAGGGCTACTTCCGCGAGGAGAGCCAGAAGTCACCCCAGCCCGAGATCCACCTGCGGCCCGACCGCCGCGCCAAGTACGACTATGTGGCCCGCGTGCTGGCCACGGCGCAGCGCAACCGCATGAAAAAGATCGGATTCGTCAACACTTCGGAGTTCCGGGACTAAGACCCGCAAATGCGCAACCTCATGACCCAATCTTTCGCCACGGCCGTGCGAGCGGCATTCCTCAGCGCGGTCCTGGTGGCCGTCGGATCGATCGCCCTGCAGTCCGTCGCTTCCGCAGCGGACGAGAAGAAGCCGATGGTGAGCAAGGAGCTCGCCAAGCCCCTGAAGGCCGCCCAGGAAGCGCTGGCCGCGAAGAAATTCGCCGATGCGCTGGTCAAGCTCAAGGAGGCCGACGCCAATCCCAAGAAGACCCCCTACGACCAGCACATCATCAACGAGCTGTCCGGCTTCGCCTACGTGCGGCTGAACAACTATGCGGAAGCGGTCAAGGCGCTCGAGGCCGGTCTGAACGACGGCTTCCTCGACCCGGGTGATGTGGCCAACCGGGTCAAGACGCTGGCGCAGGTCAACTACCAGCTCAAGAACTACGACAAGGCCATCGAGTTCGGCAACCGCGCCATCAAGTCAGGCACCGCCGACGATGAGATGATGACGCTGGTGGGCCAGGCGTATTACCTCAAGGGTGACTGGAAGGGCACGCAGAAGTTCGAGGACAACCTCATCGAGCAGCAGGTCAAGGCGGGCAAGACGCCCAAGAGCGAGACCCTGCAGATCGCCCTCAGCGCCTGCGTCAAGCTGAACGATGCGGACTGCACGACCAAGCAGCTCGAGCGGCTGGTGACGTACTACCCGAAGACCGAGTACTGGGCGCAGCTGCTCGCCACGCTGCACAACGAGAGGCAGACCAGCGATCGCGCCACGATGCAGCTGTACCGGCTGATGCTCGAAGTGGATGTCCTGAAGGAGCCGAACGACTTCAACGAGATGGCCCAGCTCGCCATCGAGCAGGGCAGCCCCGGTGAGGCGCAGCACGTGCTGGAGAAGGGTTTCGAGAAGAACGTCTTCACGGATGCGCGCCAGCAGGACAAGAACAAGCGCCTGCTCGAGACCGCCAAGAAAGCCGCAGCCACGGATCTCGCCATCCTCGCCAAGGTGCAGCAGGATGCGGATGCGGCGCCCACCGGCGACAAGAACGTCGGCGTCGGCCTGGCTTACCTGGGTTACCAGCAGTACGACAAGGCTGCGGACAACCTCAGCAAGGGCCTCGGCAAGGGTGGCGTGAAGAACGAGGCGGAGGCGCGCCTGCTGCTGGGCATCGCCCAGCTCAAGGGCGGCCACAAGGATGAGGCGGTGAAGGCGTTCAAGGCCGTCAAGGGTGATCCGAACCTGGAGCGCCTGGCCAACCTCTGGACGCTGCACGCCAGGCAGGCGTAACGGCGAGCAGCGGGCGCCGCCGCTCGCGCAAGACTGCCAGAAGGCCGGGTGGGTGACCCCCGGCCTTCGTGCTTTGCAGCTCCTGCGGTGCGTGAGCGCAAATTCGAAGTGTTACCATCAGTGCCTCCACGCAACCGCTTCGACAGGAGAACTCCAGATGGCGATCAAGGCAGGCGACCGCGTGCCCGCGGGCAAGCTCAAGACGATGACCAAGGACGGCCCGAAGGACGTCACGACCGATGAGTTGTTCAAGGGCAAGAAAGTCGTGTTGTTTTCCGTGCCCGGTGCCTTTACGCCTACGTGCGATGCGAAGCATCTTCCGGGATTCGTCCAGTTGGCCGACCAGATCCGCGCGAAGGGCGTGGATACCATCGCCTGCATGGCGGTGAACGACGTGTTCGTGATGAACGCGTGGGGCAAGTCCTCGAGCGTCGGTGACAAGGTGCTGATGCTGGCGGACGGCAACGGCGAATACTCCAAGGCGCTGGGCCTGGAACTGGATGCGAGCGGCTATGGGATGGGCACGCGCGGACAGCGATTCGCACTGATCGTGCAGGACGGCATCGCGAAGCACGTGAACATCGAGGCACCCGGTCAGTTCAAGGTCTCTTCTGCGGAGCACGTCCTCAGCCAGCTCTGAAGGTCCAGGCGGCCCGATCAGTCATGCACGACGCCGGCGACCGCAACCACCGCATCCTGTTAAACGTCCGGCCGGTCGGTCTGCCCGCGCCGGACCATTTCCGCGCAGACACCACGGCGGTGCCGACGCCAGGTCCGGGTCAGTTCCTATCGAGAACGCTGTACCTGTCCCTCGATCCCTATTACGGCGCCTCGATGCCAGTGACGACGGAGCCTTCACGCAGACTCGATCCTGGCGATGTCATGACCGGGGAGACCGTGGCTCAGGTGCTGGAGTCACGTCACCCCGACTATCGCTCGGGCGAGTATGTCGTGGCGCGCAACGGCTGGCAGCAGTTTGCCTTGTCCAGCGGCCAGGGGGTGCGGCGCCTGGATCCCGGACGGGCACCGATCTCGACGGCCCTGGGGGTACTGGGTATGCCCGGGCTGGCGGGGTACACGGGACTGATCTACATGGGCGAGCCCAGGCCCGGCCAGACGGTCCTGGTATCGGCCGCCACGGGGGCCGTGGGCTGCACGGCCGGGCAGGCGGCCCGCCTCGTGGGCGCACGCGCGATCGGTCTGGCCGGCTCCGATGAAAAGTGCGACTACGCCGTG
>Ga0335070_10006411_pt1 | contig 13851 bp, 5 predicted proteins | sample Lox_Sample_13_FD_206722 | JGI IMG/M metagenome (GOLD analysis project Ga0335070, IMG submission 206722) | Soil microbial communities from Loxahatchee National Wildlife Refuge, Florida, United States - Lox_Sample_1.3 | ecosystem: Environmental > Terrestrial > Soil > Wetlands | place: USA: Florida...
GACATTCTCGCGCGCTCCTTCCTTGCTGACCCCCGAAATGCCTGTTTTAACAGAGATGACTTCCTTTTCTCCGGTTTGAAAATGCAGCAGGCATTTCAGTGATGTACCTTTGGCTTCGTGGATGGAGAAATCGAGCAGCTTGTTGTCGGAGACGATTTCCGCCTTCGCGAACGGCTTGGAAAACTGCATGGCGAAATAGATTTCGCGGCCGGGAGCCCAGCCCTTAAGACTTCGTCCGCCAATAATTGTGTCGTTGCCAACAATCTTAAGCGAAGCCCAGATCACCGGAGTATTCGAAAAGGAATGAACCAGATCAAGGATGAAATGACTGGTGTCGCTCTTGGGGAACGTATAGCGATGGATGCCGGCGTGCTCGGTTGCGCTGAGTTCAGCGCGAATGTCGTAGTCGCGCAGGGTTACGGCATAGTAGCCCGGCACTGCGATTTCTTCATCGTGGCTGAAGCGAGAGCGATATCCTTCGCCGGGGTTCTGGCGCGCGCCCGGAAACAGCTTTGTGGGGCCCGTGCCTGGCATCAGCAGAAAATCGAGCATGTCGGAGGCGCCGGTGCCGCTCAGATGCGTGTGGCTGAATCCCATGATGGAGCTGTCGGAGTAGTGATATCCGGAGCACCAGTCCCAGCCATCGTTGAACGTGTCGGGACTCAGCTGCACCATGCCGAAGGGAACTGTCGCGCCCGGGTAGGTGTGGCCGTGTCCGCCTGTGCCGATGGCGATCTTCACATAAGTTGTGAAATCTTCAGATGCACCCTTTGTCGCGGGCGCAGCAAGTGCCGGCGACACACTTCTTAGACGCGGAGCGCCGAATCTGAAGAATGGAAGGGCTGAGAGTGCTGCAACAAAATCGCGCCTGTTGATCATGGGCAGAGTCCTCGTCGCCGAATGCGACCCAATGTCTCCGTTGAACGACATTCGAGCAAAACAGGAATTGTATTACGGGCTTTAGGAATTTCGTCTGTAAGAAAATCGGACAAATCTATAATGAAATGACCCCGTGATTCGCATTCGAATCACTCCCAAATAGCTGCTGAGCCGACCAGAGCGGTGATTTACAATGCGTGATGAAATTGCAGTTCCCGTCAGTGTTTTCGTCCTGCGATGAATCGGTTTAGATCAATTTCAAGAGCCCTGGTCGTATTCTGTTCGGTCATGGCGACTTCGTCGGGACGGGCTCCGGGCAATCCGTTGAATGGTGCTGACGTGCACGAGGCGCCGTGGTTCACGAACATCGCAAGCCGCTCAGACTTCTCGTATCGAACGAATAACGATTTGAGCAGGCGCAAGTATTTTCCTCAGCCCATGTGCGGTGGTGTCGCGGCGTTCGACTACGACAACGACGGCAAAGTAGATCTCTTCTTCACGAATGGAGCGAAACTGCCTGAGCTCAAGAAGACCGATTCGTCCTTTTACAACTGTTTGCTTCGCAACAAGGGTGACGGCACCTTCGAAGATGTGACCGCCAAGGCAGGTCTAGCCGGAGCCGACCTCGGTTACAGCTTCGGAGTTGCGGCCGGAGACTACGACAACGACGGCAATGAGGACCTTTTCATCTGCAATGCAGGCAGGAATACCCTCTATCACAACAATGGAGACGGTACTTTCACCGATGTCACCGGCGAGTCAGGGTTGGAATCAAAGCCAGAAAATACGTTGAGCGTTGGAGCCGCGTGGTTCGACTATGACAATGATGGACTGCTGGACCTGATTGTGACCAATTACACGGTCTGGACCCCAGCAACGGACCGCCGCTGCATGATGAGCGCGAGTGTAGATCTGTATTGCAATCCGACGGTATACGCCAGCGTTCCATCTCGGCTCTACCACAACCTCGGTCACGGAAGGTTTGAAGACGTTACCGACAGGTCAGGGATCGGAGGCGCTCTGGGGAAAGGCATGGGCATTTCGATCGCTGATTTCAATGGCGATGGATGGATGGACGTTTTCATTTCCAATGACACAGAGAGGAACTTTCTTTTCCTCAATCAGAAGAACGGAACATTTAAAGAAGAGGCGGTTTTGTACGGGGTTGCGTATAACGATCGCGGCGCGACCGTTTCCGGCATGGGCAGCGATGCAAAGGACTTCAACAATGATGGCTGGGTCGACGTAATCTACAACGATCTGGAGAGCCAGGTGTTTGGGCTATTCCGTAACGCTGAAGGCCGATCCTTCGATGACGTTACGCAACAGACGAACATCTCGAACTTGACCCGCCAGTACTCGGGATGGAGTCTCGGCTTTGTGGACTACAACAATGACGGTTGGAAGGACCTCTACTCGGCGAACGGAGACGTGGATAACGTTCGTCCGGACGCTATGCAACATGACACGATGTTCGAAAATATCGAGGGTAAGAGGTTCGTCGACGCAAGCGAGAGAATGGGGCGCGATTTCCTGGTGAAAGGTTATCAGCGCGGCTCGGCCTTCGTCGATTTGAACAATGACGGATTCATGGATCTGGTGGTCACTTCGCTTGGCCAGAAACCTCGCATCCTGATGAACCGTGGCAACGGGAATCACTGGATGATGCTGGATCTGCGGGGGCACCAAAGCAATCGCGATGCCATCGGCGCAGTCGCCAAGGTAACTACAAAGTCGGGGCGAAAGCTCTACAACCACGTGACGACCAGCGTGGGATTCATGTCATCGAGCGATCGGCGACTGCATTTCGGACTGGGAAAAGAGCAGGACATTGAAGCGATCGAGATTCGCTGGCCGAGCGGCACCATGCAGCGAATCGAGCACCCTACTGCGGATCGCATCCTGAAACTGGATGAGCCCGATTCCACTACCGAGTCCAGCGGGAAACGGCCGCAATGAGGCCATCTTGCGGCGGTTCTGCAGTTCGTATCACGTTCGGCGCATTTGCCCTTCTATGCACCGTTGGCCTTGGCACTTCATCTGTTAAAACTGCATCGGTGGCGTTCCCATCTTCTGCGTCCGTATTGACGTTTGAGAACACGATCACGAAATCTGGTGTGAACTTTCTTGAGAACAATGGCGCCAGCGGAAATAAGTTTCAGCCAGAGACGATGACCGGCGGAGTCGCCGTTTTCGATTACAACAATGACGGGCTTCTCGACCTGTATTTCGTGAATGGGGCGCGGTTGCCGGACATGGACAAGTCCGCCCCGAAGTACAACAACCGTCTTTATCGCAACAATGGCGATGGGTCGTTCACCGATGTCACGGAACAAGCGGGAGTGAGGGGCACACACTATGGAATTGGTGTAGCCGCTGCGGATTATGACAATGACGGTTATGAAGATTTGTTTCTGACCGGCGCGGATGGCTACCAGTTGTTTCATAACAACGGGAACGGTACCTTCACCGATGTAACAGTCAAGGCCGGGTTGGCCGGCACACATCCGGAACTGAAAGATGCATTCTCGGTGGCCGCGGGATGGTTCGACTACGACAACGATGGGTTGCTGGATCTTTTCGTCGTAAATTATCTGAAGTGGACTGCAGCGACCGAACCGGAATGCAAATCCAAAGGCATCCGCGCCTATTGCTCGCCTGACAGCTATGTAGGTCTGCCGAACCTTATCTTTCACAACAACGGTGACGGAACTCTCACGGATGTATCGGAGAAATCAGGGATATTCCAGCATGTAGGCAAGGGTATGGGAGTGGCGTTCGCGGATTACGACGGCGACGGATTCACGGACATATTTGTGTCGAATGACACCTTCCGGAACTTCCTGTTTCACAATAATGGCAATGGGACCTTCAGGGAAGTAGGACTAATCAGCGGCACGGCTTATCCGGAAAATGGCAAGAGCGTTGCGGGAATGGGAGTGGATTTCCGCGACATTGATAACGACGGCCGTCCGGACATATTCGAAACCGCAATGTACGGTGACAATTTCCCTTTCTTCCACAATACGGGCAATGGCATGTTCGATTATGTGACGTTCACCTCGGGTATTGGCGCAGCGAGCGCGCGATTGACTGCCTGGGGTACGGGCATATACGACTTCGATAATGACGGCTGGAAGGACATCTTCACCGCGAACGCATCGATCCTCGACAATTCTGAAGAGATCGATCATGTCCCCTATAAGCTGCGGAGCAGCCTGTTCCTGAATCGCCGCGACGGCACTTTCATCGACGTTGGCAGTAAGGCAGGCAGCGCCTTTGCAGTTGCTGCGGCTCATCGTGGAGCAGCGTTCGGCGATCTGAATAACGATGGTGCAGTGGATATCGTGGTCAACTGCTTGAACTCCCAACCGGAAATCCTCATGAATCGTTCGTCCACGTCTAACCACTGGCTTCTGATCAAGCTCATCGGTACGCGTAGCAACCGGGATGGTATCGGCGCACGTATCAGGCTAACCTCGGGCAATGCGGTTCAATACAATCAGGCGAGTACGAGTGTCGGATATGCCTCTTCCAGCGACAAGCGTGTTCATTTTGGATTGGGTTCTGCCAGTGTTGTGGACAAACTAGAGATCGCTTGGCCGAGTGGAATCAAGCAGGTTGTGACGAAAGTACCAGCAGATCAGGTCCTGACGATTCGAGAGGCTCAGGAGCAGAGATGAGACAAGCACCACGGGGCGGTTGAGCATGGTGAAGAGTTACATCTGTGTTGCTAATTCTCTGGAAGGGCATTATTCGGCGCGTGGTCAGAGGAGAGGATTTCCTGCTTCAGCTTTAGAGCTTCTCCGTCGTTCGGAGCCAAGGCTAGCGCGCGATCGATCTGTCTAAGCGCTTCCTGCTTTCGCCCCTCTTGACGAAACGCGGAAGCCAGCATAGTGAGCGACTGCACGTCGTTCTTATCAGCGATGGCACGCAACGTCTCGATCGCGGCGGAGCTCTTCGATTGTTTCAGGTACTCGTTCGCCAGTGCCTTCCTAGCTTCGTCCAGTGTGGGATCAATTTGTAGAGCCTGCTCAAGCTCCGGGACCGCCTCAATCGGTCGCCCCTGCTGCAGCAGGAGGATCCCAAGAGTGGCATGACCATCTCCGGAGATCGGCTGCAACGAGAGGTACTTCCGGAATGCAGTTTCGGCTTCCTGCAACCTTCCTGTCTGGCTGTAACAAATTCCGAGGCCGAAATAGGCTTCGTAAAAAGTTGGGACCTTCTGAAGGAGTTCTTCGTAAGCGGGAATCGCATCCTGATACTGCTGTTTCAACAGAGCGCTCTCAGCGACTCCCAACAGTCGCCGTACTTCACGGCCGAATTCAGCTTTGGCCTGCTCAGCATCGATGAATTTCTGGGCCAGATCTGCATACTTCTGGACTTTCTCGAGATCGTGTTCCTTGCGGTAGATGTCGGCTAACAGGAGGGGGCCCTCTTTTCCATCTGGCACAAGCGAGAAGGCCTGGAGTGCGTCCGCTTCGGCGCTCTTGTAATCGCCTACAGCCTTGTATGCACGGGCTCGATGGTAGAGTGCTACTGCGGAACGGGGATTATAGGCAAGTGCCCGGGTGGCGGCAGCAATGCTCTCCTTGGGGCGATTCTGCCTGAGCAAGTATTGGGCGTACAGATATTCGATTCCTGCACGGTCGCGACGGGCTCTCTCGCCCGACGCCGTGCCCGTCATCTTGAGAGCTTGTGCAAACGTGGTTTCAGCTTGTTTGTCATCCCCCGCTTGTGAATATGCTTCTGCCAGGGAAGCAGTAACGAGCGGATCTTTTGGGAGCAGCTGCCGCGCTTTCTTGTAAGCGCCAATTGCATCTCTAGCCGTGGTGTGATCCAGATAGATATCGCCGAGCGACTTCCATGCCATCCCGTTCGTCGGGTCCAGTTTGACGCACTTTTCCATTTCCTCCTGCGCCAAGAGAAAGTCATTGTTGGTCTCCAATGTCACTACGGCGTAGAACTGGTGGGCGCGCGCCGCATTGGGGTGATCCCGCAGAAAGCTCTGCAACTCCAGTTCTGCATCGAACGGCTGATGGATTTGCACCAGGGCCTCGGCATGGCCAACCTGAGCCGCTTCCGAGTTCGGGTTCTGGTGATGGGCGATGCGAAACTCCCGTTCGGCTTCGGGCCACTTTCGTTGCCGCTCGAGAAGCTGTGCGCGTTGCAGAGAGGAAAGGGTTGAATGGCCAGCTGGAGTAGCCGTTTGGGCGAAAAGGGCGAGACCTGGAAAGAAGATCAAGAGCAACAAGTGGAAGCTCCAGCTTCTAATCCGTTGCGGGTTCATGCGTCTTAATCTATCCCAAAAGGAAAGGGAGCGGGATAACCCGCTCCCTAGCTTAAGCTGCGATCCAAGCCTCAGAAGACAAATCGTCCGGAGATCTGAACATTTCGCTCGGTGTTTGCGGTACCGGTGATCATTCCGAACGTCGCGTGCGTTACATCTGTGTCGTAGCCGGCCAGTCCCGGGTGGTTGAAGATGTTCGCTCCTTCGAGCCGTAGCTGGAAGTAGCGGCTGCCATCACTGCTCAGCACGGGGAAGCTCTTCATGATGGAAAGATCCGTATTCCAGTTACTCGGGTTGCGGAGCTTAAGTATGGGTGGCAAGGTACCATACGTGAAACTCTGGGCGACGCCGTTGTTAGAAATCGCACTTTTGTTCAAGGCGACCGGGTGTGTTTTGGGATCGAAATTCTTGTCAGTAGAACAGCTGTACGGGCAGAGGGTGGATCGCGCGTTTGCATAGGCGGCACCTTTGATGCTGTCCAGTGTCGCGCCAGGGGCAAGGGAGGCGGTGACATAGTTGATGTCAAGGGAGTTGTCAACCGTCGTTCCGTTCACGCCGATCGAGATGGGTGTACCACTTTGCCAAGTGGAGATGCCGGAGATTTCCCAGCCGCCCGCGACAGCTTCCAGAATGTGCCCAACTCCCTGCGGCGAATTCATCCAGTGCCGCCCGCGTCCGAAGGGGAGTTGGTAATTGTAGAAGACGGTCAATCGATGGGTTTGATCGCCGGGGCTTAATCCATAGATGTTGTTGATGGTATCGACCGACTGGAAGGTTTTGCCGAGACTGCCCTGTCCAGTCTGCGTCGGGTCCGAAGTCTGGTTTTCGCTTCCAACGTTGTCGAGAAGCTTGGAGAAGGTGTAGTTCGCGAGAATCTGCAGACCTTGTGATAACCGCTTCTGCACGCGCAAATTCAAGCTGTTGAAATTACTGGTCCCTATATTGGCATCTTGCACATTGACGGGACCGAAGTAGGGATACTGATACTCCAGAAGGGCGAGAGGCTGCATATCAGATGTCGGACCAGTGCCGGGAAGGATTTGCCCGGTCGTCGGCGATGCGACTACGAAGTAGGGCGTGTTGTTGTTTTGGGGATCGTAGCCGTACAAACCTCGGCTGGCGGCATTGTAGAGCGACTTCGGGAAGTGGCTCGGGTAATACAGGCCTTGCAGGTCTCCACTATGGTTGCCGGCATACGTGGCCTCCACCAGCCAGTTGTGCGGTAGCTGATGCTGGATTCCGAAACTCCAGTTCATCTCGCGAGGCATGTGAGACGTCGTAATCACACCGCCGGTTCCGCTGCCATGTTGGGCAGCCTCCAGATTTGCGACCTGACTATCGTGGGCGAATACAAACTGCTGCCATGAAGGTTGCGGCCAGGGATTTGTGATTGTAGAGAGGCCGGGTCCGTAGCGCCAGTTAATTCCCTGTAGTGCGCCCGCATTGGTCCATTTGTTCGCATAGGCCAAGCCCGGGCTGTCGCCGTAGTTGCCCAGGTTGTTGCCGATGGGCAGGTAGAAAATGCCGAACGAGCCCCGTACGACCGTGCTACGCATGGCTTGGTAAGCAAAGCCTGCGCGTGGCGCAAAATTCCAGGGATGATAGTCCGTCGCATTTCGAGAACGATGCTGCGGAGTTTTGACGAACTCGATTGCTCCAGGAGCGAAGGCCCCGCGGGCCGCCCAATCTGGAATGACGACCTGTTCTGCCTGCGCGGCCGTCATGCCGGAGGCAAGCAGAGCATTGGTGAAGTTATAGCCGGAATTTATCGTGAAGGGAGGTGTCCCTAGCGGATCCCATATCGAGAGGTTGTTGTTGCGCTCAGTAACTGGGGTCTGCATCTCCCAGCGAACGCCCAAGTTTAAGGTCAGCTTGCGGTTTACCTTGAAGTCATCCTGCATGTAGGCAGCATAGTAGTTTGCAGCCAACGCGCGCGTGGTCGAAGCGGTAGCTTGGCTCCAGGTGTCGAGTCCCCACAGGAACGTTGCCATGTTGTTTGCGTCGTTCAGCGCACTCCCCCAGATGGGACCTCCGCCGTCGTTGGCTGTCGTGAGGAAGCTTCCTGCTGCCGTGATGGCGTAGCCGTCGCCGGGGTTTGCTGGATTAGCGCCTTGCGACTGATTCACGTTGTCGTAATACCGCCGGGCATCGTAGCCGAACTTCATGGTATGCCGGTTGATGATCTTGGTCAGCGCCGCGGCATATGAAAAGTTCGTGCTGTTCAGGGACCTGATTTGAGGACCGTTGAGATTGCCGCTTCCGATGAGCGTTCCCGCCGGATTCCATGCTGTGCCTTCTGTACGAACTTGGTTGATGTTCAAGAAAGCGTTGCCCATCGTACTTGTGTAATCCTGGTCATAGCCCCAGTCGGAGACGTTGGCGAGTTTACCGGAAGCGAAAAGCCCAAACGCCGTGGGACTGTAATTTCCGCCAGTTGTCAAATCCAAGACGAGAGTGGGAGAAATCGCGTAATTGTAGTGCAGAGAAGCACCGAACGCCCCATGCACGGAGGCACCTGAAGAGGGGTAATTGGGGTAAGAGGCCCCCGTAAGATTGGTCTGGCTGGTGTGCGTGAATCGCCCGAAAATCCGCTGTCGCTCATTGATAACGTGGTCGCCACGAACGCTCCACGAAGCTGACTTGAAGCTTTCGGGCGTTCGGTACTGATAGTTCGTGCCAACCGTCCCGTACAAAGGTTTGATGTTGGCGTGGGGCATCAAAGAAATTACGCGCTCGATCGCGGGATCGACCTCCTGTAATGGAATGTGTCTCGCATCGCCGCCTGCCGGTGTCTTGTTTCCCTGCGCGTCAGGTGCGATAAACACGTCCCCGACCTGGACCCATGGGAAGTTAGGGTCGTTCTGTGAGAACCCGATGTCCGTCAAATCGGCACATAGGTTGGCGGGATTCGCGGGGTTTGGAGGACTTGCTGGCAAAACTGTTCCTGCTGGGCAGGGAGTTGGATTCACGATCTTATTGCCGTTGAATGGGTCCGGAATGGTGTTGCGCTCGAAATCCGAGATGGTCTCCCCGAGACTGGAGTTTCCAGATTGGCTCTCTCGGATCCAATTGCCGCTGGCGAACCAGAAAGTCTTGTTCTTGCCATTGTAGATGTGCGGTATGAGAACCGGGCCGCCCACGGAAAATCCGAAGTCATTGTTGCGGAAATTCGACTTCGAACAGGCCGACTTTATTCCGACGGAGCATTGGTTGTCATTGCCCCAATTATTCGCGTTCAGGAAAGCGTCCTTGTGGTACTCGAACAATTGCCCGTGCAAGGCGTTGGTTCCCGCATTCGTAGCAATCTCGACGACTCCGCCGGATAACCGTCCGTATTCCGATGAGATCCCGTTCGTCAGCACCTTGAATTCCTGAACATCCTCCGTTGTCGGAGTCGCGGTGACAACCTGATGCACGAATCCACCTGTGGCGGGAACGCCATCCACCAGGTATTCCACACTGGCCGCCCTTCCTCCGTTCACACGCGTATCGCTCGGGCCACTGAAAAACCCGCCAGTGGGAGCGCCGTTCTGTCCGGTAGGAGCCGCGCTCATGTTCCAGCCAGCGCGGTCCCCGCTACCTTGCACGTTGCCGGAGAGCTTAAGCAGCGTGAGCGGATCGCGATTGACCTGTGGCAGCGTTGCTACCATGTGATTGTTGATGACCTCGCCGGTTTGTGCGTCTTCTGTGCGGAGTTGCGGTGCTTCTGCGGTCACCGTTATTGCTTCATTCACCGCCCCGACTTCCAGCAGCAAGTCGATCCCAAGATGATCGGCCACCTGGACTGTGACCTTGGGTCGCACCACCTTCTTAAAGCCGGGTTTCGACGCCTCGATGGTGTACGTGCCCGGGATCAATTCGGGAAGCAGGTAAATGCCAGCGGTATTTGATGTGGCCTCCACCCGCACTCCGGTCGCGAGATTGACTGCGCTGACCGTAGCTCCGGCGACAAATGCGCCGGACGAATCCGTGAGGTGCCCGGTGATAGTTCCAGTTCCATTTTGGGAAAGAACCGGGCTTGTTACGCAGAGTAGAGCACAGAAGGTAACCAGCAGTAATACTCGAGACTTCATAGTCTCCTCCAACGCGCGAGTCGCAGGGCGCGGACGCAGTCGCCCTGTTGTGAACGTCGCATAGTAGCTTTGTATGAGTGACGGGTCTGTAACGATTAAGGAAAACTTTCTGACAAAATTAGCGGACTGTTAACAATTCTGAGGAGACCGCCTATCCTTGCCAGAACATAGAGTGGGGCAGTCCAAGCTTTCAAATCGCTAAGTAGAATAACGTTTTTGGAACATTCCTGGCCTTGATCATCAAAGCCAAGGACGCGCCGCTGAGTAGTGAATTATGAGATTTTGTACAAGAGATCGCGCTTAACCTGAGCAACCCCGGATCGGGATTTCGCAGTTTTCCCTGAGGCGTTCCAAAGTAAGCCACCCGCCGCTGCCGCGGCACTTTCGACCCTTTCCTTGCAATGGACGATCACATTGCTTATAGACCTTGTGACTTGCGCGCGTTAGGTTCGTGGCATGAGTCGGAAGAAATCTGTCATTTCAATTCTCTCTATCGCTCTATTTGGATTCTTTGCACCCCTGGTGCACGATCAAGCATGGAGCCAAGGCTTTGCCTCACACACGATCCGTTTACAAGCCAACGTCAAAGATTCAGGAAAACCTCTCAAACACTTCTGGAGCACGACGGTTGGCGCCGGGCGTGCCAACGAAGGATTGCGGGCTAGCTGGCAAGAGCAACTGCGGACCTCAGTGCTGAGTGCCGGGTTTCGCTATGTAAGATTTCATGGTCTTTTTCACGATGACATGTTTGTGTATCGCGAAGTGCGAGGGAAAGCAATCTACAACTTCCAATACGTGGACGATCTATTTGATCGCATGCTTCAGAACGGAGCGCGCCCGTTCGTCGAACTTAGTTTTTTTCCTTCAGATATCGCTGCCCGCAAGGGCAGCGTGGGATTCTGGTGGGGAGGCAACGGCAGTCCGCCTTCGGACTACAGCAAATGGGCAGAATTGGTGCGCCATTTCGCTCAGCACTGCGTAGATCGCTACGGTGTTGACGAGGTGCGAAGCTGGTACTTTGAGGTTTGGAATGAACCCGACTTAAGTGACGGGTTCTTCACAGGCACACAAGACCAGTATTTCGAACTTTACAAGGTCACAGCACTCGCGTTGAAAGCAGTCGATCCGCAACTGCGAGTAGGCGGGCCCGCGACCAGCAACTATCATGTGCCCGACGAGATCTGGAAGAAGGCTGAGGCCGATGGAACCGATCCTTTGACCCTGCAGTGGCGGCCTACATGGATTGAGGACTTCTTGAATTACTGCAAGAAGAACAGTCTGCCGGTCGATTTTGTTTCTACTCATCCCTATCCGATGGACATGGAGTATCGCGGAAAGACCGTGCACCGGAGCGTGAATTCAACGCGGGACGACCTCCGCCTGATTCGAAAGATGGTGGATGCCGGCCCATTTCCGCGTGCGGAGATTCACCTGACAGAGTGGAGTTCGACTCCGTCCAGCCGCGATCATACGCACGACTCGTTGCCTGCGGCTGCTTACATTGTGAAATGCAATCTCGACTCGGTTGGGCTTGTAGACTCGCTGTCGTACTGGACGTTCACAGATGTATTTGAAGAGCAGGGTGCCGGGGACACGATCTTCCACGGCGGTTTTGGAATGATCAACTATCAAGGCATTCCGAAGCCGGTGTTCCATGGATACCGTTTTCTGAATGCTCTAGGCGACGAGGTTCTTGGGCAGACCGATGGTGCGATCATTACTCGTGACCTGAAGACGAAACGTGCAATAGCCTTGGCCTATAACTATCCGACGGAAGTGACTACTTCTCTGCCCGCGACATCGTCGCTTGCAGAAGCAGATGCAATTGCGGCTGTAGGGAGTTCGAAGCAAGTGACTGTGGAATTGTCAGGGTTACGTCCGAACGCGGTCTTTGAGATTGAGACTCTCGATAGAACACACGGAAACGCTACGCAAGCCTGGGAAGACATGGGGCAACCGGCAACCCCGACACGAGACCAGACGGAGCAGTTGCGGCAGGCAGCATGGGGAACAAAAAGGGAGATTCTGCACGCGGACGGTTCAGGGCATCTCCTGCTGCAGCGGCCCATTGAAGCTTGGTCGGTCGTATTGATTCGTGAACTCTAGAGACGCTGCATTATCGACATGATGCCTAGCGCTGCCGCAGCAGAATCTGATTCAAATTGGGCAACAGAGAGGTATTATCTTCGGTTACGTTAGCCCGCGAACGGCGTGTCCTTCAATGGGCAAACGTCTCCTAAATTCCAGAATCCTCGCGAGGAAAGAGATGGGAAACCGATCTGCTCTGCATGAATGGAGAAAATCCGAAGTGCCACGGCTTCTTGCGATTGTTTGCCTGTTGTTGAGCATCGGTTACGAATCTACTGCTCAAACTCCAGTGCAAACGGAATCACTTTCTCGCCCGCCGATGGGTTGGAACTCCTGGAACAGTTTCGCCAATATCGTAAATTCGGAGATCGTTCAGCAGCAGGCCAAGGCACTGGCGACGAACGGGATGAAAGATGCCGGCTATGAGTATGTGGTGATTGACGAAGGCTGGTGGCTGGGGGAACGCGACTCAGCCGGCAACATCGTCGTGAATTCGAAGCAATGGCCCGCTCTCGGCCCTGGCCAGAAAGATGGCGACATGGCAAACATCGCCGCCTACATTCACAGCCTGGGATTGAAAGCCGGCATTTACACGGACGCGGGCCGCGACGGTTGCAGCATGTATCCCGATAGCGGGCCGAAGTATATGAATAGCGGCAGCGAGGGGCATTACGAACAGGATTTTATGCAGTTTTCCAAATGGGGTTTCGACTATGTGAAGGTGGACTGGTGCGGCGGTGCAAAGGAAAAGCGATCCGGTGCGGTTCAGTACGCCGAGGTTGCCCAGGCCATTCAACGCGCTGAAAAGGCAACCGGTCGCCCCCTGTTTTTCTCCATTTGCGAGTGGGGCAGCCAGAATCCGTGGTTCTGGGCTCCGGGAGTTGGTGGGATCGGGAGCACAATCTGGCGTACGGGCGGCGATATCATTCCTCCCGTTGTTGAGAGCCTGCATGATCCCGACCACGATAAACGCGTCATCACGCTGCAGAACGTGCTTGATTCATTTGAGACCGGAATGCATCCGGAAGCGCAGCATACCGGCTACTACAACGATCTGGACATGATGGTGATGGGCATGCGCGGCATGAACGACGCCATGGATCGCATCCACATGGGTCTCTGGGCAATTGCGAGCGCGCCGTTGATGGTTGGTTCCGATCTTACGCGGCTCTCTAAGGGTAGCTTATCGTTGCTGACGAACAAAGAAGCGCTGGCGATCCACAATGACCCATACGGCCTGCAGCCGATCAAAGTCGCCGAACCAGTTTCCGGCGTACAGATTTGGGCGAAGCCCATGGCCGTTACGGGAAGACGGGCGGTCGCCATACTGAACCGCACAGACGCTCCCGCGCAAGTAAAGGTCGATTGGGAGAAACTTGGCCTGGATCGTGCTCCGCGATCCGTACGCGACGTGTGGAGCAGCCGCGAGCTCTCGGTTGATGCGGCCTTGTCCGTCCCTGCGCACGATCTGGTGTTGCTGTCCGTCGACGGCGAAGACAAGAAACCGGCCGAGTATCCCGC
>Ga0335070_10006412_pt1 | contig 13850 bp, 9 predicted proteins | sample Lox_Sample_13_FD_206722 | JGI IMG/M metagenome (GOLD analysis project Ga0335070, IMG submission 206722) | Soil microbial communities from Loxahatchee National Wildlife Refuge, Florida, United States - Lox_Sample_1.3 | ecosystem: Environmental > Terrestrial > Soil > Wetlands | place: USA: Florida...
CGTCTTCGAGAATGTTGAGGAGAGTCTCGTTCGGATCGCGTCCTTGCTTTGCGATCATAAATAAGAAGTGCGCTCGTCCTCCTCGCCTCTTCGGTTGAACCTTCGACTCGATGTACTCCAGAAAAGCGGAAGGGAGCTTTGCCTTCAGAGGAACTTGAACGCTGTCTTGGAGCTGACGTCGTGCGACCACTGTGATTCACCCTGAGACTCTAGGCGCCTCGGACTCTTACAAAGGTTCATGGAACATAGTTCTAGAAGATAGACCCCTCTTCGGGATCGCGCTCCTCGTCGTCGCTGTCTCGGACTCGCAGAGTCTTGGCTATGTCTTCATGTATGGTAGTCATAGAGACAGCGGGTTAAGAGTCTCTGGAAGTCTAGGAAGTCCATGACCGAAGGGATGGACGCGCTCGTTATGGATGGAACCACGGAAAAAGTATGGATGGAAAACTATGGTCTCTTTAGAATAGTTGCTATTGCGGGAGCATTCGCGACATCAACTACCGCAAATGAACATGCTTTTGCATCATAGGGTATGTGCGCGCGCTAATCTCTAAACCCAAACTTCTTATCTCTAGCCCGTATTACAAGTGACGCTGGTTGAGTCTCTTGTATGGGGTTTACGTTGATTATCTTGTTATCTTCTTTGCTTTGGTCTTCTATGTTTTCCTTATTGTTGTGTATCTTTTGCGTGCTCGCCAGCTTGAAGAGATGGAATGGAAGTTAAGTCTGCCGTTTAGTCTTCAGCTTATACCCTTCGCTCTGCTCTGGGTAATGAATCTTCTCATCGGTAACGACTCAGGACGCTTGGTAGTTGAACTGCCCATTATCATCTATCTAGTCTACGACCTTTGGTACCGTTTGATTACTCAGAAGAAACCCTATCATCATCCTGAGCGTTGGCCAATAGGCCTCATCATTTACCTTCTGCTCCTTTTCATCGGAAGCATAGGTTTAAACTGGTATGGTTACCTAGTATCGAACCTCTATGGAAACATGCTCGTAGTCTCCTTCTTCATCATGATAAGCTCCTACGGATATTATCAGTATAGATACAACAAGAGTAAGAACACCAAATAAAATTATGAACTCCTACCAAGCGCGCGGTTTCAACGAAGCTCACGATTATTCTTTGAAAATGTTTCGTGTGATAGACGGATTCAATGAATGAAGTTGGTTCTGTCACGTGTTCATCTGCGGTGGGTTGGCCTGCTGGGCGGAAAATCTTTTTCGTGCACGAGATAGGTAGTAGATTTGTAGTATGGTTATTAGCAGCCAGACGACGAGGATGACCGCAGTTGCGATTCTCAGTTCCCAGCTTTGAATGAAGAAGTTTATGAGCAGCAGAGCTATCAGGAGAACGATGATGCCGAGCTGAACGAGTCTCAGCGTCATGATTCTGTTTCTTGGGTTCCACTCGCCGCCTCTTGCGGCCCGCATTTGTTCTATCTGCTTCAGTCGTTCCTCGGAGAGATAGTACTTGCCGTTCACTTCGACGAAGACGCCTGAACGGCCCAGACGTCTCTTCATCGCCTCCTCGAATCTTGGCGGGAGATCGAGTTCTTGCGGCGTCATAGCCTTGTCCGGGCTGGTAGCTCCCTTTTGGCGAAACTTTTCGACGATATCGTTGAACCATCTCTGGATTTGTTCTCGTCTTTCAAACATGGTACTTCACTTGAACGTTTTGTGCTCCTTATTCGTCTGCGTGTTGTTCCAGTCCTTTGAGGACTCTTGAGGCGAATTCTCTCATGGCATCTGCCTTTACCATCGTGATGCCGCGTCTGTTCTTGCCTGTTATGGCGAGCAGGAGGTCTCCAGGTTTTATGTTGAAGTCTTTTCTGGCTTGTGCGGGTATTACGATTTGGCCTCGGTCGCCGACCTTCACGGTTCCGTATATGTGCATGTCTTCATCATTTTTGCTCATGATCATTCCACTTTTCGTGTATTTCATATTATTCATACTGTTTAAAAGGCGTTGCGCATGATTTGTACATTGCTCAGCGTGCGCTATGTGAATTCCGCAAGACTAGGTGCAGGTCATCCTTCTCCCCTGAGCCAACCCTTTATTCCAAGCTCTTTAACCGTGATGGTTATTGGCTCCGGTGTGTACGACCTGTATTTGCCATTCTCATCAAGATAGAATATCTTGGGTCTAAGATCGAATGCTCCTTGGACCTTCGGCCTGAGGACAAGCCTCATCTTTCCTGTTTTGAGTGGATCAAGTCGTCTTCCCTTCATGTCGATGTAGCTATCCTCAATTCGATACATCTCGGGTTTTTCCATGATTTCGAAGCCTTCAGGAATCACTTCTTCGACTTTGACAAGAAGAGCCGGACCTTTTCCAGCATTGACGAATTCTATCTCGAGATCAAGATTTTCGCCCACTCTTAGCTCTTTCTGACGCACTGTAAGGTTTGCTTGTATGTCCGCATGCTCAAACCGTTCTGAGCCGACGGCCTCTTCACGAGTTGGTGTTGGTGTTGTAAATGCACTTGTTGTAGAAGCGATTGATGGAGCATGTAACACTTCAGTAAGGGACGTGGCAAGTTCTCGTTCCATTTTTATTTTTTCGAGCAGTCCCAACACTTGTTCCCTTTTCTCTGGATGCTCTGCTTTCATGAAGGAGCCAGCCGACGTCTGAAGCACTTTTTCAGCCATCGCATACAACTTGGCTTTCTTTTCAGGATCACTTTCTTTTGTCGCACCATCAATTTGCAAGTACGCGTCAAAAAGCAACTTCGTCGCCTCAGAATATTCTGAAACCTTAGGAAAACCTGCTTTTATGTAGTAGTGGGAGGCAGTTTCAAGACATTTCATCGCATCAGTGTAGGCGTCGGTGTTTCTGGTGTCAACGAATCTTGTTCCTGCCTCAAGTGCCTTACAGAAACGACTGTTCCCCAGTACCAGCATCTTTGTTTTCTCGTTTGGACTGAACTCTTTCGCTTTTTCGAAGAGCTGGGACGCCTCGGCATACAGTGCTGGTGACGCCTCTGCTTCTGCCAGAGTCATTCTTTGCCAAGCTCGAGAAAGAGTCATGATTAGTTCGAATTCTTTCTTTTCTTGTTCAGACTCCACCGCTTGACTTATCTTCTCGAAGGCCTCAGCCGCTGTGCCGTATTTCTCTGAGCTAGAATAGTGGTCTCCTTTCTTGTCAAGAATTTTTCCTTGCTCTAGGGCGATTCTTCCAATGCAATATTCCGATCTCAAGCTCGTTGATTGGACAAGGTTTGTCACCATCTTTTTTTCATCTTGGTTTTCGATCTTGTCGAGTTGTGTTTGAAGAGATTTTTTGGTTTCATTGAAAAGTTTGGCTGCCTGCTCGAAGGCCTGAAGTGCTTCCTCGCTTTGTTCCCTTCGGCTCAAGTCTTCTGCGTACTCGACTTCAGCCCATGCGGAATAATTCGAGGCTAAGTAGCTCCATTGCTTTAGCGACTGGTGCATGGTGGCAGCCTTTTCATAGTGTTCTTTTGCCGAGCCATACTCCTCTCGGGTATGGTGGTGTCTCGCTTTCTCAATTTCATCCCAAGCCTGCATGTACAACGCATAATCTTGATAGAAACCTTTCAGTTGAGGAATCTTCTCCGCTGCAGTCATGTAATCGTTTGAAGCAAGGTTAAACCTTTCAGCTGCCTTCAGATGTTCACCCAGAGTGTCAAATGTCTGAGCGGATTTCCACAGGCACTCAGCCGTACGATTCATCAAGTTACACTTATGAAACGATTCTGCAGCTGCATCGAAAGCCTCGGTTGCCTCCCTCAGATGTTCATTCTTATGGCTTAGCATGTGAAGACGATTGAACGAATTTCCAATTTCGTATTGCCACGTTCCAATTAGGGCGTACGCCGTCGCTGAACCCTCTTTGTCATATCGCGGTACCTCCTTGAAGCAGAGTCTCAAAGAAGCCTGCATGTCCAAAATAGCCTCTTCAAGCATGCTCTTCTTGGTCGAAACTTCTTTGGCCAAGTCTGCAAGTTCGGATTTTGAGGTAGCTTGTTGAAACATGAGCAAGCCTAGGTTCCAACAGGCCAAAGGATCAGCCTGTTTGATTATTCTGCTCGCTTCGTTGCTATGTGTAAGAGCCTCTTCCAACAGTTTCTGTTTCTCTTTGGGGTCTGTGATCATTCTAGCTAAGCGCGTGAGTGCCATGCCGTAAAGTTCATGTTCCCAATATATGATGCTGGGGTATCCTGAACTTTCGGCCCTCTTCAATTCCTCAGGAGCGGCTTCCAATGCTTTTTCGAAAAGTCTTCGTCTGTTGTTTGGATTTGTTTCATAAAACCCCTGCGAAAGGTAGTAGTGGGCGAAGGGTCTTTCCACCCAAAATCCGCCGCCCCGTGGACTTATGAAAGAGATTACGCTATACTGATGCTGAGCGTCTTCGGCATACTGGAGTACGCGTTTTCGAACCTTCGCATTTTCATCTGGATCCTCATACGCCATCGATTGCCACGCGGTTTGGTAGATTAGGAGGTCCAATGCGCGCCCTATGATGAACTTGTCTCGTGTTTTTCTTCCGTACTCCAGCACTTTTTCGAAATTTCTGACCGCTATATCTGTTCCATCTCCCCAGTATCCGCCAGAACCTTCGCCGAAAAGAACAGATGGCACTTCAATCATGGCTGCCTCTTCAGAGGCCTCGATAGCCTTACTCGCGTAGTCCTTAGCCTTTTCATTAAGCTCATCCCTTTCATCCCCAGGTTCCACAAAATAATAACCGAACGTTTCGAGCAAATTGGCCGTTTTCACGTAGGCTTTAGCCAATTCAACCGAGTTTCCGACGGTGAAGAGGAGCTTGATCGCTTTCTCTCCACACTCTAACGCATCCCTAATCATCTTCTCTCTGGCTTTGAAATCCCAATCGAAAAAGAAGCCAAGATCGATGCATATCGAGAGCTGATTGTACGTTCTACCATACTCATATCCGTCACCACCCTTTTCAAAAGCTTCAAGGGAAGCCTTCGCGTATGTCCAGGACTCACCCGTCGCTTTCTTCTTGTCTTCTGGCGACTGGGCGAGCCAATAGCCCACTTGCGCTATCATAGCATCGCAACGAAGCATCCTCGCTGCCTTTCTTGGCTCACCCGTCTTTCCATAAGAATCCTTGGCTTTCCCATACTCCTCAACAGACTGACGCATCCTCTCCCGAAAATCGCTGCTGCTCTCAGCCTGAAATGCAAAACGGTAAAAAGCATATCCCAACCTCTCCTGAATCTCTCCCATCTTCCAGAAATCATGTTGGGGCAGCAGATTCAAAGCTTTCTCATACGACGCGGTAAGTCCAAGCCAGTCATATTCCTTTTCCAACTGTTCTGCCTGATGCAGAATCTCCTCCACACTTGACGCCTCTGATAATAGTAGACCGTTAGAGGGTTAAGAACAAGTCTCTGAAAAGGCTTTTCATGAACGACGCATTCGATGAATACAGGGCGATTTTCAGTTTTGCAGATGGTTTTGCGACTAGATTTCCACGTGCGCTATTTTTTGCTTGAGTCAGATCGTGCTGTGCCAATCAGAGTAGTCTCAAAGACTAATGCTCCTTAAACTGTGGCATGTACTCGGCGTGAGCGAGCAAAAGTTCGTTCATTATTTCTTTGGCAGCCTTCATGTCATGAACGAAGGGAGATGCTAAAATTGCTTCGTACAGAACATCCTTGTTGCCGCTGAGCGCAGCGTCAACTGTTAGTTCCTGCCAGTTAAGTATGTGTCTGGTTATTCCTAGGAATACTTTGGGCAAGTGGCCCATTGATATCGGTGTCAAGCCTCTTTTGTCCACTATGCATGGTCCTTCGACTATTGCGTTCTCAGGAAGATTAGTGATAGCGCCCTTGTTGGCGAAGTTTACGCCTCCCCATTCGCGTCCTTCGTTGGCAAGTATGCTTACCATTATGCCTACAGCTTGTCTGGAATGGTGCAGGTGGAAACAGTACTCCGGACGTGCGGGATCGTATGGCGTTCCAGTGGCCATTTCGTTTACGAACTTCCATGCTGACTCGGTCCATCCAAGTATTGATGCTCGTTTCTTCTCATCCTTTAGGAGTGTTCGTCTGTTCTTCAGGACTCTGTCGTGTTCCCAAAGCATCCAGCAATGATCTGGGCAAAGGTTCCAGTAGCCATAAGTTTCGAACAGGCGTAATGCAAAATCCATTTCTGGTTCACGGGCGAGTTGTTTCTTTTTCTTCATCATTTTTCTCTTGAAAAGGGGAAGTCCGTCTTTTCCATTCACCAACAGGTCGACGAGCCAGGTGCAATGGTTGATCCCTATTCCTCTGGGTCTCAAGTCTTCGTTTACGCAGTATCGCCTTTCCAGGGGCGGCATATCGAGCCATTCGGGAAGGCAGGTCATTGCAAAGCCTGCGAAGCAGTCGCATATAGAAATGAACTTTACCTTTGTCTCTCTTCGAACTGCGTCGGAAATGAAGTTCGCCGGGTTTATGAAGCTGATGACCCAAGCGTCTGGACAGAGTTCCTCTATCAGTCTACAATATTCGAGAGTCGTGGGAATGGTGCACTGGGCCATGAATGTCCCTCCTGGTCCAGCGGTTTCGTCTCCGCATATCCCGTATTTTGTGGGGACCACGAAGTCGTATCTCATGTGTTTTTCTCCGCCGACTCTGTAGCTCGGCATAACAAAAGTGGCATCCGCCAAAGCTTTCTTCGCATTAGTTGTATGTGTGATCTTCATTTTCACCTTCGCTTTGCGAGAGAGTTTTTCGGCAACCTTTGCAAGAAGCGGCAGGCGTGTGGGATCAATGTCCATAAGGCAGATTTCACTTCCCTCGAGGACATCTTTGTTTTCGAGCATTACGTAAGTCAGAGATGGGACGAAGGGACTTGCTCCGCCCAGGATTACGATTTTCTCTCTCGACATAAGGATCAATTCAACATGGTGTTATACCGCATAAAAGTTTTGGCTCAATGTGCGAGCTTGTCGTTCGACACGCCTGGGGCAGCGTTGGTTCTATGGTCTAGTACTGTTCTGTTCTAAAGCGTGGGCTTAATAGTGTTGGCTGGCCAGTTGTATGTTGGGTGTCAAGGCTGTGCCTTTGAAGGGAAGGGTTGTGCGTTTCTCGTTTTTGGCGTTGGTTCTTTCCAGTTTGATGTGGGTTGGAGCGTGTTTTGCTGATATGCCTAACCCGGGGCCTCAGAAGCACAACGTTGAGATTCAGGGCGCAAAGATCATCAGTGAGGGAGGTTACTTGTGGTTTCACGTGGTTAGCCATGATGATCGCATACTCTGCGTTGCGGTTCATCCTCCGTCTGACGTTATCGTGATTGGAAACGCGTCGACCGTGACGTATCTTTACACAAATGGAAGCGCCGACTTCTATTTTCAGGTGCTCTACTATTGGAGTGGTTCGCCGATTTTTGTTCAAAGTCCGAAAGAGTTGAGGTTCATCTTTGAGATCTACACTCAGTATCACACGAGCAAAATGACTGATGAAAACGTTGAGTTCGACGTCAATGCTGTTCCCTTAAACCGCACAATTGATGGGAACCTGTTTTACTTTGCGGTCTTCACCGTGGCTGCAGTTGTCGCAACGGTCATTCTTATCACAGTGAGATTGAGGCGGCGGGACAAACGGAAAAGCAATCTTGAACAGGCTGGCGAGCTCTGAGCGCGCACTGAGTTGAGATTTCAACCGCGTTGCTCAGTGGTGTCTGGCGGTCTTTGTTTTCCGTTTTCGAGGGGCCGCGGCTTTCCGGTTAAGTTGAGCCTGAGAGTGAGCTGTGAAGGCAAAGTCTTATCCATTCGCGCGTTTAGGTTGAGAATGGAGAGTTTGTGATCATGAAGGAAGGTTCGAGGAAAGCTAACGTGCTCGGTGTGCGTTTCTGGTACACGGGCATTCGTGTGAAGGATCTTGAGGAGTCTATGAGGTTTTACGGGGAAGCACTCGGGTTTCACGTTTTATTGAAGGGCAGGATGGTTGCTCATGAGGGAACGTACGTGCAGATGAGGACTCCGACGGGTAAGCAGGTTCTTGAATTGAACTATTATCCGAGGACGAGCAAGTTTTACGAGGATTATGTGTGCGGTTCGGAGTTGGATCACATAGGGTTGTACGTGAGCAACGTTAGAGAGCAGTATAAGCGGTTGATCGGGTTTGGATGTGAGCCGGCGGTGGAACCGTTCACTCAGGGTTCTTGGGTTCTGGCTTTTGTCAAGGATCCTAACGGCATCTGGTTGGAGCTGATCGGCAAGGAAACGCGAGCAACTCGGAAGTAGTCTTGTTCTGGCGTGCGCTTGACTATCGTTGCGGTGTTGCGATGAAAAACTTCCAAGGGGTTCTGAAAACTTGCGATGAATCGTTGAGCTTGGGGATTTTCTTGTCACCGTTTTCTCTTTTTGTCGCCTCTGAACTTGAGGAATGCTATTGCTGAGCCAGTTATTGCAATGATCACTACTGATACACTGACTATTCCTATTGGAAACATTGGTGGCGTTTGAGCATTGTTGACTGATATTATGCTGTTCCAGTCACTGGAAAAATGTAGGGTGTACACTCCGTCTGATGGAAACGTGTAATTAGTTAATTCTGTGCCAAATTGAAAACCTAGACTTCCAGCATGTACGGGTATCCGAATTGTGCGATTATCATAGTCAAAATTGAAGTTTTTGGCTGAAAACATGCTCTCGGTGTCTTCATATCTTTCTTCCTTCGGAGGAATCGCCAAGCTTCCTGTTTCGGGAACAATACCATCTAAGAGAAGTAATTTTAATCCTACACACGTATCTGACGAAGTTGGAGACGTCGTTCCGTCAAAAGAGAACGTACCATTTGAATAGAGACCGCTTTGAATAAGACCTTTCCAAGCACTTAATGTTTCATTGGTTCCTGCAAGCATATTGGCAAAATTCTTTTTGGTTGTGCTATTCATCAGATCATAGTAGTTGTCCATAACAACAAACGCATTCAAAGTGTTCGTAATTCTTTTTTGTGAATTGTCTGTGGCATGACGTATTACATAGTTTTCCCATAGCGTACTAGACCAATTATTGCTAACAAGTTTGTATGATACATCGGACAAGCACCTGTCTGGAAAATATTGTAATCCGCCATTAATTTCTGCAAGTTGCCTGATTATCAAGTCAAAATTGACTTCACATTCTGCTATTTTGCTTATTGATGGTGAACCGGACAAGTAATTATAAGAATAAAATCCATTTGGATATGAATAGTTGTTTGGATCTATCCAGAAGCCGTTCTGCATCCATTGCCATATGTCTAAGCATTTTTGTCTAGTACTTTGACCTCCTTTTTCATTCAATGCCAATAAGAATTCAATAGTTTCAGCAACATCATCATAATAGCGATGATAACGGGGATTTGTGTAAGTATGATTACCAAATCGATCATGATAATAAGAAGTCGATGAAGGATATGGATAATATAACCCGACTTTATCTGGTGTAGAAATCATAGAAAAAATCTCATTTGTTGCTTGATGAACATCCCATTTAGACTCATAGACAGTGCCTTTTGCCCATCCATAGGCATCTGCCATAAATCTATCATATATCAAAAATGTTTCATTGACATACAAATCCAATAGTGTGTCATAACCTGAATAAGTACAAGGCAAATGTCCTATCATTTGTTGGTTTGCCAAAGCTTGCAGAGTTAAGTTTTGCAGGTTCTTTGAATAATAGCCATCTGTATCCGCTAGACTTCTCAGATTTAGCATCGCAACGGTGTTATTCAGATTTGCTTCCATTGCGCCTTCATACTGTGAAGGAAGAACCTTGTTGAAAAGTAAACCTGTGTGCACGATTCTGTAATCTGTGGAGTTCCAGTCTATTGAGCTAATAACCGTACTCATGATACCGGCTAATGTGTCGTCTCTCACGTCAGAATTAGCTGAGGGAAAAAGACGCAGAGTGAAGACTACGGAAGTCAGAATTAGAATCAATATGACGACTATGAATTTCTGATTCAATTAGATCATGACCCTAAAAAGACGTAACAGAGTATAGCTATTATCAACCCTGACGCTTTCGGGATTGATCATTCTAACAAAACTCCAACCTTTTGCTGATTGTTTTACAATGCATTCTCGTTATAAAAGAGTTATTCATCTCATATCTTAGACTAGACTGAAAAACTTCTAGGTACTGGCTATGAAAGCTCTAACCGACTCATGATCATCAACACTGATGTATGCTGCTATATGTTTCAGGGAAACGACAGTCTTCTCAGTATTCCCTCAGCCAAAGTTCTATTCTCAAGTTTTATTAGAGTTGTCAATATCTTACCTTTGCAGTAGTCAGAACACCGCAATCCAGTCATAGGGGCCCGTAGTCTAGTCTGGATTAAGACGCTGGCCTGCGGAGCCGGAGACCTTGGGTTCAAATCCCAACGGGCCCGCCACTATGTGCGCGTAGATTGGACTTCCTCAATTATGGCCAGACCCCCTCAGGCCTGCCGACTCTATTTTTCTCAACAAAGACCAAGAAAACCCGCCGTGCACGATATTATTTAATAGGATGTTGTGCACAACAACTCAATCAGTGTATGCTTCATGTCTAAAGAAGTGCAGCAAGTCAAACCCGTCTCTTCAAGAAAGTTCGTTTCAGTCGACCCAAGCAAATGCACGGGCTGCGGCATCTGCGAGTACGTTTGCGCCTCAGAAAAATGCGAGCACTGGACCCCGCTCGGCTCAAGAATACGCGTCATCCGCATAACCCCAATGCTGAACGCTGCGATGACCTGCAAATTCTGCGAAGACGCCCCCTGCGTCAAAGCATGCCCCGAAAAAGCCTTAACCCAAGGCGAAAACGGTGTATTAACCGTCGACGAAAAGAAATGCTCCGCCTGCGACTGGTGCATCCAAGCCTGCCCGTACGGCGGCATCGCCCTCGACCCCGAAACGCGCAAGGCAATAGCCTGCGACCTCTGCGCCGGAGAACCCAAGTGCATCGACTCCTGCCCGGAAGAAGCCCTGGAACTCGTCTCAGACGGCGAAGCCAACGAAAAAGCGTTCACGGCCGCATTAGAAAAGATCCCTGCAGAAATCGAACGACTAAACAACATAGTCAAGAAACGAGAGTGGGGAACCCTGATGGTGGAAGCCGAGGACAGAGCCAAGAAAACCACTCAGAAACTCGAAGCCATCAACAAAAGAAAAAGCCAACCAGAAAAACCCAAACCAACCTGAACAACCAATCAGAACTCGTTCCTGCCCAGGTCTATCTGATTATTCGTCTCACGAAAAGTGGTTAGTTTTATCAGCGGGTTATGCAGAAACTTGCGCGCGCGGAACACGTGATTCATGAAAAGTCTTTTCAAAGGCCTAATCATAACTGTGTAATGGTTAACCTGCATGTCGGACAGTTTGAACCCAGACCCATTCCTAAGTCAGGCAGTCGAACGAGAAAAGCAATATGAATGGCTGGAAGCAGCTCACTCCTACGGACAAGCCCTAGATCTAGTTCCTAAATCGGATTTTTCAAGGATAAGCGAGATTCACGAACGATTGAGTTATGCCCTGTACCGTTCTGCGTTTCAAACTGAAGGCTTGAAAGAATTCAGGAACAGAATGACTGAGGCTCTTGCAGATTACGAGGAGACCAAGAAATCTTGTGAAAAGACAAGCAACGCGACAAAGCCCCTCATGCCACTCAGATGCGACGCCATGATAGCATACGTGAACTATTGGTTGTCTTCAGATGCTACGGAAAAGAAGAGGCTACTCGACGAGTGTTGGAAACTGACAAAAAACGCTCTGAAAGCCTATGAGGATGCGGGGGAGGCTCTGGAACATGGAAAAACGTACAATCAACTCTCAAGTGCGGCAATTATCTTGTTCAACTACGAGTTGACGTTCAAAGAACGCGAAAAGACGATGAAAGAAGCAGTTGACCATGGAAGACAAGCAATCAAATCACTTTCCACCTGCGCAGACCGTACTGAACTTGCAACGGCCTACACAAGAACCGTGGTCTGCCTCAATGTCTATGGATACTACTTCAAAGACATCGATGAAAGGGAAAGATACTGCCAAGAAGCAAGGGATTACTGGCTGAAAGCAAAGGAGCTTTCTGAAGAAACAGCCCTCATCGAATCGTTGTACCCAGTCTTCGGAGGCCAAGTTCTGTTCGGTTTGGAAGGCACAGAAGAAACCCTGAAGAATTACGAGAAGGCGTTAGAATACGCACGAAAAACCAAAGACAAGTTCTTCGTAGGATGCGCACTGGACTGGCTGGTCTATCACACTGTCTGGAAAACAATGGGAATCGAAGACACAGATAAGATACGGCAGCTCGCCAAAGAAGCCGTCCAATATATTGAGGGTGCAAAACACACGTTCTCTCAGATCTCGTTCACAAGTCCTCGCGACGACGTTGCCTGGATTGATGCTTTTCCCGTGGACACTGATATGTGGGATGCTGAACTAGAGACCGACATGAAGAAGAGGCGGGATCTGTTGATCAAAGCCGCCAAGGCTGCGCCAGACATGATTAGACGGGCCGCAGACTCCGGATACGCAGAGGTGCCTAACTATGCGCACAGCATTTTCGGTTTGATTCTTGTCAATTTGGCCAAGATAGAGACGAATCCTAAGGAGAAAAAAAGTCTGTTGGAACGCGCTTTGGAACACAGAAAGGAAGTAGCTTCAATAACTGAGGAACTCACACCCTATCTCCACTGGAACCGTGGCGCAAACCAAGGCGCCCTGTCCACGGCAAAGTCTGATCTTGCTGACCTTGCTGATGACCCTGAAACCAAGAGACGCATGTTCCAAGAAGCCCTGGTGCATAGAGAGAACGGTTTGGGACTACTTATTCGAGAATTGACCTTCATGCAGAGAAAAAGTCCAACACCTTCGTCCCTGTTTTCAACTGTGGGAGATTTTCAATCTAACTACGGAGACCTCCTAAAGCGACTTTACGTCTTCACTCGCGAGCAGCAAGAGATGAGAAGAGCGATTGAAGTTTTCACGCAAGCGGCAGAATCGTTCGAGAAGCTTGAACTCAGGAGCCGCATGGCAGAGTGCTATTGGAAGGCGGCCGATGCCTATGACAACTTAGGCGAACATTTGCAGTCGGCTCACAGTTTTGATTTGGCATCTAAGAATTATGAAAGAGCCGCGGAAAACATGCCTCAGCTCAAAGAACTCTATCAAGATCAGGCCCGCTACATGCAGGCTTGGAGCGAGATTGAGAAGGCAAGACATCACCATGGCAGACAAGAGTACGGTCTTGCCGAGGAGCATTTTGAAAAGGCTGCGAACCTGCATAAATCACTGAAGAAATGGAGCTATCTAACTCCAAACTACGCCGCTTGGACACAATTGGAACATGCGGAGGAGTTGAGCAGAAGAGAAAAGAGTGAAGAAGCCCTGCGCGCCTTTGAACAGGCAGTCGGACTCTTCGAAGAAACGACGAATTCACTGAAAACTGAACTCATCAAGATTGAAGACTCGGACGAAAAACAGATGGCAACGAACATGTTCAAGGCAACCGACCTCAGACGCGAATACTGTCTATCCAGGATCGACGTTGAAGAGGCAAGAATTCTCGACAAAAAAGGTGACCACTCATCCAGCTCACAAAAGTACAGTTCAGCAGCAGAAACCCTTGAGAAGATAGCATCAGCCATGGAATCAGAACAAGAAAAGAAGGAATTCAAACTCATAGCAACCCTCTCACGCGCTTGGGCAAAAATGACGCGGGCGGAAGCCGAAGAAAACCCTGACCTGTACGCAGAGGCGTCCAAACTTTTCGAAGAGGCAAAAGAACTCAGCCCGAATGAAAAAACCAGAACACTGGCGTTAGGACACAGTCGCTTCTGCAAAGCACTTGAAGAAGGAACAAAATTCGCGGACACAAGGACTCCAGCGTTTCACGCTACTGC
>Ga0335070_10006413_pt1 | contig 13850 bp, 9 predicted proteins | sample Lox_Sample_13_FD_206722 | JGI IMG/M metagenome (GOLD analysis project Ga0335070, IMG submission 206722) | Soil microbial communities from Loxahatchee National Wildlife Refuge, Florida, United States - Lox_Sample_1.3 | ecosystem: Environmental > Terrestrial > Soil > Wetlands | place: USA: Florida...
CCACAATGGCAAGTTACCCCACCGGTGCCGGGCGTAAAGGATTATAACGACAAGCCTTAGGGCCGCCAGTAGACCTGGAACGCCGCGTGCAACCTTATCCCTCCGCGCGGGGCGAAGACTCCGCACCTAAGGTGACGTTATGCAACCGGACCGGTTCACTATCAAAGCCATGGAAGCGATCCAAAACGCCGAGCGCCTCGCCCAGCGCAGCGGCCACGGCGAGTTGAAGCCGGTTCACCTGCTGGCCGCCCTGACCGCACCCGCGAGTGGCGGCGGAGGCAACGGCGATGCCGGCATCGTGGTGCCGGTTCTCGAAAAGGCGGGTGCGTCGGTCAACCAGATCCGCTCCATCACACAATCCGAATTGAACCGGCTCCCGAAAGTCTCCGGCGGATCGCTCGCTGCCAGCCGCGAATTCCAGGAGGTTCTGGAAAGGGCCGAGGCTGCAGCCGAGAGGATGAAAGACCAGTACGTCTCCACCGAGCACCTGCTGCTGGCCCTCGCGGACGTGAAGAGCGAGGCCAAGGAAATACTGACCGTCGGCGGCGCAAACAAGGATGCCATTCTCGCGGCGCTGAAGGAGCTACGTGGCGGCGCCGCTGTCACCTCCCAGAATCCGGAAGACACCTATCAGGCCCTGGAACGCTACGGGCACGACCTGGTCGCAATGGCCCGGCAGGGCAAGCTGGACCCCGTCATCGGCCGCGACGAAGAGATCCGCCGCTGTATGCAGGTGCTAGCCAGAAGAACGAAGAACAACCCGGTCCTGATCGGCGAACCGGGCGTCGGCAAAACCGCCATCGTCGAGGGCCTGGCCCAACGAATCCTCGCCGGCGACGTGCCGGAGGCACTGAAGGATAAGCGGGTCGTGGCCCTCGACATGGGGGCGATTATTGCCGGGGCGAAATACCGTGGCGAGTTCGAAGAGCGGTTCAAGGCTGTCATGCGCGAGGTCGTCGAATCCGCCGGCCGCGTCATCCTGTTCATCGACGAGTTGCACACCGTCGTCGGCGCCGGTCGGGCGGAGGGCGCCGTGGACGCCGGCAACCTGCTGAAACCGGCACTAGCCCGAGGCGAGCTTCGCTGCATCGGCGCGACGACGCTAGACGAATATCGCCAGCACGTGGAAAAGGACAAGGCGCTGGAGCGACGCTTCCAGACGGTGTACGTGGGCGAACCGAGCGTTGAGGACACAATTGCGATTCTCCGCGGACTGAAGCCGCGCTATGACGCCCATCATGGCGTACGCATTCAGGATGCGGCCCTGGTCGCGGCGGCAACGCTGTCGCATCGGTATATCTCCGATCGGCACCTGCCAGACAAGGCCATCGACCTGATCGACGAAGCCGCGTCGCGCGTGCGGATCGAGAACGACTCGCTTCCCGCGGAGCTGGACGAGATCCGCCGACGGGTCATGCAACTGGAGATCGAGCGCGAGGCGCTGAAAAAGGAAAAGGACGACGCCAGCAAAAAGCAGCTTTCGAGCGTCGAGAAGCAGCTCGCGGAACTCAAGGAGGAGAATGCCTCGCTGACCGCCCGATGGGAGAACGAGAAGAAACAACTCGAGGGTATCAAGGACATCAAGCAACAGCTCGACGTCGTGCAGACCGAACTGGATGAGGCCCAGCGGCGCGGCGAACTGGAGCGGGCGGCAAGAATCCGCTACGGCCAGTTGCCGGATCTGAAGCACACGCTGGAGGAGCGTGAGCGGAGGTTCGCCGAGCTGCACAAAGGCGGCGGTGGCCTGCTCCGCGAGGAGGTCACCGTCGAGGAAATCGCCGAGATAGTCAGCAAATGGACCGGCATTCCTGTCAGCCGCATGCTCGAAGGCGAGAAAGAGAAGCTGCTCAAGATGGAGGAGCGACTGCACGATCGCGTTGTCGGGCAGGATGAGGCCATCCGCGCGGTGTCCGATGCGGTTCGCCGCTCGCGGGCCGGCCTGGGAGATCCCAATCGCCCGATCGGCTCGTTCCTGTTCCTCGGCCCGACCGGCGTCGGCAAGACCGAGCTGTGCAAGGCCCTGGCCGCGTTCCTGTTCGACGACGAGTCGGCCTTCATCCGCATCGACATGAGCGAGTTCATGGAGCAGCACAGCGTGGCTCGATTGATCGGCGCCCCACCGGGCTACATCGGCTATGAGGAGGGCGGCCGGCTGACCGAGGCGGTGCATCGCAAGCCCTACAGCGTCATTTTGCTCGACGAAATCGAGAAAGCCCACCGCGACGTGTTCAACGTCCTGCTCCAGGTGCTGGACGACGGCCGCCTGACCGACGGGCACGGACGGACGGTCGATTTCAAGAACACCATCATCGCGATGACCAGCAACGTCGGCAGCGCCTACATCCAGAAGCTGATCGACGAGGGCGGCTCCGAGGGAGGCCCCGTCGACGTCGAGATCGAGATGCAGATCAAGGAAACGCTGAAGTCGGCCTTCCGCCCGGAGTTCCTCAACCGCATCGACGAGACGATCATCTTTCATCGGCTCTCGCAGAAGGACCTTGTCCAGATAGCCGAGATACAAGTGCGTTACCTGCGCCAGCGCCTGGCCGATCGCGACATGACGCTGACCATCACCAAGAAGGCCGAATCCAAGCTGGCCCGCGACGGCTACGACCCCGCCTACGGCGCCCGCCCGCTCAAGCGGCTAATCCAGCAGGAAATCGAGAACCCGCTGGCCAAACAGATCCTCGCCGGCCAGTTCGCCTCCGGCGACAACATCGTCGTGGATGTCAGCGGGGAGATGTTCACGTTCGGCAAGGGCGGCGGACGGGGATGATGCCGTGCGGCATTCACCATGATACGACCGTGGCTTGGCTCACGGTGCTGGCGAGGACGTCGATGTAGGGATGGCAGGCGTGGTTGGGCTTGAGGAAGCCAGGCCGCTGTTGGTCCAGAAGTTCGCCATTGTCCTCGCGACGACTTCATGACCCAGGGGCGTCCAGTGCTGGTCGTAGGTGAAATAGACCTGCTGGCCCCGGGAGAGTGCCTCGCGAAGCGCCTCGGTCAGGTCGACAAACGGTATGGACTGGGCTGCGCACCAACGCCGCACGATGGCCGCTCGCGAGTCCAGGTACGGCACCAGATTAGCCATCAAGGTCCCGGCCTCCGGCACCTTCTTGGAGCCCAGGCAGCAAAAGGCCCGGACTTTTTCGGCCGGCAGACGATCCACCACCAGCGGCATCAGCACGTGGGCTTTTGTTGGGGCGTATGCGATGACGAACCGACATCCGCTCTGAGCGCACGCATCCCGCATCTCCGCGAGCGTGGATCTGACCGCATCCCATTCGGGACTCTTTTCGAAGCTCGTTTCGTCCAGATAGGCCTGGGTAATCTGCTTTGGCGCAAAGGCGTAGTACTTCCCATCGGGGCCGTCGGGCACTCGCAGCGGAAGCCACGAAAGAATGTCCAGCTTCCTGTTTGATTTGCCTCTCCCGACCCCACCAAAGGCCCGGATAAGAGCCTGATCCAGGGCCTTTACCAAGGGGGAGTCCTTGAAGCAAACCTGGAAGAACTTGCCGGGCCCGTGGTCGGGCTCCTCCTGGTCGGACTTGCTCAGGCGGAAGTCGTTGCCCTCGTTGAGCATGCAGATGACATGGCGCGGATGCAGGGCAAGGCCGTACCGCCTGATTGCCTCCAGATTTCGGATCGGCGAGTATCCTGACATGCCCAGCGAATACACCGCCAGATCCGAGAGGGCGGCGAATCGCACGGGCCAGAGATGCTCGTCGGAGACGTGCGAACCTTCGACAAAGGAATCGCCCACCGCTACCACGTCGGTCCGGTCCGACGCGGTGGCGTTGCGGAAGCCACGGGCATCGCTTCGAAGGGTGTAGGGAAACGAAGGGAAGCCGGGTGCCAAGTTCGGATAGGACAAGTGGGCCTGAGGCTGATCCCTGACGACTCCGCTCCAGCAGGCATTCGGCGGGCGCCGATAAGCCGTGCCGTCAAAAACATAGTCGGAGGCCCTGGTCAGGCGGAGCACTACGTCGACGACGACGAGTAGCGGCGTCCCAACGAGCAACACCGCAAGGATCTGAAACTGGCGACGCCGCATGGTCTGTCTGGATCTCGCCTGGTCGATGTACAGCATCGCCGCGGTAAGTACCAGAATCGAGATGTTCACGGCAAAATGGCCGCGCGAATACCGCCCAAGCAGCGTCTGCTGGTCTTTGGCCACCAAGGCGACGACGTTGTCGGGAATGCTCCAGGCGACCAGATTGATGACGACGGCGCTGATGAGGATGACCTTCTGTCTGAGCACCATGGGGAGGTTCCTGCGAGATCACGGCAGAACGCCGCAGGCAGATGTTAACCGCGTGGCGTCTGAGTGTCCATCTTCTCCAAGAGAGAACTTCTTGTTCCAGTGAATTCATTGGACGCCGGATGTTGTGCATGCAGAGAGCACTTCGGCCAGCCCATGCGGTGCATGACAAGACGGCAGCTTATGGCGTCACCGTCTTCAAGCTCCTCTCCACCCGCCCCCCAGGCCACCGAACTGCGTATTGGTAAAACTGCAAAGCGTTCGACGCTCCATTCGCCTTCACCGGCTGCGTCGTCGCCGGCGCGCCGACGATACGCACCCCGTTCACCGCCCGATCCTCTGCCGCGTGCAAATGGCCGTGCAGCACCAGGCGGACGCGGTGCGTGATGCATAGCAGCCGCAGACCGTGGCGGTCCTCCGCCGGCAACTCGTGCAGCCAGCGAGCCACCAGCCCCACCGGCGGCTGGCCCCGCCGCATCGACGTCGCCCGCTCGGGGATGTTCGGGCTGTGGTGCAGCGCAACGATCTTGATCGGCACGTGCCGATATTTGTGCAGCAGCGCCGCCGTCGCCGCGAGCTGACGAAACCCGATGCGTCCGACGGCGTTGGTGACGACAGTGAGATTGCCGCTGTTGTTGGAATCCAGGCCGAGGACGACGACTTGATTCCCAAACTGCCTCGCCCACGGGTATTTCGCAGGCTGCTTGCACGACAGGAGTCCATGCCTGGCCCGCTCGAGGTCGGTTCGCTTGAGCATCTTGGGCCAGCCGACCCTGGCTCGGAGGCCGCAGATATCATGGTTGCCGAGAACTACCAGCGTCCGGGCGGCGATACTGGCATCCGTAAGGGCCTTGCTGAACTGCTGCCAGGCCTGCCGCTCGCCCGAATCAGTGACGTCGCCGGTGATCAGCACCAGGTCCGCCCGTTGAACCGCCTCGCATTTCAGCAGGCGGCGGAAGTTCTCGTTCATGCCCTTCAGGCGCTCGGCGAACGCGGGCTCGGTCCGCGAGGCTGAATCGTCCGCCGTCATGTGCAGGTCAGAGAGATGGGCGATGCGGAAACAGGCCTTCGGCGGGTTTTTCATTGTTGCTCCTTATGACCGCCGGTTCGCACGAAAACGGCTCGGCAGTCCCGGCTCGCCGGGACCGCCCTCCCCCGGCGGATCGCGATCTTCCCAGCGCCCAGAAATGATCGCGGCGTCGGCGTCTCGCGGCAAGCAGCCGCCCCAAGACGCCGACGCCACATGGATCGGAGCCGATTCACTCCGCGTTTACAACTGTGACATCCGCTTCGGCCCCGCCGCCGCCACCTCCGCCGAGCAGCCATCCTTGAACTGCTTGAAGTTGTCGATGTACCGGGACGCCAGACCGTCGTATCGCTTCCAGTATTCGTCCTTGTTGCCCCACGTGCTCGACGGGTCCAGCACATCCGGGGGAACGTCCGGGCAGCTCGTCGGCACTTCAAAGCCGAAGAGCTTGTCTTTGCGGTACTTGACATCGTGCAGGCGGCCGTCGAGGGCGGCGTTGAGCAGAGCTCGGGTATGGTGAATGCTGAAGCGCTTGCCCACGCCGAACGGGCCGCCCGTCCAACCGGTGTTCACCAGCCAGCAACTGACGTTGTGCTTGGTCATCTTCTGGCTGAGCAGGTTGGCGTAGTGGAACGGGTGGTGAACCATGAACGGCGCCCCGAAGCAGGCGCTGAATGTGATCTGCGGCTCGATGCCCAGACCGATCTCGGTGCCGGCGATCTTCGAGGTGTACCCGCTGATAAAGTGGTACATCGCCTGGTTCATGTTCAGTCGGGCGATCGGCGGCAGTACGCCGCTGGCGTCGCAGGTCAGGAAAATCACATTCTTCGGATGCGACCGGACCATCTTGTCCGGGATGGTGTTGGGGATGAATTCCAGAGGATACGAGCAGCGGGTGTTCTCGGTCTTCTTGTCATCATCCAGATCGGTCTTCCGGGAGACCGGATCGTAGACCACGTTCTCCAGGATCGTCCCGAACTGCCGCGTGGCGGCGTAAATCTGCGGCTCGTGCTCGGCCGACAGGCGGATCACCTTGGCATAACAGCCGTTCTCGAAGTTGAAGACGCCCTCGTCGCTCCAGCCGTGCTCGTCGTCGCCGATCAGGCGGCGCTTGGGATCGGCGGACAGGGTCGTCTTGCCCGTGCCGGACAGACCGAAGAACAACGCTACGTCGCCGTCCTTACCGACGTTGGCCGAGCAGTGCATGGCCATCACGCCTTTCAGCGGCAACAGGAAGTTCATCAGCGTGAAGATGGTCTTCTTGATCTCGCCGCCGTAGCTGGTATCGCAGATAAGGGCCAGCTTCTCCGCAAAGTTGATGATGATCCCCGTCTCCGACCGCGTTCCATCGATCCGCGGATCAGCCTTGAACGACGGGCAGGCGATGATCGTGAACTCGGGGATATGCCGCCGGAGGTCATCCAGGCTCGTCGGCGTGATGAACATGTTGCGGGCGAACATGCTCTGCCAGGCCGAATCGGTGATGATGCGGATGGGCAGACGATATTGCGGATCGGCGCCGGCATAGCAGTCCTGCACCCAGAGCTCCTCGCCCATCAGGAAGGCCTGCATACGCATGAGCAGCCCGTTGAACTTCTCGGGACTGAACGGCCGGTTGTATTCGCCCCACCAGACCTTGTCTTCGGTGGAATGCTCGCGGACCACAAACTTGTCCGCCGCCGCCCGGGCGGTGTGCTTGCCGGTGTGTACGACGAACGCACCGCCGGTGGCCAGGTGGCCTTCACCGCGAAAGACGGCTTCCTCGACCAGGGCCGGCGTCGGCAGGTTCCAATAGACCGTATCGAGGTAGTTCAGTCCGTGATTCGTCAGCTTGAAAAGGCTGGCCAATTCACCGGCCTGCTTCATCGCGGGCGTCGGAAACTCCAGGTACTTAGGCATGTCGAAATCCTTTGCAGAGCTATCAGCACCCAGCGGTCAGCTTTCAGCTCAGCGGACTGCTGATGGCTGACGGCTGATGGCTTTCTAATCACATCCAATCCCGGATCAGCTTGCGGTTGCCGATGTAAAGCTCGTTCGGCGCGCTGGGATCGAGGGCCCATTTCATTCGCTCGATGCCCTCGGTAATGTCCTTCACCGTGCCGCAGGTGCTCAATCGCAGGTAGCCTTCCATGCCGAACTCGACGCCCGGCACGGTCACGACCAGCACCTTCTCCAGCAGGAAGTTCGCCATCTTGGTCGAATCCTTGCCGTAGGCCCGGAAGTCGGCGAAGCAATAGAAGGTCCCGTCCGGCTTGGAGGCCTTGATGCCATTGAACGTGGCGAGCTTGTTCATCATCACGTTGCGGTTGTTCTCCAGCGTCAGCCGCAGGCTCTCCACGCTGGATTGCAGCCCGTTGATCGCCCCAACCGCAGCCACCTGACACAGCGCCGAGGGACCGGAAGTCTGATGCGACTGGATGTTGGTCATGACGGAGATCAGGTTCCTGTTGGCCACCGCCCAGCCGATGCGGAAGCCGGTCATGGCATACTGCTTGGAAACGCCGTTGATGATGATCAGCTTCGAGTTCTCGGACTTATCCTTGGCGAACTTCCAGCAGTTGATCGGCCGCCGGCCGTCGAAGATCAGCCGGTGGTAGATGTCGTCCATGATGAGGTACAGATCGCGCTTCTCGCAGAATTCCACGATGTCGGCGATGAACTCCTCCGAGTACATCGCTCCCGAAGGATTGTTCGGGCTATTGATGATGACGGCCTTGGTGTAGGGCCCCACCTTCCGCTCGATATCCGCCAGGCGGGGATAGAACGTGCCGTCCTCGCTCAAGACCGGCACTCCGACGGCCCCGATCATCTTGGCCATCTCCGGATAGCTCACCCAGTAGGGGGCAGGATAGATGACCTCCTCCTGCGGGTTTAGAATGGCCTGGAGGGCACACATGATGGACTGCTTGGCCCCGCCGCTGGCCATGACGTTTTCCGGAGCCACCACGCGGTCGTAGTACTCTTCCGTATACCGGATAATGGCCTTCTTCAATGCCGGGATGCCGTCTGCGGGCGTGTAGCGGATTTCTCCGGAATTGAGCAGGTTGGAGGCACTGAGAATCGCGTCAAGTGGTGCTCTGGACTTGGGTTCGCCTCCCCCGAGGTGAATGACCGGATCACCCTTCTCGCGAAGAAGGGCCGCCTTCTCGTTGAGTTTCAAAGTGACGGATTCACCGATGGTTCTGGCGATCTGACTAATGCTCATCGCTGTTTCCCTGGGATTCCTGGATCTACAGCGGAATTCCCCACGTTTCCGCTCGTATCATGATCCGACCACCGGCATCTGGTAAGCATGTGCCGCCGGCGTCGTGTTCTTCATCTAAGGCCTCTGGCAATTCATGTGCCGAGCCGTTGCGTCGCCCCTGAGCCCGCCCGCCAAGGCGCAGTGCTCAGGTTTAATACCGAGGGTCGCCCCCATTCCAACTCGGCCTCGGGCGCCGTCACTACAATGCCGTCGAGGCTGGAACCGTCCCCCTGAGGAGCCGGAGCCCTGGGTACACGCACCCGGCCTCCGCCGCCTTCGCGCTGAGACAGGCAGCGGTGTGAACTTACCGCGCCACCGCTGGGACAGCAACCCCCGCAACTGCGGCGCGGGTGATGCAAGGTAACCCCATGAAGGGCATGGACGCACACGTACTTGATGTCGGCAATTGCGATCACGATCACGCCCTGATCCGCGAAATGTTGACATGCCACTTCCGTGTCTCCGTCGACCGCGCCGCAACAGTCGGCGAGGCGATTGACCGCCTGCGCAGCCGTCGCTATGACCTCGTTCTTTTCAACCGGATCATCGACCGCGACGGTCGCGAGGGAATCGAATTGGTCCGGCTGGCCAAGTCCAACGGCTTGCCCCCGCCGCCGCTCATGATGATCAGCAATCTCTCCGAGGCCCAGGACGCCTGCGTCGCCGCCGGCGGAGTGCGCGGTTTTGGCAAGGCGGCATTGAGTCGGCCCTCAACTATCGCGCTGTTGGCCCAGTACCTCCCCCGCCAGTGAGTCGGCCTAGCGCTGTCGTCCGGTGGCGCAGTCAGCTACAATAGATGCGATCGAACATGTGAACACCGGGTCTTGTCAGGATCCGGCCGAATGGGCGAGGGTGTTACATGATGAACCGGCGAGCGACCGGAAGAACGACGCGACGCGTTGTGTGCGCCGTGGGCGGGGCTTGCGCCTTGCTGACGTCATTGGCTGCTTTGGGCATCGAGCCCCCGCCCGCCAGTCAGCCGGCCGGCCCTCAACATGCCGCCATCGTCACCATCAAGGACGAGATCAACGACATCACTCTCGAAAGCCTCAAACGCCGCATCGACCAGGCCCGTCAGACCGGCGCCGCGCTGGTTGTCCTGGAGATGGACACCCCCGGCGGCCTGGCCAGCAGCGCCCTGGACATCTGCACCTACCTCAAGAACATCACCGACCTCAAGACGGTCGCCTGGATCAACCCCTCGGCCTATTCCGCCGGCTCGATGATCGCCCTGTCCTGCAACGAGATCGTCATGTCCAGCGCCAGCAAGATCGGCGACTGCGCCCCCATCATCATCTCGCCCACCGAGGGCCTTAAGGAACTCGGAGGAACCGAACGGGCCAAGGCCGAAAGCCCCATTTTGAAGGAGTTTCGCGACAGCTCGCATCGTCGCGGATACGACCCGCTTCTCTGCGAGGCCATGGTCCGCATGGGCTCCGAGATCTGGTGGCTGGAGAACGGCCCCGGCGGCGAACGAAAGTTCGTCCTCAAGCGCGACAAAGAACAACTGATGGCGGAGGCCGGCAGCAACTGGCGCCCGGTTAAGACGATCCACGATCCGGTCTCCAACACCGACATCGACCTCCGCCAGCCCATCGTGGAAAAACGCGACCTGCTCACGCTCACGCAGACTGAGGCGCTGGCCTACGGATTCGCCAAAGCCATCGTCAGTAACGAGCGTGAGCTCCGCGCCTGCTACGACATCATTGGGACCATCCCCCGCTTCACTCAGAACTGGGCCGAGGGCATCGCCGACTTCCTCAGCTCGCCTTTTGTTCGCACCATCCTGATGATGCTGATCGCCCTCGGCGTTTACGCTGAATTTCAGGCCCCCGGCCATTTCGTCGGCGCTGCTGTCGCTCTCGTCGCCTTGTTGATTTTCCTCGGCGCGCCCTACCTGACCGGCCTCGCGGACATGTGGGAGGTCCTGCTCGTCCTCATTGGCCTCATCCTCATCGCCATCGAGCTCTTCGTCATCCCCGGTTTCGGCATCGCTGGTATCCTCGGAATCATTCTTCTGCTCGTCGGCCTGATCGCCACGTTCGTCCCCGCTGAGCCCGGTCCCATTATCATCCCGCGAATGCCCGCCACCTGGCTCGGCTTGAAAACGGGCCTTCAGGTTGTCTTCGGGGGCTTGGCCCTCGCCATGGTTGCCGCGTGGTTCTTGAATAAGTATTTGCCACAGATCCCCGGCGCCCGCGGGCTCTTTCTTCCGCCTGCCCCTCCGGCCGTCAGCACGGCCGCGCCTGGCGTCGGCGACGCCGGGCTCGCGGATGCTTTTGCCCCGCCCGGCGAAACGGAATCCATCGTCCACTTGGGCGACGTCGGCATCGCCTTGACGAAACTCCGCCCCGCGGGTAAGGCTCAGATCAACGGGCGACGTGTTGACGTCATTACGCAGGGTCAGATGCTCGACGAAGGCTGCCCCCTGGAGATCGTGGAAGTATCGGGCAGTCGCATCGTCGTCCGCGAGAAACACCAAACGTAGCGGCCGACCTCCTGGTCGGCCGGCGAATGCTCGGTAGCGTCGGCCCTCTGTGGCCGACGTGGATCACCAAGGGCGTCGCCCTTCGTGGCGACAGAAGAACGCGATACGGCGCTCGCGGTTTGCCGAGCCCGGAGCGCATGCCGCGCGTTACGCCCGCGGGCGACACCGCCCCTGGGTGATATGCGCCTCGATTGATATGGAAACTTGGCTCATCTGGGCGTTGGTTCTCTTCCTCGCCGGCCTGATCGTCACGCTGGCCGAGGTGGTGCTGCCTTCCGGCGGACTGCTCGCCGCCGTTGCCGTGCTTTGCCTGCTCGGCAGCCTGGCTTGCGCGTACCAGCTCAGCGGCTGGATCGCCGTTGCTCTGCTTCTTGTCGAAGGTGTCTGCGTGCCGGCCGTCATTATCCTGGCCTTCAAGTTCCTACCCAAGACCTCCGTGGGCAAGAACCTGCTGCTGGAGCCGCCACCCGACGAGTCCGCCGGCACAACCGCGCCTGAAACGCCGCCGCCTTGGACCGTAAACGAATACGCCGGCCTGCTGCACAAGGAAGGCGTCGTCGTCGCCCAGCTTCGTCCCAGCGGCACCGCCGAGATCGACGGCAGACGCCTCAGTGTTATCAGCGACGGCCAGCTCATCCCCCAGGGCAGCCGCATCCGCGTCATCCGGGTGGAAGGAAATCGCATCGTGGTCGAACCGGTGGGGGCATGATCCAGAATCCCGGCTCGGGCTCGCTTGCCGATGCCCCGCCGGTCTGAGGGAAGCGAAATGATGAATTCCATGCTTGCACAAATCCCGCAAAACACGCTCAGCGACTATATCACCTACGGCATCACTGCCATCATCTGCATCCTTATCCTTGTTCTGCTGATTCTCGCCCTCGTATTCGGCAGGCTGTGGCTCAGGGCGAGGTTCAGCGGCGCTCCCATCAGCTTCGCCGAGCTGATCGGCATGATGCTCCGCAAGGTTAACGCCACGCTGATCGTGGATGCCCGCATCTCCGCGGTTCAGGCCGGCATCCGCAACCTGGCCCGGCCCGACCTGGAGAGCATCTACCTGGTCCGCCGCCGCGCGGAGGATGTCCGTGTCTGCGTCTCCGCATTGATCACCGCGCACAAGGCCAGGATCCCCATCGAGATAGGTGATCTGCAAAGCCATCTTTTCGCCGGCGGCAATGTCACCAACGTCGTCACTGCCATGATCGAAGCCACGCGTGCGCGAATTCACCTGGACTTCGACACCGCCCGGGCGATCGATCTCGCCGGCCGCGACGTCCTCGACGCCATCTCGACCTCGGTCAACCCCAAGGTCATCGACTGCCCCCTGGCCTCACTCGGCCCGGACGCCCGGCTCGATGCCGTCGCCAAGGATGGTATTCGCCTGCTGGTCAAGGCCCGCGTCACCATTCGCACCTGCCTCGAAAGGTTGGTCGGCGGTGCCACCGAGGAAACCATTGTCGCCCGCGTCGGCCAAGGCATCATCAGCGCCATCGGCGCTTCGGAAAGTTACAAGGCCGTGCTCGAGCATCCCGATGGTATCTCCCGCCGGGTGCTCGATCAGGGCCTCGATGCCGCCACGGCCTTCGAGATCGTCTCCGTGGACATCGCCGATGTCAGTGTCGCCGGCGTCGCCGACAAGGCCAACGTCGGCGCGTATCTCGATACTGAGCGGGCTCTCGCCGACAAGCAGCAGCGTCAGGCCGAAGCCGAAGGCCGCCGCGCCATGGCCATCGCCCGCGAGGCTGAAATGAAGGCCGCCGTGGAAGAAAACCGGGCCAAGCTGGTCCTGGCCGAATCCGAAGTCCCCAAGGCCATCGCCGACGCCTTCCGCTCCGGCAACCTCGGCATCATGGACTACTATCGCATGCGGAATATCACCGCCGACACCGCGATGCGCGACTCCATCGCCCGCGGTGACCAGGACGCCGGCACAAAGCCCAAGGGCCCGCAGTAACCGGCCCTGGCTATGCTGTAGTATCGGCCCCCGAGTATGCCCAGAGCTTGGCTGCCGCGGCGGCTGGCGGGTGGCCGACGTGTGTGGAATCATCAGAACCCCGGCCGCAAGGCCGGGACCAGCGACAGCCCCGCGTGAATAAGGAAATGGAGTGCTTGCATTGACGCCGCACAGTCCCCCCAACCTGATCCTCGCCGCCGCTGACTGGGGCTATCTTGTAGCGCTGTTGATCTTCTCAATAGTCAGTTGGATCGCCAATTCGCTGAAGAAACGTCAGGAAGAGGCCGCCAAGAAAAAGCCCACCTCTCCGGCACGCAGGCAGGAAGAACCGGAAGAAGAGGAGGTCGAGCCCGCCGAACTGCTCGGCCCGGAAGAATCGGCGTTCCCGTTTCCTGGGCCCTTCCCGCCGCCGCCGATCCGCCGCGCGGCTGAGCGCCCTCCGTCTCCCCTTCCCGCCGCACCGCCGATCGCGGCGCCCGCCGCCCGGCCTGCCATGCCGGCGCCTCGGGAGACTCGCGTCAAGCAGCCGCGCCAGCGCGTCATCCTGGCCGAATCGCCGACACCGCGAGCCTCCGATCTCGAAACCCCCGTCAAATTGCCGATCGCTCGAGCCGCCGACATCAAGCCGCTGGCCCGGGCAGAGGACATGGTCGATGCCTTCGGTCACCCGAGCCGCGCCGCCGTACAGGAAAGGCTCAACGCCCTAGCGTCGGCTGAGATGTCCACGGCGACTTCAGGCGGCGCCGCACTGGCCCTGCTCCGCCAACTCCGAACACCCGGCTCCCCGCTCCCACGGCAGGCCATCCTGCTCTCCGAGGTCCTCGCCCCGCCCATCGCCCTCCGCCACCAAACCCCCGGCCTCCCGCCGCTGAATGACGT
>Ga0335070_10006414_pt1 | contig 13849 bp, 11 predicted proteins | sample Lox_Sample_13_FD_206722 | JGI IMG/M metagenome (GOLD analysis project Ga0335070, IMG submission 206722) | Soil microbial communities from Loxahatchee National Wildlife Refuge, Florida, United States - Lox_Sample_1.3 | ecosystem: Environmental > Terrestrial > Soil > Wetlands | place: USA...
GCCCTTCGATGGACGCCCGATGTTCGATGAGGCTCTCGACGCCGCCGAGGCTGGTCGCCCTGCGGAAGAGACGGGTGCGCGCGGCAACCTGCATCGCCCGCTCGCGCCCGCCTCGGACTCCGATCGCCAGCATCGCGCCGAAGCCACCGTGCATCTGCCGCGCGGCCACTGCATGGCGCGGATGCCCCGGCAGGCCCGGATAGAGCGTCGCCGATACCGCGGGATGGCGCGACATCGCGAGCGCGACGCCACGCGCGTTGGCGCATTGCCGCTCGACCCTGAGGCCGAGCGTGCTGATGCTGCGCCTCAGCAGCCAGCAGTCGAAGGGGGCGAGCACGGAGCCGGCCATGCTCTGCCAATCCCGCAGCCGGTCGGCCAGTGCCTGGTCGCGGCCGACGACGACGAGTCCGCTCAGCACGTCGCTGTGCCCGCCGAGGTACTTGGTGCCGCTGTGCACGACGAGGTCGGCGCCGAGCGCCAGCGGCCGCTGGCAGATGGGCGTCGCGAACGTGTTGTCGCAGACGACCAGCGCCCCGTGCGCGTGCGCGAGCTCCACCGTGTTGGCGATATCGGTGATGCCGAGGAGCGGATTCGCCGGCGTCTCGACCCAGACGAGGCGGGTTCGCCGGCCGATGGCCGCGGCCAGCGCGGCCGGATCGGTCGCGTCGACGACGTCGAGCGCGACGCCGCGACGGGCGGCGATCTCGCGCAGCTGGCGCAGTACGCCGTAGTAGCACTCCCGCGGCGCGACGACGTGATCGCCGGCGGCAAGTTGCTCGAGCACGGCGAGGCTCGCGGCGAGCCCCGAGGAAAATGCGATGGCGGCGATGCCACCCTCCAGGTCGGCGACGCAGGTCTCGACCGCCACGCGGTTCGGCGTCCCCTCGCGGCTGTAGCGATAACCGCGCGAATAGCCGCCGTCCGCGTCGCGCTCGAAGGTGGTCGACAGGTGAATGGGCGGCGCGAGTGCGCCGGTGGCCGGATCGGGCTCGAGCCCGGCGTGCACGCAGCGGGTGCCGGGCAGCAGCTCATCCGGTGAAGGCGTCGACGTCATGGCACGAATCCCCTTGCGCGGGCTTCAGGCGGGCAGCACGGCCGTGGCCGGCGGCCCCGAAATGATCTGGACCGAACTCGCGCGACATTATGCGTCGGGCGCGCCTGGACGGGCGAGCCGACAGCGGTGCTGCCAACCCTCCGGACGCGGCGGCCCGGCGCGCGGCGTCGATGCGCGCCGGGCACGATCGACGCCGGGATCCCGCGCGTCGCGAGCCGGGAGCTGGCCGGGCACTCCCGCTGCGAATCGGGTCGGCAAGCCGGGCCCCGGCCCTGGCGACGCCGGCCCGGACTCGAGGGGCGCAGCTGCCGGGACCCGCCGCCCGGACGACCCGCACGCAGCCGGCGGCCCCGGACATACCCAGTAGCGGGGCGCCGGCATCGATGCCGGCGGGGCCCGCGGCCCGGGCATCGCTCCCGCCCGTGACCCGATCCGGACCCAGCGCACTGCGCATGATATAGAGTCGCCTGAACTCAAAGAGCCGCGTGCCCTCGGCAACGGAGGGAGTCGCGACGGCCACGGCCGGCCAGGTTCTCGCCGGGAACGGCGCGCCCGGATCCTGCGCACCGGTCTTCACGAGGGTCCGGCCGGAGCCGGCGGCCGCGGTCGGGGCAGGAGGCGGGCAGCACCATGAAGCGAGAACCGTACGACGTCATCGACCTCAAGGCGCTGCGATGCTTCCTCGCGGTCGCCCGGCGCGGCAGCCTGACGAAGGCCGGCATCGAACTCGGCATCTCCGAGTCGGCGGTGTCACAGCGCGTCAAGTCACTCGAGGCCTATCTGCGCGTCGGGCTCTACGAGGCGCGCGGCGGGAAAGTGCAGCTCACACCGGCTGGCGAGCGCGTCGCGAGCCTTGCCATCTCGGCGTTCGGCGAGCTCGAATCGCTCGAGCAGGCCGCCGCCGGCGCCAGCGACATCGGCGAGCTCACGCTGGCCTCGCACGACTCGGTGCTGCGCTACCTTCTCCCGACCAGAATCGATGCGTTCTACCGGGCCTTCCCGCTCGCCCAGCTGCGGCTGATCGCGCGTCCGGTCGACGCGACCATCCGCCTCGTCCGCTCGAACGAGTGCGATCTCGGCGTGATCCCGGAGACGGTCGTCCCGGACGAACTCGTCTTCAAGGCCGTCGCCACCTATCCGACGTGCCTGATCCTGCCCAAAGGCCATCCGCTCGCCCGTCGCGCACGCACTGACTTCCCGTCGCTGATGGCGGATGGCAGCGTCGGCCGCTACCCGCTGATCCTCCTCGAGGTCCAGCGGGAGGACGGCCGCATCCAGCGGGCCTTTGAGCAGTTCAACATCCCGTTCAAGGTGTCGCTCGAGGTCTCGACGATCGACACCCTCAAGTACTACGTGGCCCGCGGACGGGGAGGCGCGCTGCTGCCGGCGTTCGCGCTGACCGGCGACGATCACGCGCGCCTGGAGGTCCTGGAGATCCCCGCGGCATTCGGCGCCGGTACGACCTACGGCGTGATCTCGCGTCGCGACAAGCGCCGCGACACGCTGCTGGGCAAGCTGCTCGAGCTTCTCGGCACCTTTGACCGCGCCTAGGTTCGCCGGCAGCAGGCCCGCTGGGCTGCTGCGGGCGGGCGCGCCGGCCGGATCCGAACGGACGCCCGGGGGGCGCCGTGCGCTGCTCGGACGCAGCGGAGCTCGAGTCCCGGGCACCCGGTCGCGAATGGTGCCGTTACCGTGCCACGCCGGACGTCGGCACGAGAGATGCGCTTGAGAGCTCGCTGCCGGCAACGTTGATGTACTTCACCACCAGGCGCGCGCTGTAGGACTTGCCGCTGTCCCAGGAGTTGAAGTTGGCACAGACCTGCTTCATCTGCTCGGCGTCCGGCCGCTCAAACGGCTCGTCCGGGAACCGCGCGTGGCCGAGGTCCTGGCCGGCGGCGACCCGGCTGTCGTCCCATGGCTGGTGTGACTCGTCGGGGCGCGCGTACAGGAGCGTGTTGGTCACGACGGAAGAAGACCGCACGCTGGTGCAGAGCGTCACGCGCACGGCCTCCGCTTCGCTGCACTCGGCAGGTGCGTCGTGGCCGGCGTCGGCGCGTGCGTGGCAAGGCTCGACCGTCGCGGCCACCGCGACGGTCTCGACGCCGGTGCGGCCACCCTGCGCGCGACCTGCCGCCTCGCCGTCGTGCATCGTCGCCCGCTCCAGCCGCTCGGCCGTGGCGTTGATCTGCTGGAGCTGGGACTGCAGCTCACCGCGGACCGCCGCGGATTCCCGGTCCGAGCGCGCAATGAAGTACTGCGACAGGGCAAAGCCTCCCACCGCGGCGGCGACGAGAAGGAGCCCGACGGCCACCACCGGGCCGCGGCGCGTCTTCTTGGTCACCGGTGCCCCGCGCGCACGCTCCGACATCTCCTTGCGCCATGCAATCTTCAGCTGAATGATCGCACCGATGACGGTGCCGGCCGCGGCGATCGCGGCGGCGGCGACCTTGTCGTCAAGGTCAAGCAGGTGCATGGGCTTGGCCGAAGGAGGCGTTCACTGGACTGATGCTCCCGCCGTCGATGGTCGCAAGGCGCGGCCGTGGTTGATGGCGCGACCTGCGCTCACCTTAGCCGGGGATGCTGCACGGGACTGCGACGTGGCTCCGGTTCCCGGGACGCTCCCGCAGCGACCGGTCGCACGCAAACCTGCCGTGCGCGTGGATGGACGACGCCGTCGCCGAACGGCCGGTTTGTCGCGGACCGGCGACGCCTCGACCGCGCGACAGCATCCGGCGGCGTGTCCGGCGGTCCGCGCCGGCGGGCGAGTCTGCGGGATGGCCACGCTCGAGCGGCACCGACGCTAGAGCAGCCCGTCCAGGCGGTCGAGGTCGTTGATCACGCGCCAATGACCGCCGCCCTGTTCGACCCTGATGCGCCAGGCTTCGAGGCGCGAGAGGTATTCGCGCGGGTCCACGTTGTCCGAGCGCAGCTTCGTGACGTTGAGGGCGACGACGTCGAAGCCCTTGAAGTCCAGCGGCAGGTCGCGGACATAGCCCTTGGCAAGGTCCTCCTTCATGTCGGAGAAGATCAGGATCTCCTTGCGACCGGGGTGCTTCTCGTTCAGGAACTCGATCGCCTGCAGCAGGCCGCCGGTGATGTCCGTGTACGGCGCCGGCTTCGCCTCGTCGATGAACCTCTCGACACGGCTCGCGAACGCCCGCTTCTGCTGGTTGGCGGTACTCGGCCGATCGTCGAACGTGGCCTTGGCGATGATGTTCTTCTCGGTGAAGCTGCCGGTGTCGATCCGGGCGACCGCCAGCGAGTCCGCGGGCTGCAGGCGCGACAGCGCGAACAGGATGATCTGCTGCGCTTTCGCCACCTGCCGCGTGTAGGTCCCGGAGGTATCGACCAGCAGGTACACGCCGGTATTGCGGGGCACGGCCTGGGAGCAGGCCGTCAGCAGCAGCACCGCGCCGATTGCCAGGCGCCTGATCATGACCGCACCTCGAGCGACGGTTCGCTGCGCAGTGCCGCGGCCTGCTCCGGCTGGGGCGCCGCGCGCCCGCCGGCCCCGTACCTCGCTTCGAGCCACAGCGGCAGGAACAACGGCAGGTCGTAGGCCCGCTGCGCCAGCGTACCCACGTGCCGGCAACCGTTCCCGAGTACGCGTAGCAGCAGCGCCAGCGTGCGCAGGGCGCCGATCGCCGTGACGCCGACGACCGTGCGCAGCGAGTGCACGAAGGTCTCGAGCGGAATCGCGACGAACACCAGCGCGAACGGCAGTATGAAGCCCATGCCCATCTGGGCCGCGGTGGTTATCCAGAGGTGGTCATTGACCAGCGCCGCCGCCGCGTCGCCGCGCAGCAGCGCGGTCGTCGCCAGCTCGTCCCGCAGCAGCACCTCGCGCATGTAGGCGAGGCCGGCCTCGACACCCGCCATCAGCAGCAGGATCGCGAACGTGATGCCGATCATGCGCCCGCGCATCTTGTCGGACAGGGCGCCGATGACGGGGAACAGGCGCGTGATGCGCAGCGACTCCATCAGGAAGAGGCCCATCGAGATCTCGACCATGATGATCACGAGCGCGGCGATGTCGGCGGTGCGGAACAGGCCGATGAAGTTCGTGCCGCCGACCATCTCCGCCATCGGGCGCGCGATCAGCGTGAAGTTCACCGCCGCACCGGCGCTCGCGACCGCCAGCACGAACGCCGACACGAAGAAGTACACCAGCGACGACGACGACAGCACCGACACCGCGCGGTCTTCGCCGCGCACGATGCGCTCGTACTCCTGCATGTGGCGGTCGATTGCCTGCGACCGCTCGATGACGCTCTCGACGGTCTTGTTGACGCGGCCGAGCGTGTCCAGGATCAGGCGCCAGTCGGGCATCATCCGCCGCAGCAGCGCGTGCCGCTCGCCGCTCGCGTCGCGGTAGCTCTGCAGCGCCTCCTGGTGCGCCTTGACCATCGACTTGTGGATGTTGGCCAGGATCTCGGCGCCGGCATTGCGCGCATCGAGCTTCGCCACCACCTCGACGGCCTGCACCCAGCCGGGGGCCTCCGGCGGCACCTCGACCGCGTTCTGCTGGTCCTCCTCGATGCGGATGATCGCTTCGCTGAGGCGCCTATGCAGGTCGGGATAGCTGGCCAGGTCCTTGCGCGCGGTGTCGGCGACGCGCGCGAATTCGCGCTCCACCACGCGCTCCTTGGCGTCGCGGCCGGCGGCCAGCAGGACCTCGCGGTTGCGCGCCGCGAGGCTCGCCTCGGCGTGCGCCACCGAATGCGCCGCGAGCCGCAAGCCGCGCGCCAGCGCATGCGTGGCCGCGTGGATCGCCTGGTGCGCCGTGTGCCTTGCCAGATAGAGCGCCGCGACCAGCAGCACCATCAGCAGCACCGCCGACAGCGACGGCCAGGGCGTGATGCTCAGCAGATTGGGCGCAGACATGCGAATGCTCGCTTGCGCGCGCGCGCGCGATCGGCACGGCGATTCAGCCGCGCAGGACTCAGAACTGGGGGAGTTGCGGCCGACGGCCGCGTCGCACGGAATACATCCATGATGGCAACCCCGCTGTCATAGGAATGACCCCTTAGACCGGTGGCTTTGCGGCCCTTTCTTTCGAAAGGTGTGCCCTTACTCGACGGTGGCTAGCGTGGGCCTCCCGAGTGCACGTGTCAACGCTGCGGAATCGGGCGACGGAACGGCAGGCTTATGTAATGCCGCAGCGCGGCGTGCTGTTGCGGATTAGCGGCAGTCTCCGCCCGGGCGCCGGCTCACGCGCGACGGCCTCCTAACCATCGGCGTCGCCAGTCGCGCAAGTTCGGCGCTCGGCTCGGAGCGGGCCGGCCTGAGCGCGCATCCGCGCCGGCGATGCTATCGGTAGAAGACGTGATTGCCGATCGTCGCGACCACCGTCCGGTGCCGCGACCACGCGGGACGGATGCTGGTCGCGTGGTAGAACAGCGCGCCCGGCACGACCGGCTCGATCAGGTCGTCGTAGGCGGCGCTGGCCACGGCCATCGCCTGCGTCCAGGCGGGGCCGACCGGCGGCGACAACGCGCCGAGCTCCGTCCACGAGAAGTCCGCGACCAACCGCGCTCGCACCGGATCCCAGCGCGACTCGTGGACGACGTCGCAGATCGTGTGCGGGAAGTTCTCGGCCCAGCGTCGATTCAGCGTGACTTCGGCGACGGCGTACTGGCCCTCGATGGGCTCGCCACGCGCTTCGAAATAGACGTTCTCCGCGAGGCACTGCAGGTCAGCGGCGCGCCTGCTGGCCGCTCTGGCCTCGCGCGCGATGCCCGTAACGGCGGCCGGCGGAGCGCTGCTTCGGTCGAGGTAGGCGAAACAGGTGATCGCGGCGACAGCCGTGGCCGGCACGCCGAGCATGACGAGGAACGCGAGGTCATCCTTCCGGCCGCTGAACCAGAAGTACGCGGGCCGGCGTCGGCGGACGGCCGGCCAGTGACGCACTTTGCAGAGCAGTGATGCGAGCATGATGGGTACGCCAACATCTCCCGCGACGACCGCTTCGGCGCGCCGCGTGCCCACGGCGCCCGATCGCGCGGCGAGGGTGCCCGAGTCCTGCCGCAGCAGTCAACGTCGCCCAATATGTTGCATCGGTAGCGACGGCGGCGTACGAGATCTGCGCCACGGCGCGTTCGACTGGCCGCAACGTGATGAGCGCCGGATCGCGCGACGGGCGACCGGTCCGGATCGCCGCCCTGCTGCGGCGGCGGCCGTTGACGCGGGCGGCCGGCGCCCGATGATCAGCGCCGCCGACTCCTGACGGTTGCGTGCCGCTCCGCTCGTCCCGCGCACCGCTCGGCCGGGGTCGCGCACGGGAAGAGGGCAGCCGGCGGCGCGAGCGCACCAAACGCTCGCGCTGCGCGGCCGGCGGCCGCCGTCCGCCGCGGGCTGCCCCAAATTTGTGCATACCCGGCGCGGCGCCGATTGCGCGCTTCGTAGCGACTGCAACGCCAGCCGAATCCATGGGTTGCGCACTCGATGATCTGCGCGGACCGCCCTCGCCGAGGATCCGGCCGCGGGCCGTGGTCCAAGAGCGTGCACGCAGGCACTCGCGCATTCATTGGCACGCTGCGTGCATCGCCATCGGCGGGCTGACTCCGACGGGAGGGACGCCGGCGCTGCATCTGGCCCGGGAACGACCCATGGCCGATCTGACACAGGGGGAGAGATGAAGTACGTCACCGCCTTCATAAAGCCGCACAAGCTCGACGAAGTCCGCGAGGCCCTGCACGACGCGGGCGTCCAGGGGATTTCGGTCACCGAGATCCGCGGATTCGGGCGCCAGAAGGGACACACCGAGATCTACCGTGGCGCGGAGTACACGGTCGAGTTCGTCGCCAAGATCAAGGTCGAGACCGCGGTCAAGACCGAGATCGTCGAGCAGGTGGTCGAGGCGATCGAGAAGTCGGCGCGCACCGGCAGCATCGGCGACGGCAAGGTGTTCGTCTGGGACCTCGAACAGGCCCTGCGAATCCGCACCGGCGAAAGAGACACGAACGCGCTGTAAGGGGAGCACACATGCTGATTCGAATTGCCCGCTCATTGATCCTGGCCGCCGTGCTCGCCGCAGCGGCCGGCCCCGGCGCCGCCCGCGCGGACGAGGCCCCCGCCGCCGCGACCCCGGCAGTGCCGGCGACCGGCGCGGCGCCTGCACCGGCAGACGCGGCGGCCCCGGCCAGCGCCCCGGCGCCGACCGAACCGCAGCTCGTGACCTTCGACAAGATATCTGCCGGTGACACCGCGTGGATGCTCACGTCGATGGCGCTGGTGCTGCTGATGACCATCCCGGGACTGGCCCTCTTCTACGGCGGCATGGTCCGCAAGAAGAACGTGCTCGCGACGCTCATGCAGAGCTTCGCGATCACCTGCCTCGTGACGATACTGTGGTGGGTGATCGGCTACAGCTGGGCGTTCACGCCCGGGTCGCCCTGGCTCGGCGGCAACAGCCGGCTGTTCATGGACGGCATGGTCTACATGAAGGATGCCGGCAAGGTGATGGTCTCGCACCTCGCGCTCACGATCCCGGAGACCGTGTACGCGATGTTCCAGCTGACCTTCGCGATCATCACGCCTGCGCTCATCTGCGGCGCCTTCGCCGAGCGCATGAAGTTCTCGGCGATGCTGATCTTCATGGGCGTCTGGTCGCTGATCGTCTACGCACCGATCGCCCACTGGGTGTGGGAGGCGGGCGGCTGGCTGAATGCCAAGGGCGTGCTCGACTTCGCCGGCGGCACCGTCGTCCACATCAACGCGGGTGTCGCCGCCCTGGCGGCGGTGCTCGTGATGGGGAAGCGGGTCGGTTACGGCCGGGAGCCGATGGCGCCGCACAACCTGACGCTGACCGTCGTCGGTGCCGCGCTCCTCTGGGTCGGCTGGTTCGGCTTCAACGCCGGGTCCGCCACCGCCGCCGACGGCCGCGCCGGCATGGCGATGGCGGTGACCCAGATCGCAACGGCCGCCGCGGCGCTCGCGTGGATGTTCACCGAGTGGCTGCTCAAGAAGAAGCCCTCGGTGCTCGGCATTGCATCGGGGGCCGTCGCCGGACTGGTCGCGATCACGCCGGCATCCGGCTTCGTCGGCCCGAACGCCTCGGTCGTCATCGGGGTTGCGGCCGGCGTGATCTGCTACCTGGCGGCAACCTCGCTCAAGCACCTGCTCGGCTACGACGACTCGCTCGATGCCTTCGGCGTGCACTGCATCGGCGGCATCGTCGGTGCGCTGCTGACCGGGGTCTTCGCCAGCAAGGACATCGGCGGGTCGGATGGTTCGGTCGTGACCCAGCTGTGGGGCGTCGGCACGACGCTGATCTACGGCTTCGTCGTGAGCTTCGCGATCCTGAAGCTCATCGACATGACGATCGGACTGCGCGTCGAGGAGGAGCAGGAGCGCATCGGGCTCGACCTCAGCCTGCACGGGGAGCGCGTCGAATAGCCGTCGAATCGCCATAGGAATCCCGGGCCCGCGCCCGGGATTCCCGATCTGAATCCATTCACTTGCGACGCGAGGCTCGCCGGAGCCGCGCCAGAGAGGTCTTGTCCCATGGAACCGACCAGAATCCGATCAGCCGTTGCCCTCGAGCCTGGCACCCGTCTCGCGGCGGCACGCGGCCTGGTGCGGCCCGCCGCGGCCGCGCTCGGCGCGCTGTGCCTGTCGTTGGCGCTGGCCGCACCGATCGCCGGTGCCGAGGAGGCCAAGGAACCGGCGAAGCCGGCCGCGCCGTCGCTGAGCGACGTGCTCGCGGCGTCCGGGCTCACCGTCACGGGCTACGTCGACGTCTCGTACGAGCACCTCGACGGGGAGGGGATCTTCGTCAACGGGATCCCGAACCGCACCTTCGACGATCGCAAGGACAGCCTGTCGCTCCATCAGGCGGCGATCGTCGTCGCCTACCAGCCGAAGGAGGGCTTCGGTGCCCTGGTCAACCTGATCGCCGGCCAGGATGCCGACGTCTTCGCGCCCTACGACATCAACCCGGGTGCGCATTCGAAGTTCGACTTCCCGCAGGCTTACGTGCAGTACGCGACCGGCGCGGTGACGGTGATTGCCGGCCGGTTCGTGACGCTGGCGGGCACCGAGACCATCGACCCGCGGCCGAACAGCAATTTCTCGCGGTCGATCCTCTTCGGCAACGCGATTCCGTATGCCCACACCGGAGTGCGGGCGACTTTCGCGGCGAATGATCAGCTGAGCTTCGTCGTCGGCGTCAACAACGGCTGGGACGACCTCCGCGACACCAATACCGCGAAGACCGCCGAGCTCGCGGTGCTGTACACGCCGGTCAAGGCCGTGAGCCTCAACGCGCAGGGCTACTTCGGCAAGGAGCGCGTCGGGGGGCTCGTCGGCTCGGGCCCCGAGGGCCTGCGTCAGCTGGTCGACATCACCGCCTCGTGGAACGTCACCGACGCGCTGGCGCTCGGCCTCAACTACGACTGGGGCCGGCAGGCCGGGGCGGCGGGCACCGGCCTCACGGCCAACAACGTCGATACCGCGCGCTGGGACGGCATCGCCGGCTACGTGAACTACCAGTTCAGCGATCAGTGGCGCGTGTCGCTGCGCGTCGAGTACTTCGACGATGCCGACGGCTATCGCACTGGGATCGTGCAGAAGTGGAAGGAGGGCACGGTCACGGTCGGCTACGCGCCGGCGAAGTCCTTCGAACTGCGGCTCGAGGCGCGCTACGACAAGTCGGACTCGAGCGTGTTCGTGCGCAGCCTCGCGACCGACCCCGAGAGCGGCGCGTTCACCGACACCGCGGACAACCAGTCGTCGCTCGCGCTCGAGGCGCTCTACAAGTTCTGATAGGGCCCCCTCACGCCGGGTGGCGTGGGGGGATCTCCCGCACAGCGCCGTGCTTCAGGGCTGCGGGGTCGCCGGCCTGTGCTCGAGCGACCGCCGGATCGCCGACCGCCGACTCGCCCGCTCGATGGCAAGCTCGATCAGCCGGGTGACGAGCGCAGGCGGCGATACGCCCGAAAGCGCCCAGAGCTTCGGATACATCGAGATCGCGGTGAATCCCGGGATGGTATTGATCTCGTTCACGAGCAGCACGCCGTCGGGCCTCAGGAAGAGGTCGACGCGCGCCATGCCTTCGCATTCGAGGACCTCGAAGGCCCGCAGCGCGATGGCCCGGGCGGCCGACAGCTGCTGCGGCGACAGGGCGGCCGGCAGCTCCAGCCGCGCGCCATGCTCGTCGATGTACTTGGCATCGTAGGAATAGAACCCGTCCGGATGGTCGACGACGATCTCGCCGGCCACGGACACCGTCGGCGGCGTGCCGCCGAGTACGGCGAGCTCGATCTCCCGTCCGACCACGGCCGCCTCGACGACGACCTTCGTGTCGAACTGTAACGCGTGCTCGAGCGCCGGGCGCAGGTCTGCGAGCGCCCTGACCTTGCGGATGCCGACCGAGGACCCCGCGTTCGCCGGCTTGGTGAAGAGCGGCAACCCGAGCTTCGCGAGCTCAGCGCCGACGCCCTCCGGATCCGCGTCGAATCGTTGGCGGCGGATGGTGCGGAACTCCGCGACCGGAATCCCCGCGTCCCGCAGCAGCCGCTTCATGACGTCCTTGTCCATGCCGATCGCGGAGCCGAGGACGCCGGCGCCGACGTACGGCACGCCGGCAACCTCCAGCACGCCCTGCATCGCGCCGTCCTCGCCGAGCGTGCCGTGCAGGACCGGGAACACGACGTCCAGCCGGCCGCCGACCGGCGAGCCGACTCCTGGATGCTCCGGCGCAAGGGCCTCCACGGGCACCGGCAGCCCCGGCTGCACGTGCACGAGGCGCGGATCCCTCGCACTCGCGAGCAGCGCACGCTCGTCCTGCACCAGCCATTCCCCGCCCTTGCTGATGCCGATCAGGACCGGCTCGAACCGCGACCGGTCGAGGGCCTCCAGTACGTTGCGCGCCGAGAGTATCGAGATCTCGTGCTCGGCCGACTGCCCGCCGAAGAGGATTCCGACGCGCAGCTTTGGTGTCCCGGCCATCGCCCCTCCCGCTCGCCTGCGTCCAAGTCTAATCGCAGCCGGGCCCGGCGTGGCGTCGCTCCGGCGCGGCTGGGAATGCCGACGGGGCCTGCCGGGCCGGTGACGCGGGCTGCGGCGACCAGCCGCTGGTAGAGCGGCCCGCTGAGGCAGCCGGGCTCGGGGCGCCGCACACCTGCCTCCGCTATGCTTGGCCGACAACCACCGGGGGACGGCGATGACGCTCGTAGGCGGATGCTATTGCGGCGCGGTCCGCTATCTCGCAGAGGGCGAGCCCATGATGAAGGGACAGTGCCACTGCCGCGAGTGCCAGTACATCAGCGGCGGCGCTCCGAACCTCTTCATTCTCATGCCGTCCGGCGGCTTCGGCTACAGCAAGGGAACGCCGAAGACGTTCACGCGCCGTGACCTCGAGCGGCCGGTGACGAGGGAGTTCTGCGCCGAGTGCGGCACGCACCTCGTCACCCGCGTGCCCGGCCTGCCCGCAGTCGTGGTGAAGGTCGGGTCGCTCGACGAGCCGGGCCTGTTCGGCGGCCCGCAACTCGCCATGTTCACCGTCGACAAGCAGGCGTTCCATCACATCCCTGCCGGGGTGCCGACGTTCGAGCGGCTGCCCGCTCACTGACGCGGGCGGCGGCCAGGCCGGGGCGCAGTGCGGCAGGCCGCGACGTCCCGCGCGATTCCGGTCGTCGATGCGGTCGTCGCATCGGGCAGTCATGGAATGACGCGGCATGCAGCCCGGTCGGCGATTCGTCGCGCTCATCGCTGTTGCGCTGCAACGCGCTGCTCTAGCGGGAAGGCCTGCTGATCGCGCAAGCGTCGTTGACGACGGGAGGCCGTCCGCGCGCGGTGCAAAGCGCCGCGCCGCGCGGTTGAGCCGTTCGTCGCAGGCTGGTAGCGTCAGCGCCACCCGGCACTCATCCGAAGGAAGTCCCATGGCGGACGAGGTCGTCTTCTACCACTGGCCGCTGTCGCGAGCGCGCATGGTGCACTGGATGCTCGAGGAGGCCGGCGCCCCGTACCGGGTCGAGCTCGTCAATCTCGAGAAGGGCGAGCACAAGACCCCGGCGTTCCTCGCCATCAACCCCATGGGCAAGCTGCCCGCGATCACGCATCGCGGCACCGTGGTCACCGAGACCGGGGCGATCATCGCGTACCTCGCGGACGAATTCCCGGCGGCATCGCTCGCACCGCGCATCGGGGATCCCGCGCGCGGCGCGTACCTGCGCTGGCTGTTCTTCGCCGCGGGGTGCGTCGATCCGGCACTCATCGACCGCATGCTCGAGCGGCCTCCCGCGGAGCGCGTCGGCGCCGTCGGCTATGGCCGCTACGAGCATGTCGTGGACGCGCTCGACAAGGCCCTCACGCCCGGGCCATACCTGCTCGGCGAGCGCTTCAGTGCCGCGGATCTCTTCATCGGCGCGCAGATCGGCTTCGGAGCGATGACCAAGACGCTCGAGCTCAGGCCAGCCTTCCAGGCATACCTGGGCCGGCTGAACTCACGCCCCGCCTACAAGCGCGCGATCGAGCAGGGTGAGGCGATGGTCGCCAGGGCGAAGGCGTCAGGCTGACCCGGCCCGTCGCGCGGGGTGACGCCGTGGGCCGGGCGGGGCAGTGACCCTCTGATTCCGTGACCGCGTCGACGTCGCGCGCCGATGAAGCGTGAAACACGGCAATTTCCCGCAGGCGCCAAGTTCGTAAGGTGACCTCGGCAATTGGCGATTGCCGGTGGTCACAGTGGAAAGCCGTGGAGCGAATGTCGTAACGAGCCTCGCGGATGCGCGCCTGCGGCGGCGCATCCGCCTGTCCATTGCCGACGCGACCGCCAGCGGCAACAGTGGCGCCGTG
>Ga0335070_10006415_pt1 | contig 13847 bp, 14 predicted proteins | sample Lox_Sample_13_FD_206722 | JGI IMG/M metagenome (GOLD analysis project Ga0335070, IMG submission 206722) | Soil microbial communities from Loxahatchee National Wildlife Refuge, Florida, United States - Lox_Sample_1.3 | ecosystem: Environmental > Terrestrial > Soil > Wetlands | place: USA...
GGCCGGCAAAACCCCCAAGGTCGCAACTGTCGCCCTCATGCGCAAAATGCTCGTCACCCTCAACGCCATCCTTCGCGACAACCAACCTTGGAAACACGCCAAAGCCTGCTAAGACACAGTTGCTCCCGTTGCTGCGCAACGGGCCCCAACCCTCTCCCATCTGCGATGGGAGAGGGTGGGGCCCATCGCGAAGCGATGGGAGGGTGAGGGCGCTTGCCACAAGCTCTCAGCCACTCTCATCCGCCACCGCAAGAATGTCCACATGCCCCACCGTGAGCCGCAGCGTCCCTTCCGCGCGCGCGGCGTGGCGATCCGCACGCCATTTCGCAATGCGCGAGGCCGCCGCAGGCTCGCTCTCGGCAGCCGCCGCGGCATCGCCGTCGACGAGCGCCGCGAGCAGCGCATCGTCCACGGCATCGAGACGCCAATCCGCGGGCGCCGCCATCACGCCGTAGCCGCGCTCCTCGAAGACCGCGCGGGCGACGCGCGGCGCCTCCGGCCCGAGCGCGGTGCCAAAGCCCTTGTCGCCGACCTGATGTCGAGCGAAAGCGGAGAGGACGAGCGCGTCCTCCCCATGCTCCGGCCGCCACTCGCGCCGCCCGTCGACGCTGAGCGCCGCAAGGAACGGCACACGTGACGATGCCAAGCGATCGGCGAGCGCGCGGAGCCAGGATTCCGAGACGAGATCGAGGAGCGCCGCGCAGGCCACGCCGTGCGCGCTCGAAAGCGAGAGCGATTCCAGGCCCGCCGCGAGATCGCGGTCGATGCTGTGCGCGCGCCAATGCGCGCGGCCCGTCGCAACGGTGACGACGCCCATGCCATGCGTCACGCGATAGCCCTGGCCGCGCGCCCATTGCGCGATCTCCGCGGCCTGATGCCCGAGGAGTGCCCGATCGTGATCGACGAGCCGCCATTCCTGGTCGCCCGCGATGAGCGGCGCGAGCGCCCGGAAGCCCGCGCCGCTTCCCGCGCCGAGATCGACGAGGAGCGCAGGAGCGTCTCCGGCCTTCCGCCGCACTGCCGCGCCGAAGCCACGCGCGAGCGTCCGGCTCCGCGCGCGCATGTCCTGGCCCTCGCGGAGGCGCAGCCAATCGAGGCCGAAGCCCTCGCTCACGCCGCCGCCAGCCGGTCGAGCGCCGCGGCCCAGCCCGCGACTGCCTGCGGCCAATCCGGAAGCCGCGCGCCCGCCGCACGCGCGCCTGCGGCGAGCCGCGCGCGGAGCGCTGGCTCCTCGAGGAAGCGCGCGAGGGCAGAGGCGAGCGCCGCGGCGTCTCCCGGCGGCACCAGGAGCCCCGCGCTCGCGGGCACGGTCTCGGGGATAGCGCCGGCGGTGGTGGAGATCACCGGCAGGCCCCAGGCGAGCGCTTCCGCGAGCGCCATGCCGTAGCCCTCGTGATAGGAGGGGAGCACGAAGGCGTCGGCCTCGGCGTAGGCTTCGGGAAGCCGCGCGGGCGGCCATTCGCCCTCGAGGGCGATCCTTCCCTTGAGCCCGCGGCGGCCGATCTCGTAGCGCACCGCCGCCGCGTGCTCGGGCGCACGCTCGGCGCTCCCAATGCAACGGCAGTGCCAGGGACGAGCCGCAAGCGAGGCGAGCGCCTCCACCAGGAGCAGATGCCCCTTGCGCGGCGTGAGGGATGCAACGCAGAGGAGCTCGAGCGGGCCCCGCGCCACACGGCGGCGGCGTAGGCGCGCGGGCTTCGCGGTGCCCGGCGGCGTCACCGCGATCCGCGCGCGTGGGACGTCGTAGGCGGCGACGAGGCGCGCGGTGCTCTGGCTGGGACAGAGCACGCCCGCGGCCGCGCGCAGGAGACGCTGCTCCAGCGCGGCGATGCGGCGCTGCTCGCGCTCGCCGAGACCCGTCTCGTCCGCGAGCGGATGATGCACGAAGGCGACGAGCCGCAGGCGCCGGCTTTGCTCGTCGATAACGCTCGCAAAGGCCAGCAGTGCGAGCCCGTCGATGACGGCGATGGCGCCGTCCGGCAGCCGCGCGAGCGCCGCTGTCGCGGCCGCGACGGCAGCCGCGTCGGGATCGGGAAAGCGGCCCGCGAGCTCCGTCACCTCGACCCTGCGGCCCCGAGCGCGCAGGCCCTCGACGAGCGCGCGGTCGAAGAGATAGCCGCCCGTGAGCTGGTCGAGCGGCCCCGGCACCAGGAAGGCAAGCGGCGTCACACCAGCGGGCCCTCGAAGGCCGCCCAGGCCACCGGCGATTCCCGGAGCACCACGCGCATCGAGGCGAGCGCCCCCGCGGTTCCCGGCCCGAATCCGCCCGCCGCGGCGCGCGCCTTCAGGCGGCGGAAGATGTCGCCCGCGAGAAACTCCGTCGTGGTGTTGCGCCCGCGGAACTCCGCCAGCTCGTCGAGATTCCTGTAGTTGAGCTCCGCCAGCACCTCCTTGAGCGTCGCGAGCGCGCGGCCGATGTCGCAGACGAGCCCGTCGGCATCGAGCTGCGCCCGGCGCACCTCGACCTCGACGGCGTATGTCGCGCCATGAAGCTGCTGCGCCGGCCCAAAGATCTCGCCGACGAAGCTGTGGGCGATCATGACGTGGTCGCTGACGGCGAGGGTGTACATGCGGGAGCTCCGCTCAGACTGAGAACACGTTATTCACCACCAAGACACCGAGGACACCAAGTTCTTTTTCGCGGCGAAGCCGCAGTATTCTTCTCTGCGTCCTCCGCGCATCCACTGCGTCCTCCGCGCGAAAGAATCGCGCAGAGGTCGCAGGGGTCACGCAGTGGACGCCGGGCATTGATTGCGGCTTCGCCGCGAAAAAAGAGCTTGGTGTCTTGGTGGTGGATTTCGTCAATACCTCACGACCTCGCAGAGCGCGCCGTCGGGGGCGGAGGAGAGGCGGGCCATGGTCGCGGGCAGGTCCTCGAAGGCGCTCTCGCCCGTGACGAGACGGTCGAAGACGGGATCGGCGAGGAGGGAGAGCGCGAAGGCGAGACGGTCGCGGTGGCTGCGGCGGGAGCGGCGCGATGCCGCGACCTGGCCCACCTGCGAGGAGAGGAGGGTGAGGCGGCGGGAATGGAAGGCTTCGCCGAGCGGCAGAGACACCGCGCGGTCGCCGTACCAGCTCAGCTCCACCACCGTCGCCTCGAAGCCCGCGAGGCCCAGGGCGGCCGCAAGGCCCGCGGGCGCGCCGCTCGCGTGGAAGACGAGGTCGCGCTCGCCCTGAGCGGTCTCGGGAGTGGCGAAGCCGCAGCCGAGCGCCGCCGCAAGCTCGCGCCGGCGCGGGTCGAGGTCGACGATCTCGACGGCGGCGCCGGGAATGCGCGCGGCGAGCGCCGCCACCAGCGCGCCCACCACGCCTGCGCCCACGACGGCGATGCGGTCGCCGAGATGCGGACCCGCGTCCCAGAGCGCGTTGACGGCGGTCTCCATGTTGGCGGCGAGGACGGCGCGGCGGTCCGGCACCGCGGAAGGCACCGGCAGGACCGCGGAAGCCGGCACGAGGTAGCGGTCCTGATGCGGGAAGAGGGCGAAGACGCGGGCGCCCTCGGTCTCCCGCGGCACGCCCGCGCCCAAGCCCTCGACGACGCCGACGGAGGCGTAGCCGTATTTGACGGGAGCGGGGAACTCGCCTTCCTGGAAAGGACAGCGCATGCGCGTCCGCTCGCTCGCGGGGACGCGTCCGGCGAAGACGAGACTCTCCGTGCCGCGGCTCACGCCGCTCGCGCGCGCGCGCACGAGGACCTCGCCCGGACCGGGCGGAGCGAGCGTACATGCGCGGAGCTCGCCGCGGCCGGGTGCCGTCACCCAGAAGGCGCGCGCGCGCTCAGTCATGGAGGATGCACTCGACGAGCACGTCCTCGCCGAGCGCGAAGCGGCGGATGCGCGGGCGGAGCGCCGCGCCCAAATCCGCGATCTCCGGCAGCGCGAGGCCGGGCCGGCCGGAGCCGAGGATCACCGGCGCCACCGCGATCTGCAGGCGCTCGAGCGCATCCGCCGCGAGGAAGCGCGAGACCGTGACGCCGCCACCCTCGACGAAGAGCCAATGGAGGCCGCGCTCGGCGAGCGCGCGCCGCACCGCCGCGGGCGCAAGGCCCGTTCCATCGCTTGGCAATCCCACGATCTCGGCGTCGCCCTTGCGCGCGGCCGCGCCCACGCGATCCGCCATCGCCAAGACCAGCGTCGGCGCCGCGCCGTCGCGGAAGACGCGGCGCTCCGGCGCCAAGCCGAGCCCGGGATCGAGCACGACCCGCACGGGCTGATCGCCCGCGCAGTGCCGTACCGTGAGACGGGGGTCGTCGTGGTAGACGGTTCCGGCGCCGACGATCACGGCATCCGCAAGCGCGCGCAGCCGGTGCGTGTGCAGGAGATCGACCGGCCCTGTGAGCCACTGCGAGGCGCCGGCGGCGGTCGCGATGCGGCCGTCGAGGCTCTGCGCCAAATGCGCAAGCACGAAGCCCCGGCCGCGCGGCACCGCCGCAAGCGGCAGGTAGAGATCGAGGAGTGCCGCCACCTCCGGCGCGGGCTTGGCCGTGAGGCGCCAGCGGCCATCGGCGGCGACCGTCAGGGTCTCGCCGCCGAGCCGCAGCTCCCTCGGAAAGGCCGCCGGCCCCGCCCGGACGTGCCGGCGCAGGGTCAGCACCGCTTCCCAAGCCGCCGTGACCTCCAGAGGCTGGGGCGGGGGGTCGGTGAGGTTAATTCGTGTCGCGGCCATGGGGCTCCGCCCGAATACACCCGGCATGCGCGGCCTGTCGACGGGGATAACGGCCCGCCGCCGCCGGACTTCCGCGGGGCTCACGCGGACGTGATGGCAGGCCTCATTTCCGAGGCACGTTGTCGCGGGAACGGCAGGTCTGATCCGCAAGCCTGACACTGGCTTTCCCGTGGCGGCGGGTGTATGTGCCTGCGGTCCGAGCTGGGCCGGTGCGGGGGATGGGAAGACACGCAGCGGCCTAGACTTGGACATGAGAAGGGGGCGAGGGTTGAGACCATGCTGACGCAGCGACAGCAGCCGCCGATGGCGGCGGACGCGCACGCTCTGGTCGAGGTCGACCGGGCGGCGACGGATTTGCGCCGAGGGGCCTTCGTGCTGTTGCGGACGCCGGACACGGCTCTCCTCGTGGTGGCAGCGGAGGCGGTGAGCGATGCCGCGCTGGCGCAGCTCCGCGGTCTCGCGGGCGTGCCGTTGGCGCTCGCGATCACGCATCGCCGCGCGGCCGTGCTGGGGCTCGCCGAGCCTCCGACCGGCCCCGGCGGCAGCGTGCTGCTTTCCGTCCCCGAGGGGACGCCGGCCTCGCTGCTCTGCGATCTCGCCGATCCCTCGACGCCCACGACGCCGCGCCTTCCGGTAGCGGTGGTGGACGCGACGACGCGGATCGCCGCCGATGCCGCCGTCGAGCTCGCGAAGCTCGCGCGGCTGCTTCCCGCCGCGGTGGTGGCGCCGATCACGCGGACGGCGATGCAGGGCTTCGCCGCGGGTGCGGGGATGCTGGTCGTCGATGCCGCGCACGTGCTCGATTATCAAGGTGCCGCTGCCCGCTCGCTCGCCGCGGTGAGTGAGGCGCGCGTGCCGCTCAGGGACGCGGAGAACGCGCGCATCGTCGCCTTCCGGCCGAGCGATGGCGGGCTCGAGCATCTCGCAATCCTCATCGGCGGGCCCGATCCCGAGACGCCGATCCTGACGCGGCTGCATTCCGCCTGCTTCACCGGGGATCTCCTGGGGAGTCTCCGCTGCGATTGCGGCGACCAGCTTCGCGGCGCGATCGCGGAGATCGCGCGCGCCGGGAGCGGCGTGCTGCTCTATCTGGCGCAGGAGGGCCGCGGCATAGGCCTCGTCAACAAGCTCCGGGCCTATCAGCTCCAGGACGCGGGCTTCGACACCGTCGACGCCAACGAGCAGCTCGGTTTCGACGCCGACGAGCGGGTCTATCTCCCCGCCGCCGAGATGCTGCGCCAGCTCGGCTTCTCGCGCGTGCGTCTCCTCACCAACAATCCCGAGAAGGTCGCCGCGCTCAACCGCTGCGGCATCGCCGTCGTCGAGCGCGTCCCCCACATCTTCCCCGCGAACGGCCACAACGAGCGCTACCTCAAGACCAAGGCCGCCCGCAGCGGGCATCTCTTCTAGCTTCCTTAGTCCCTCGACCGCGGAACGCGGGAGAGGGTGGGGCCCGCCGCAGAACGGCGGGAGGGTGAGGGTGTCGGCCCGCGAAGGCTTCTATCTCAAGCCTCATCCGCGAGCAGCGCGCGTGTGATCCGCCGCCATCGGACGACGCGGATGATCACGAGGGGCTCGGAATTCCGATAGACGATCGCAAACGACCGCATGACGGTCCAGAACGGCACCGGCCGCGCCGTGAGATCGCTACGCCTGTGACCGGCGTGCGGGCGTTCGGATAGGAGCTCGAAGGCCTCGTAGACCTCGCCGACGAAGCGCGTTGCCGTCTCGATGTCGTCGCTAACGATAGTCTCGATGATGTCCTCGATGTCGGCTTGCGCCGCTTCGGTGAGGACGTAGCCTGCCATGCAGTCAGGACGATGCGCGCTTCAGCGCGGCACGGCTCCGGCGGCGCGACTCCCCGGCATCGACCACGCGTCCCTGCTCCGCCTGCGCCAATCCCTCGTCGATCGCGCGATTGAGCTCGGCCAATTCGCGCTGGCGCACTTCGTCGAGGCGCACGAGCAGACGCAGCGCTTCGCGCACGACTTCGCTCGCGGAGGTGTAAAGCCCCGACTTCACCTTCTCCTCGACCAGGGCCTCGAGTTCAGGGGTGAGCGAGATGTTCATCTCCAGAGTCTTCCGATTATGAGCCAAGCAGAAATTAGCAAAATTCGTTACCTGCCGAAAGCCCGGGCCCCTTTATCGCCGCGCCCGCTTCATGCCGGAAACCCCGGCAGAAGCTGCCGGGGCCTTCCTACGCCGGAATCGTAATCTATTGATATCACGCCTCGTTTTCCTGGCATCCCTCTTGCGTAGGCGGGGCCAGGAGGTGCCCCGATGTGAGCGACGGGACCGGCGTCAATTCCGCGGTGGCGTGGCCGCCGGCCGAGCCCTATCAGGCGCCGGCCGACGACGGGAAGCCGCACATCTGGGCGCAGAAGGGGTTCCAGTTCCACGACCTCCTGGACATCGTGAACCCGCTGCAGCACCTGCCCATCATCGGCTCCGTCTATCGCTGGATCACCGGCGACACCATCGGCAATCTCCCGAGGATCGCCGGGGATGCGCTCTATGGCGGCCTCATCGGCTTCGCCTCGGGCCTCGTCAATGTGCTCGTCAAGGAAGAGACCGGCCGCGACATCGGCGAGACCGTCGTGGCGCTCGTGACGGGGAGCGACGACAAGCCCGCCGCATCTGCAGCACCCCAAGCCCCGGCATCGGCTCCCACGCAGACGCCCGACCTCGCGAACATCGCTCCGGCCGCGGCGCCGCCCCCCGCGAACCCCGACCATCCCGCGATCCCGCTGGTGCGCGGCGTCGGCACGTCCGTCCCCGCCGCCCCGACGGCGAGCGCTCCCGCGAACCCCGCCCAGGCCTTCCTCGCGCAGCAGGCCGAGCGCCGGCGCCAGCTCTACGGCGCCGGCACCGCTCCCGCCGCCGCCAACGGCCGCGTGCTCAGCCCCCAGCCGGTTCCGCTCTCGATCCCCCCGGGGAGCCTCCCGGTGCAAGGGCGCGTGACGCCCGTTTCCTTCACGGCGACCGCGCCTGCGCCGGCGCAACCCGCCGCGACCCCGCCGACCGACATCTCCCAGAAGATGATCGACGCCCTCGACAAATACGCGCTCCTCCAGCGCCAGCGCGAGGGCACGAGCGCTCCCCGCGGAAGCCAAGTCGACGTCGCGCCCTAGCGGGAGCCCCCTGCGCCGCGCTATAAAAATCTCATGGATCTCGTGGTTCACAGGGACGGGCGGGCGTTCTGGAACGGGCGGGAGATGCGAGCGGCGCTCGGGAAGGGCGGCATCAGCCGGGAGAAGCATGAGGGCGATCATGCGACGCCCGCGGGCCTCTTCCTGCTGCGCGAGGTGCTCTATCGTCCGGACCGGCTGCGCGCGCCCAGGACCTCGCTGCCGCTCCGGCCGCTCTCGCTCGCGGATGGCTGGTGCGATGCGCCGGAAGACCCCCGCTACAACCGCCGCGTGACGCTCCCCTACGCCGCGAGCGCCGAGGAGCTCTGGCGCGGCGACCGGCTCTACGACGTGATCGTGCCGCTGGGATACAACGACGATCCCGTCGTGCCCGGACGCGGCAGCGCGATCTTCCTCCACGTGGCGCGGCCCGACTACGGCGGCACCGAGGGCTGTGTCGCTCTCTCGCTCGAAGACCTGATTGCGGTATTGGCGGAGGCTACGGATCGGTCCTGCGTTTCGGTGCGGGAGTAAAAAGAAAAAAGATTTTCGCGCAGAGGGCGCTGAGGTTGCGCAGAGGACGCAGAGGAAAGGATTCATCTGAATCCACCGCGTCCTCCGCGCATCCACCGCGCCCTCTGCGCGATTCTTTAAACCGGCTTCTCCCGCTCCCCGAAGATCGCCGTCCCCACCCGCACATGCGTCGCGCCGAGACGGATCGCGAGCTCGTAGTCGCCGCTCATGCCCATGCTGAGAGCGCCGAGGCCGTTGCGGCGCGCGATCTCGCGGAGCAGCGCGAAATGCGGGGAAGGCTCCTCCTCCAGCGGCGGGATGCACATGAGACCCACCACGGGAAGACCGAGCTCATCCCGGCAATAGGCGATGAAGGCGTCGGCCTCGCGTGGGGGGATGCCGGCTTTCTGCGGCTCCTCGCCAGTGTTGACCTGGATGAAGCATTGGGGCCGCCGGCCCGCCCGCGCCATCTCCTTCGCGAGCGCGTCCGCGAGCTTCGCGCGGTCGAGGCTCTCGATCGCGTCGAACAGCGCGACCGCCTCTTTCACCTTGTTGGTCTGCAAGGGGCCGATCAGGTGCAGCACCAGGTCGGGAAAGCGCGCCTTGAGCGCGGGATACTTCCCCTGCGCCTCCTGGACCCGGTTCTCGCCGAAGAGCCGCTGGCCCGCGGCGAGCGCAGCCTCTACCGCCGGAGCCCCGTGCGTCTTGGCAACGGCGACCAGCGCCACCTCGGCGGGATTGCGCCCCACGGCGGCGGCGGCGGCGGCGATTTTCGCCTTGACCGCCCGCAGGCGATCGGCGATGCCCTCCGCCGCTTCAAGGGGTTGGCTCGACATCGGCGCGACCTTGGCGGCTCGCCCCGGGAGCGTCAAGGCCGGCTTACTCGGGGGTGAATTTAGCGGCATTTCCGGGCCGAGGGGTGTAGGATGCGCCGCGCCCGGGGGTCCTAAAATCTACGGGGGGATCGCGAGGAGTTGCTGCATGCGCTTGAGTCGAGTGGTGCGGAGTAGGGCGGTGCGTGGTGCGGGTCTGGTGCTGCTGATGTCGTTGACGGTGTCGGGCTGCGGCATGTTCGGCGGCGACTCCGGCGATACCAAGACCACGACCACGAGCGACAACCCCTACGGCACCGATCCCAAATACGCCGATCCCCGGAACTACAATCCCCGGACCCAGAGCGACCAGGACGAGTCGGCCTTCACGCTGATGTCCGGCCTCTTCGGCTCCGGGAACTCTAACGGCCAGGGCGGAGGAGGCGGCGGGGTCGGCGTCAACAGCTTCCTCTGGCGCGCCTCGCTCGACACCGTGAGCTTCATGCCGCTCTCCTCGGCCGATCCCTTCGGCGGCGTCATCATCACGGACTGGTACAGTCCGCCCAAGACGCCCGATGAGCGCTTCAAGGTGAACGTCTTCATCCTGGGACGCGACCTCCGCGCCGACGGCGTGCGCGCGAGCGTCTTCCACCAGAAGAAGGACGCGAAGGGCCAGTGGGTCGAGGCGCCGGTCGACGCCAATACCGCGACCGACCTCGAGAACGCGATCCTCACCCGCGCGCGGCAGATCCGGCTGAGCGCCGCCGAGCAGAAGCAATAGGCGCCGGCCCCGGGGATGGCGCGCTACGGCGTCCAAGAGACGGAGGAGAAGTGGCAGCGCCTCTGGCGCGAGCGCCGCGTCTTCGAGGTCGAGGCCGATCCGAAGCGGCCCAAATACTACGTGCTGGAGATGTTTCCCTACCCTTCGGGAAAGCTCCATGTCGGGCACGTCCGCAACTACACCATGGGCGACGTGGTCGCGCGCTATAAGCGGGCGCAGGGCTTCAACGTGCTCCACCCGATGGGCTGGGACGCCTTCGGCCTTCCCGCGGAGAACGCGGCGATCGCGAGCAAGATCCACCCGCGCATCTGGACCTACGACAACATCGCGACCATGCGCGCCCAGCTCCAGCGCATGGGGATCGGCTACGACTGGCGGCGCGAGGTCGCGACCTGCCATCCCGAGTATTACAAGCACGAGCAGAAGATGTTCCTGGATTTCCTCGAGGCGGGCCTCGCCTATCGCAGGGAATCCTGGGTCAACTGGGACCCCGTCGAGAACACCGTCCTCGCGAACGAGCAGGTGATCGACGGCCGCGGCTGGCGCTCGGGCGCGCTCGTGGAGAAGCGGCTCCTCGCGCAGTGGAACCTCCGCATCACCGCCTATTCCGACGATCTCCTCGCGGCGATCAAGACGCTGGACCGCTGGCCCGAGCGCGTGCGCCTCATGCAGGAGAACTGGATCGGCCGCTCCGAGGGCGCGCGGGTGCTCTTCCCGCTCGTGGGACGAGGCGAGAAGCTCGAGATCTATACGACCCGGCCGGACACGCTCTTCGGCGCCTCCTTCTGCGCGCTCTCGCCCAATCATCCGCTGGCGGCCGAGCTCGCGGAGAAGGACGCGAGGCTCCGCGAGTTCATCGCGGAATGCAACCGCATGGGCACCAGCGAGGCCGTACTGGAGACCGCGGAGAAGAAGGGCTACGACACCGGCATCGCGGTCGAGCATCCGCTCATCCCCGGCAAGACGCTGCCGCTCTTCGTCGCGAACTTCATCCTGATGGAATACGGCACCGGCGCCATCTTCGGCTGCCCCGGCCACGACCAGCGCGATCTCGACTTCGCGCGGAAATACGGACTCGCCGTCATCCCCGTGGTGCTGCCGCCGGGCGCCGACCCCAAGACGTTCCAGATCGGCGACACCGCCTATGTCGAGGACGGCACGATCTTCAATTCGCAGTTCCTCGACGGGCTCGACGTCGCGAGCGCCAAGGGGAAGGTGATCGAGCGGCTGGAGCAGCTCGGCGCGGGCAAGTCCGCGGTGACGTTCCGGCTCCGCGATTGGGGCGTCTCGCGCCAGCGCTATTGGGGCTGCCCCATCCCGGTCATTCACTGCGAGGGCTGCGGCATCGTGCCGGTGCCGGAGAAGGACCTGCCGGTGACGCTCCCGGAGGACGTGAGCTTCGACAAGCCCGGCAATCCGCTCGACCATCATCCCACCTGGAAGCACGTCGCCTGCCCCGCCTGCGGCAAGCCCGCGCGGCGCGAGACCGACACCTTCGATACTTTCTTCGAGAGCTCCTGGTACTTTCTCCGCTTCTGCTCGCCGCGCGCGGCGACGGCCTTCGAGCGCAGGGAGGTCGATTACTGGATGCCCGTCGATCAGTACATCGGCGGCGTCGAGCACGCGGTGCTGCATCTCCTCTATTCGCGCTTCTTCACGCGCGCGCTCACGGAGTGCGGCTATCTCGATCTCGCCGAGCCCTTCGCCGGCCTCTTCACGCAGGGGATGGTCTGCCACGCGACGTACCAGGACCAGGACGGCAACTGGCTCTTCCCGGAGGAAGTGACGCGCAAGGGCGAGGAGAGCTACGTCGACGCCAAGGGAAGGCCGGTGACGGTGGGCCGCCTCGAGAAGATGAGCAAGTCGCGCAAGAACGTCGTCGGGCTCGAGGCCGTCGTGGGCGAGTACGGCGCCGACACCGCGCGGCTCTATCTCCTCTCGGACAGCCCGCCCGAGCGCGATCTCGAATGGACGGATGCCGGGATCGACGGCGTCTGGCGCTACGTCAACCGGCTCTGGCGCCTGGTGACGGAGCCCGCGGCGGCATTGCCGCCGGCGGGGACGGCGATCCCCAACGATCTCTCCGCGGAGGCGGAGAAGGCGCTGCGTCTCGCGCACCGCACGATCGCGCACGTCACTGACGATCTCGACAAATTCCGCTTCAACCGCGGCGTTGCGCGCATCCGCGAGCTCACGAATGCGCTGGAGGAAGTGCCGGGCACCGGCGCGGGCGAGGCGGCGGTGCTGCGCTTCGGATTGGAGATCGCGACGCGGCTCCTCGGGCCGATGATGCCGCATTTGGCGGAGGAGCTCTGGCTACAGCTTGGGCACAAAACGCTTCTCGTCGAGGAGCCCTGGCCGAAGGCCGACCCCGCGCTCGTCGCGGAGGAGACCGTGACGGTCGCGGTGCAAGTGAACGGCAAGCTCCGTGGCACCGTCGAGCTCCCGCGCGACGTCGACAGCGGCGCCGCCGAATCGGCGGCCTTGGCGCTCCCCGCGGTGACGCGCTTCCTCGAGGGCCGCAGGCCACGCAAGGTCATCGTGGTGCCGAACCGGATCGTGAACGTCGTGGGGTGAGCGGCGTCAAGGCGAACCGCCAAGACGCCAAAACTCCAAGAAAAAGGAAGACGATTTCACCACAGAGGCGGTGAGGCAATGAGGTGCCGCGCTCGCGGCGAAGCCGCAACCGAGCTTCTCTGTGCCTCACTGCCTCTGTGGTGAACCCATTGCGGCTTCGCCGCGAAAAGAACTTGGCGTCCTCGGTGTCTTGGCGGTTAATCCTATTCGAATGAAGCTCGCGGGACAGCGCATACAGGGCTTCGTCACGGGCTTCGTCGCGAAGCCCGATCCGAAGATCCGCGCGATCCTCGTCTTCGGGCCCGATGCGGGGCTCGTGCGCGAGCGGGGCGAGGCGCTGGCGAAGGCCGTCGCGCAAGACCTCGACGATCCCTTCCGCGTCGCATCCCTCACGGGCGCCGCTCTCGTAAGCGATCCCGCGCGGCTCCACGACGAGATGGCGGCGCTGAGCTTCACCGGCGGGCGGCGCGTGGTGCGCGTGCGCGAGGCGGGCGACGCCGTGGGCGCGCTCTTCGACGGCTTTCTCGATGCGCCGCCGCCCGGCGACAGCCTCTGCGTCGTCGAGGCCGGCGACCTCGCGGGGCGCTCGTCGCTGCGCAAGGCCTTCGAGGGCGCGGAAAATGCGGCGGCCGTGCCCTGTTATGCCGACGAGCCCGAGGCGGTGCGCCAGCTCGTGCGCAGCGTCCTCGGCGAGCGCAAGGTGCGCGCGAGCGCGGAGGCGCAGGATTATCTCGTGGCCCATCTCGGCAGCGACCGCGGCGTGAGCCGCGCCGAGCTCGAGAAGCTCGCGCTCTACGCCGGCGACGGCGGCGAGGTCGGGCTCGAGGAGGCGATCGCCGTCGTCGGCGACAGCGCCGCGCTCACCGTCGAAGACGTGGTCCTAGCCGCGGCCGAAGGCGACGCGCCCAGGCTCGAGCGCACGCTCGCCCGCGCTTTCCAAGAAGGCGAGTCCGCCGTGAGCATCCTCCGCGCGGCGATGCGGCACTTCGGGAACATGCATCTCGTCGGCTCCCGGCTTGCATCGGGGGTAAGCGCGGACGACGCCTTCAAGGGAATATGGCCCGCCATCTACGGCGACGGCCGCAAGCGCTTCATCGCCCGGCTCGCGCACTGGCCCGGGCGTCGCGCCGCCAACGCTCTCGCTCTCTTGCTGGAGGCCGAGCGCAATTGCAAACGCACGGGGTTCCCCGACCGCACGATATGCAGCGACGTGCTGCTCCGCTTGGCGCGGAGCGTGGGGCGGAAGTAACCCCTCTCCCACCGCGAGGTGGGAGAGGAAGGGGCCCGGCGCGAAGCGCCGGGAAGGTGAGGGTGCTCGCTTGGGAATCGCCCTCACCCTCCCGCGCTTCGCGCGGGCCCCACCCTCTCCCG
>Ga0335070_10006416_pt1 | contig 13846 bp, 13 predicted proteins | sample Lox_Sample_13_FD_206722 | JGI IMG/M metagenome (GOLD analysis project Ga0335070, IMG submission 206722) | Soil microbial communities from Loxahatchee National Wildlife Refuge, Florida, United States - Lox_Sample_1.3 | ecosystem: Environmental > Terrestrial > Soil > Wetlands | place: USA...
GGAGTTACAGCATGTGCCATAACTCCCTGATATAATTTGGTAGCGGGGGCATGATTTGAACATGCGACCTTCGGGTTATGAGCCCGACGAGCTACCGGACTGCTCCACCCCGCGATCTAATTATTTTTAATCCATTCATTGGAATTTGTCAACCATTTAATATTCCTTTAATTTCCCGGGCCTTCCTTGACCTGTGTCGTGACCCCAAGCTTTGCCCCGGCGGCCTGTTGAAGGGTTGACAACCCCCTATCCGTCCCGTAGAATTAATCAGCCTTCGACTCCCAGCCAATGCGAGGGATTAGCTTAGCTTAATGAAGAAGACCGCTACCCTTTATATCCTAAAAGAAATTGTCCCCATTTTTTTCATCGGTTTGATGACGTTTACCATCATTCTCTTGATGGATAAAATTCTCAAACTGATCGAACTGGTCGTCAACCGTGGAGGAAGCCTCTCAAATATTCTAATGCTCTTTCTTTTCATTTCTCCCTCCTTCCTCATCATAACGATTCCAGTAGCAGTTCTCCTTGGAACCCTCCTCACGTTTGGAAGGCTATCCAGCGATAGCGAAATTATTGCCTTCAAGGCCTCGGGGATGAGTTTGTACCAACTTTTCCTCCCCATTTCTATTTTTGCTCTCGCCACTTTTCTCCTGACAAGCTTTCTGGTCTTTTACGGACTCCCCTGGGGGAATACCGGTTTTAAAAACACCCTCTATCAACTCGCCCAGTCCAAAGCAGACATCGAGATCAGGGAACGCATTTTCAATGATGCCTTCAACAATCTGGTCGTCTATGTGGACCGAGTACCTCTTCAGGGAAATCACTTGGACGGCATTTTAATTTACGACCAAAGAGAAAAGGGGAGGTCCAGTACGATCATTGCCAAGGAGGGTTTTCTCATTAACAATCGCGAATCTCAAGAGATCATCTTAAGGCTTATAAACGGTGATATCCATCGACTTGAACCCGAAGCCCACACCTTTCAAAAAATAAAATTCGACACCTACGATTTAAGGCTGGAATTGGCGAAAACCTTCGCCGCCATAGAGAAGAAACTCAAAGATAGGGAGATGTCGATTGACGATATCCGAAAAAAAATAGAAGAAATAAAGAACGTCGGAGGGGACACCACCTCCTATGAAGTGGAACTCCATAAGCGCTACGCAATCCCCTTCACCTGCATCGTTTTTGCCCTGATCGGAGTTCCCCTGGGGATTCAGCCCCATCGCTCTGGCAGGTCCTACGGCTTCATTCTCAGCATTCTCATCCTGCTCGCTTACTATATCTCGCTCACGGCCTCAGAGGTCCTTGCGGTGAGAAAAATAATGCCGACCTTCTCAGCAGGCTGGATTCCCAACCTTGTCTTTTTTGGTCTTGGCATCTACCTGTTGGTCAAGACGGCCCGTGAATCTGCTTTCAAACCTATCGTTTGGTTGACCGAATCGCTCGATTTCATCCAACGGAAATGGAAGAGGTTTTTTGAAGATGTTTGAAAACCATCGTATCCTCCATCGATATGTCATACGAGAATACCTGAAGATCTTTGCTTTAAGCCTGAGCAGTCTGATCCTGATTTATATCGTCGTTCTCTTCTTCCAGAAGATGAATCTTTTCAATAGATTTCAGGCTCCGTTCTACCTGATGTTTGAATACCTGCTTTACAAGATCCCGGAAGCCACCTTTCAATGGACGATTCCCTATGCCGCTCTCTTGAGTACCCTCCTGACCCTGGGCACCCTCTCTCGCTACAGCGAGATCACTGCGTTTAAGGCAAGCGGGATCAGCCTCTATCGGATTACGCTTCCTCTCATTTTGATCGTCCTCGTCATTAGCTTCTTGTCCTTCCTTGGAAACGATTACCTCGTCCCCTTCACCAACCAAAAAACCAAGTATCTCCTGGATGTGAAGGTGCGAAAAGAGCCTCCGACAAGCTTTTTCAAGAACTACAAGATCTGGTACCGCAGCGATCGTCGCATTTTTAACATCCAATTGCTCGACCCAAAGCAGAAAGCATTAAAAGGATTCACTCTCTACGAATTTGACGATCAATTTCGGTGCATTCAAAGGATCGATGCGAATGAGGCGAGGTGGGTCAATGAAAAGTGGCGATTCTACCAAGGGGCGGTGAGACAGTTTGACCAAAGCGGTTCTTTCCGGATGACCCCTTTCGAAGAAATGGATTTTCCCATGAAGGAGGACTGGGCCTCTTTCCAAAACTCCGCATCGGATTCAGATGAAATGAGTTATGCGGAGCTTCGGACTTATGTTCAAAAGATCCAGGCCTCCGGCTACGATGCCACGCGATACCTGGTTGACCTTTACTCGAAACTTTCCTATCCGCTTTTAAATGTGATCATGGTCCTCATCGGCATTCCTTTTGCCTTGAAGACTGGGCGATCCGGCGGAGTGGCCTTGAGCATTGGGATCAGTGTGATGATTGGTTTCCTCTTCGGCATCGTATTTTATGTTTTCATCTCCTTCGGAAAATCAGGAGTTCTTCCCCCTATTCTTGCCTGCTGGATCCCTACCCTTCTCTTTGGCCTGGCCGGAATTTTCACGTTGATGAACCTCAGGCAGTAAAGCATAGGAAAATTCAAAGCACGAAATCCTAAATGGGCTAAACTCTGAACACTAAACTCTAAATCCCGAACAAACCCAAAATTTGAAAGTCAAAAGGGCACAAGGTTTTGAGTTTTGTGTTTTGGACATTTGAGTTTGTTTAGAGTTTAGGATTTCGAGTTTAGAATTTAATATCTTTGTTTAGGATTTCGATATTCGGATTTCGGATTTGGGTCAGTTCGGTTAGGGGTTGTTAAGCAAATTCAGATAAGAATTGATCTCTTTAAACGTGTCGGTCAGGAAAAGAACTCCAATGCCGATCAGAAACAGTCCGCTCACGAAGTTTATGACCCTCATATATCTTTTTATTTTATCAAAGGCAGAGAGGAATGAATTAAAGGCCAGGGAGGAGAGAAAAAATGGAATTCCCAGGCCTACCGAGTAGTAGGTCAAAAGCAGGATTCCCGTCGTGAGGCTTTTCGATGTGCTGGCATAGATGAGGATGGTCGAAAGGATCGGTCCGATGCAGGGGGTCCACCCAGCTGCGAAGACCACCCCGACGACGAACGAACCCACATAACCGAGTGGCTTCTTCCTCATTTCAAATCTTTTTTCCATTTGCAAAAAGGGAAGCTTGATGACCCCAGTAAAGTGGATGCCCAGGAGGATGATGAGCACCCCTCCTCCTTTCATGATCCAGTATTGATACTGAACCAACAACTGTCCGAGATAAGTGGCGGAGGCACCCATCAGGATAAAAACCAGCGAAAATCCGACGATGAAGCAAAGAGAATGAGACATGGTGGCCCATCTCAGCTTCGACCCCGCTTCAGCATCCGTCAGTTTCTTAAAAGAAGCACCCGTAATGTAGGTAATATAAGAGGGAACGAGGGGAAGGACGCAGGGGGAGGCAAAGGAGAGAAGTCCTGCAGAAAAAGCGATCATCCCTGAGATCTCTTGCGGGTGGCTCATCGTTGGCTCAACGTTATTATACTTCATTCCCCGCCCAAAACAAATGTTTTTGTCATGGTCTCTTAAGAGAAAAATCCCCGGGGGAGAATTGAAGAACCTTCATCAGAGCCACCTATTTGTCAGTTGACAAACACCGGGGCTCAAAATAGAATGGAAATCAGAGGGTTAAACAGTAATCCATGAGCGTGAAGGTAAACATTTTTTATCCCCATCTGCAGCAATTTACCGATCACCAGGAAGTCGTTCATGTCGAGGGAGATACCGTCGGTGAATGTCTCGGCCATCTGGTAAGGCAGTTCCCCGGGATTGAGCAGGGGATATTTGATAAGCAGGGTCAATTGCTGAATTATGTCTACTTTTTTATCAACGGAAAGGCCACCTACCCCACGTCACTCACCATGCCCGTCAACGACGGCGATGAGCTTACGATCGCACTCTTGCTCGCAGGCGGGTGAAGGAGACAGAGTGTCGCATCCCTGTCCCCTTTCTTCACCAGGGTCTTCGTCGTAGCCGTCACAGCTCGGAACGGGTTAGAGCTTGCCGAATACTTTCAGTATTGACCCGCTCAGCGCACCGGATTCGTCAGAGCAGAGGCCACAAAGAAGCTCGGCAATCTCTGAGGGCTTGACCCATTTATCAGGCTCCGGATTTGGCATGTGCCTCGTTCTGAATGTATCCATCACACTCGGCATGACAGAATTGACTGTAATACGGGTCTCTTTCAACTCTTCACGTAGTACCTGCATGAGTGTGATCAGCCCTGCCTTGGAGACAGCATAGGCACCGAAACGCGGCTGGGGCTCCGCGGCCACTCTCGCGGGGAAAAAGACAATGCGACCGTTCTTCTTTTCCAACATGATCTTGACCGCGTGCTTCGCGCAGAGGAAAGCACTCTTTAAGTTCGTATCGAGGAGTCGGTCCAGAATAGCGGCGTCTGTTTCCCAAACCATCGGCCCAATGTGTACCATGCCTACCATGTGAAGCAGAACATCGAGCGATCCAAAAGTGTCTTTTGCCTTCTGCATCAGTTTCTGGACCTGGTCTTCCTTCGTTGCGTCAATTTGCATATCTGCAAACTGCCCCTTGTACGTAGATATTAGTTCCTTGGCTTCCTCCCACTCCTTTTGGGCAAACCAGCCGATGAAGACTTTCGCCCCTTCAGATAAGAACTTCTTACTCACTTCCCTGCCCAGCGGTCCTTCACCGCCCACCATGACCGTAACTTTTCCTTGAAGATTCACGATTCACCCTCCCTTTCTTTCGGGACCTTCTACTCTCCAAATTGCTGAAGACCCCCTTAGCGAACTCGCATGGACTTTGTTAGTTAGACCTCCTCCCTTTCGTAAATACCCATCTTTTCCAAATCATCAGCGATGTATTTCAGGCCTAATGTTTCAAGGGTTTCCCTTTTAGGCGCCCCTGTATTCCCGTCCGATCCCCTTAACGCATACCACGCGTCCTTTAATTCCTCAAATTTTTCGCTGTCAATCGTTCGCCCTTTTGATGGTCCATCTGGAAGAGGCGTCTCAAGGAAGTGGCGCGGCGGAACATCATGTTCGCGCCTGATCCCGTTTTTGGCGAGGTAGGCTCGCTCAACATTATATATCCTGTCACAAGCTCTATGTATTCGTTCTTCGCTGAAGTCTATCCCGGTCAGCGCTGACGAAACTTCAGCCATTCTTGCGATGCCTCCCAGCCCTTCTTCCATCAGTGCAAACTCGGTTAAAAACTTACATATCTCCAAAGAGTCCGCAGCCGTATCAATATGCTCTCGCTCCAGTACTGCCTTCGCATACTTGGGGTCGTAGTCCCAGAACTTTGGGGGTCCTAAGGAGGTGATATGCGGGAACACCGTACCCCGAAGATGGTCCCAGCCTCGGGTGGCGACGGCAAAACCCAGTACCGCAGGGATGTAAGCCGTCAAACGGTCTGGATGTGACTTTCCCTTGATGTGGTAAGCGTACTCTTCAGCCCCCTTGCCTATCTTTTTGGCCGCATTCAGACACCCATCGGCCAAAACATCACCGAATCCTTCTCGGTAGGCAATCTTCCTAAGGAGTTCGAGAACGGCTTCCTTATTTCCCCACTCCAGCTTTAGGCCATCCGTATCCTTTTTCTTCAAAATCCCCCGCTGGTAACATTCAAAAGCCATCGCCATCGTGGGACCAGCTTCCTGCGCATCGATGCCGAGTTGGTTCGCCAGGTTTGTTATTTTGAGACCGAAGGCGAAATCAAAAATACCTAGTTCAGCGCACAGGGAAGCCAGGCACCCGTATTCCGGTCTCCTTCCCTTCTCCCCGGCATAGGGCCCATCATGAATTTGGACATACTTTTGACAAGCATGACCACAGGAAAAACAGCTGGTGTGCCTGACAAGGTATTTGGGCACGAAACTCTCTCCGAAGAATTGGCCAATTTCTGCCTCGGGCCGGCGTAGCTCCTGTGCGTTCTTAATCGGAAGATCGCAGACTTGATTGAATTGCCGTATCAGCCATGTCGTGCCGATGTTATGGTGAAGGTTTCTCAGGGGTTGCTTCAGAATATCCTCAAACCATTTTCTGACTACCCTCTCATATCTTTCAGGATCTGCTACGTAAACAGATCTGGAGCCCCTGGCTGCCACGGCCTTCAGGTTCTTGGACCCCATCACACAACCCATGCCTGTCTCGGCTGGTACCGCCTCGTCGTTAGGAATGGGAGACGCATATTTGACCAGGTTTTCCCCGGCGGGTCCAATACACAGGGTTTTGATGTCTCTGTCACCCAATTCCTTCCGGATCAATTCCTCCGTCTCCCAGGTATTCTTCCCCCACAGGTGCCGGGCATCCATGAGAACGACTTTATCGTCATCTATCCATAGAGAGACGGGTTGGGGGGCCCTGCCTTGAATGATGACATGGTCATACCCCGCAAATTTCACCTCGGCACCAAACTGCCCCCCTCCGCTGGCATCCCCCAGGATTCCAGTCAGCGGAGACTTGCCGGTAATCGTGAAACGTGAATTTCCCAAACCGAGCGTGCCGGTTGTGGGGCCAGTGCCGATGATCAGCCGGTTATCGGGTCCCAAAGGATCCGTCTCAGGCCCTGTTTCATCGTAGAGTATCTTCGAATTGACACCTCTCCCTCCGATAAAGTTATAGGCCAACTCTTCGGGCAGAGGTTCCTTGGTTATCTTACCGGTGGAAAGATCTACTCGAAGGATCGTCCCCGTCCAGCCATACCACTTAGCCATTCTTAGGACTCCTTACCGTTTGCTGCCTCCCAGGAGCTCGGCGCACTTAAGTTGCTGAAGAAGTCTTGTTAACAAGGTCTGAATTTGTAGCTGATGACCTCGTTCCCGTTTTCATCCTCGTATAGCTTCTCCAGTACCAGCTCAACATCCATCCCTATCTTTAACTGATCCAACCGACATTGAGTGAGGGGGGATAAAACGACAATCCCTCCCGGAAGCTCTACAGCCCCCACGGCATACGGGAGCGTCCCTGTATAACCCGGTGTTGCGTGGTGTACGATGGTGTAGCTGTACACTTTTCCTTTCTCACTGAGAGATATTTCCTCCATGTCTTCAGCAAAACATTTGATGCATTTCGTCCGTTTGGGGAAAAACAACTCTCCACAGTTCCTGCATTTAACACCCGTGAGGCGTGGTTCCTCTCCGGGCGATGGGAGCTTAAAAAGCTTGTCATTGATTGACACTTGCTTTCGAGTTGAATCCGGAGAAGTTTTGACGGTGCTCATCTAAGAATATGCCTCCTTCATCTCACAGCCTTCGTCGGCTCTCTTTTTCTACACGCTGAGGGACTAGACTTCTGTCGCCATGAATTGCTTATCTATCTCCTACTACCCACTGTCCTACCCAACTTCACCTCTTTAGGATCGTCACGCAACTGTAGCCGCCGCCCCCGTAAACATGGCTTAATCCCGCCTTCGCCCTGCTTACTTGTCTTGGCCCTGCTTCTCCTCTCAACTGCAAGACAATTTCATGGATCTGGCCCAATGCAGAGGCCCCTACTGGCTCACCTTTCGAGAGCAGGCCGCCACTCACATTGATCGGGATTCTTCCATGGATCTCTGTCGCTCCTTCGTCAATCAAACGCCCACCTTCCCCTTCCTTACAGAGTCCAAGCTCTTCAGAATAGATAATCTCCGATGCGACGTCGGTATCCTGAAGCTCGACCAGCGACAGGTCCTGGGGCCCGATACCGGCAGCCGCGTAAGCTGCTTGAGACACTCGCTCGATGACGGTAGGCTTCTTCACCGGTCCGGCGTAGTGCACTCCCAGGTTTCTATCCGAAACATGCAAGGCGGATCTAAGCTCGCAAGCGGCGATGGTCACCGGCTTGTTCGTATACTGGCCCACTTTATCTTTGCTGCACAGGATTGCCGCTGCCGCCCCTTCGTTAGGCGCGCAGAGCATCAGCAGGTGGAGCGGGTCACAAACCATCGGAGAATGAAGAATCTCATCATAACTGAGTGCCTTCTGATACATCGCATTAGGGTTACGCGCCCCATTCTGATGGCTCTTGACGGATACCTTGACCAATTGATCAACCGTCGTTCCGTATTCGGCCATGTGCCTTTGCGCGGCCAGGGCCATCCAGATCGGATTGACGCCCAGTCCCATCTGTCTTTCCCATTCCTGAAAGCGGGGAGAAACGATAAACCCCCTCGGCATCTTTTCGAAGCCGACGGTTAAAACAATATCGTACTCTCCGTGGGCAATCGCCTGATACCCCGTCTTGAGCGCCACCCCGCCAGCCGCACAGGCCGCCTCCACGCCCATAATCGGAATTCCCGAGAGCCCCACTTCTGCCAGCATATTGGAGCCTGCTCCTGAGCCGCTGTAAACCGATCCACAATAGGCAGCCTGAATTTTCTCCCACCCTATCCTCGCGTCTTTCAGGGCATCCAGTGTAGCCTTTGCGCCCAAATCGATGAACGTTTTGTCCGGGAATCTCCCGAACCGATGAATTCCCACCCCGATAATACAGACCTCTCTCATTTTTTCTTCCTTCCTGATCCTTATTCCGTCGCGGTCAATAGAGGGCTGGTAATGATGAGATCTTCAATAGGCATCCGGGTATAGACCTCTGCCCCCGTCTTCCCGACAACCACCATTTCCTCCAACTTAATCAGGCCTACCCCCGGATCATCTTCTTGTGCTTCGATCGCCAAAACCATCCCTTCCTCAAAGGGTTGGGGGGACTGAAAGGAATAGAGTCTCTCGATGGCCGGATACTCATACATGGACAGGCCGAGGCCGTGCCCCAAATCATGACCGACTAAATATTCCTCGGATGGATGGCCATAACTGGCGGCCGGGGCAAAGTGTTCAGCCGCATCTGCTGTGGTCGCCCCGGGCTTGATGGCATCGATGACCTTATAGATTCGTTCATAGCATTTCTTATGCATGTCTTTTTCTTTGGCCGTCGGTTTCCTACCGACGACAAAGCTGCGATAATAGCAGGTGGTATATCCCATATACGTGATGCCGACAAAATCGATGGTGACCACGTCCCCAACTTGCACCCTTTTGTCCGTGCTTCGAGCAGGCGCCCCGGAAGTGACCGGGACAAAGCCAATGGTCTCTGCTCCTGCTTTCAGGAGTGCTTCGTGTGCCACTGCCTCGATTTCGCGATCTCGAATGCCGGGTTTAATGCATTCATAAACGGCTTGCCAGGCCACATCTACGATGGCCGCCGCCATCTTCAGGCAATTGATTTCATCTTGAGTTTTTACTGCCCGTGCTTCCAGCATCACCGGCATGACTTCGACGAGCTCAATCCCTTCTTCTCTCAACGCCTGCTTAGCCGGTTCATCAAATCCATCAATCCCCAGCTTCTCCTTCTCCAAGCCCATTTCCTTCAACGAGGTTTTGATATCGGCTGCGAATTTCTTTGCCAGAGCCCGGGTGACCTCCGGGCCGCCGGCATATCCTCTCCATTTGGTCAAGGCAAGCCTGAAATTTTCAGGTCTAATCCAGGGACAACCCTTCATCACGCGGCCCAATCTCTGATAGTAAACCGGTTCATGATCTGCACCGAGCAATACATAGTCAAGCTGCGGAAGAAAGGTGGGGAACGCAATCCCAGTCACGTAACGAACATTGTCGGGTTGACAGAGCAAGCAAGCCGCAATCTTATACTTTTTCAGGGCTGCGCGCGTTCTCGAGAGTCTTTCCTCCCTCATGCGGGCAAAATTAATCCGCTCCTCCCAATCCACTCCTTCCGTTCCGAACAGCAACTTTGATCCTAATCGTGCCATATTGGCCCGGCTCCCTCGTCAGTCGAGCGGCTCATGGTTATCCGCTCTTTCCCCAAGCTATCTTCCTTGCCATCGGGGTTTTCGCTTCTCCTTGAAAGCATTCATTCCTTCCTTGCGATCCTCGCTGTTCCGAACACGTGCTTTAACGGTTTCAAACAGCTCATCCGCCTCTACGCGGCTTAAATCCTTATTCCTGGCCAACATCTCCTTGATTCCCCTGACCGCCAGGGGCGCATTCTCACAGATCCTTTCTGCGATAGCTGTGGCTTCATGGAGAAGCTGATCCTGCGGAACGACTCTATTGACCAGATTGAGCTCATAGGCTCTACGGGCACCGATGTTGTCGCCGACCAGAAGCACCTCGTTTGCTATTCCGCGAGGAAGGTAAGGTTCAAAAATATCGACCCGTGTGATTGTGCCAAACTTCGGCTCCGGACACCCGAACTGAGCAGCTTCCGAAGCAACTCTGATATCGCATCCTAATGCCAACCCCATGCCACGGCCCAGGGCTTGTCCATTGATCGCACAGATCACCGGCTTCCAGATCTTGTGGTGGCTTGGAGTTTCAATCGGAGTCGTGGTGAACTCCGGATCGTTAATGCTTTGATAGTCGGCTCCGACGCAGAACGCTTTTCCAGCGGCCGTTAAGATTGCGACCCAGAGGTGGTCATCGTCCCTGAAGTCTGCCCAGGTCTTGGATAGCTCATGAATTAACTCGGTATTCAGAGCATTCATCTTTTCCGGGCGATTCAACGTCACATAGGCAAGCTTGCCTTTTTTTTCATAGATGTGTCCTGCCATAGAAAGATCTCCGAGAGGGTTTCATCCTTATTTCATCAGACTGGGTAAGAACAAGGCAATCTCCGGGAAAACTGTCAAGATGAGGATGCAAAGCAACATCGCCCAAACAAAGGGCCACACTCCCCGAAAAATAGTCCATACAGACATATTCAGGACTCCGCTAAGGACATATACGTTTTGGCCCACAGGTGGGGTGATCAGGGCCATCTCGCCCACAAGGACCATGACCACTCCAAACCATACCGGGTCAAACTTCAGGGCCGTTATCACCGGAAAAATAATCGGCGTTGTGAGGATGAGAATGGACATCGCATCCATGACACAGCCAAGGCCTAAATAGAAAACCACAATGATGGCGAAAATGAGATGGCGGTCGAGAGGCAAACTTGTGACGAAGCTTGAAAGCTCAAAGGGGAGCTTGGTGATCGCGAGGAAGTAGCCGAAGATCATCGCACCGATCAGGATTAAGAAAAACATGCCTGTCGCTCTTCCTGTATTGACCAGAGCCGAAACAAGCTCCTTCCAGGACAACCTCTTCCGTGCCAACGCGATGATCACGATCCCAAAAGCTCCAACGGCTCCTCCTTCCGTCGCCGTAAAGAACCCGGCATAAATGCCCCCCATGACCAATGCGAACAGAATGGCCACCGCCCAAATACCCTTCAGTCCCAGCACCCTCTCTCTAAAGCTCAGTGCAGGTCCCCTCGGCGCAACGTGAGGGTTACGTCTGGCGACAATGTAGATGGTGAACATAAACAGGAGGGAAAGCAGGATCCCCGGAAAAATACCGGAAATAAAAAGCTTGCCCACGGATACCTCTGTCAATGCCGAATAAATAATAAACCCAATGCTCGGAGGAATGAGAATGGCCAGGGTACCCCCTGCGGCAATGGTGGAGCTGGCGAAGGTGTCTCCATACCCATACCTTTTCATCTCAGGAAAAGCCACCACTCCCATGGTGGCCGCTCCGGCCTGGCTCGATCCACAGATCGCACCGAACCCGGCGCAGGCTCCGATCGTTGCCATGGCCAGTCCTCCAGGCAGATGTCCTACCCACCGGTAGCTGGCATCATAAAGCTCCCTGCTCACCCCTGAACGAAAGGCAAGATCCCCCATCAGAACAAAGAGGGGAACGACGCTCAACGTATAGGAAGCCGCCGTCCGATAAGGAACCGTTCTCAGAATACCCAATCCGGCATCTATGCCAGCCAAACAGACGAACCCAAGGAAGCCTACGACACCCATCCCGATGCCAATAGGAACGCGCAATGAAAAGAGAACGATAAAAAGGACGACAAAACCCAGAATACCGATTTCAACTGGAGTCATTTCTTTGTCCACCTTCCGACGGAATCAAGCAAATTGGCAAAAAGGACCAAGCCCATCAGCACCATACCCAAAACAACGACATAGTAAAAAGGAGAAACAGGAATGCTCAATACCCCACTGATGTCATTTCTCAACCGGGTCATCTGAGCCTGGGCAATCCCCTGCCAGATGATCAAACAACAAAAACCAATACTGATCAAATCGGCAATACTATCGAGGATTGCCCGAGGACGTTCCGGAAGTCGGGAGGGCAGGATCTGGATGACGATATGACCCTTCAGCAATCCGGTGTAGGCGATGGCGGAAAAGACCACGATCACCATTAGGAACTCGACGATCTCCAACGCGCCCCGGATCGGACGATCAAGGAATAGGCGCATCAAAACATCCGCTACCGTAAGAAGGACCATCACGCCAAGAACAACCGTCCCTGCACCATTGATGAGACGAATGATGGGGTGGAGCGCTTTTTCCAAGAGATGAATCGTTCTGTTCAGCCCTGGGCTCATGTCAATCCCCTCACTTTATTTCCTTTGTGATACGAACGGCTGCTTCATAAATTTCTTTTCCCGGCATCCCTTTCTTCTCTGCACCAGTGATCCACCAATCCTTGCCTATGCTGGCAGTTTTATGCCACCGCTCCAATTCATCCGGTGAAAGCTTTATAACTTCTTTAAGCGCTGGCGTCACAACATTGGTCTTCATCCTCTCATTAAAAGCATCCACTGCCTCGCCAGCAAACTTTGCTCCCCACATGCCACTGAGACTGTTTAACACCTCTTGGACATCGGGAGGGAGTGAGTTCCATTTCTTCACGTTCATAATATAATAGAACGGAACCGTAGTCATTCTAAGGTCAAGGCCGTACTTTGCTACTTCATATATCTTCCGTCCCGCACAGCTCTCCCAGGTGAGCGTAACGCCTTCCACCACGCCTCTCTGCAACCCCAGGTACACTTCAGGGGTTGGCAAAGTCACAGGAGTGAAACCGATTGCCTCAAGTCCTTCTCCTTCAGCCGTATGGGCATACATGACAATCTTGGTCCCTTTGGCATCTTTCAGCGACCGGACCGGCTTGGTCAAGAAAATGGTTGCAGGGGGAGTCGTGTAAAGAAAAAGGAGTTTCACGTCGGACCATTCTTTTGCAGTCTTCCCTTCCACGTAAAGTTTTTGGGCCACCTGGCTCGCCAGTGCCGACGAGCTAACCCAAGGCGAAAAGGGTATCGTCACCACCATGGTTAACGGGAAGCGACCCGGCGTGATCTGGGTCAGTCCGTATCCGATATCGGCGATACCACTCGCAACGGCATCGTACGTGTCTGCCATCTTGCATAAGGTCTCGGCAGGATAAATTGTCACCTTGACCTTGCCCTTGGTCTTTTCTTCCACCATTTTGCTCCAGGGCGCAGCGATTCCCTCGATCATCGGATGCCCGGGCGGCGAGTAGTGAGCAAACTTGAGCTCGATGGGTGCTTGCTTTGCAGCGGGTTGGGCATGAACTGGCACAACGAGGGCCACCATCAACACGAAGACTAGGCACATGGTACCTGATCCTGTCAGTAATCCTGTCTTTTTCATTTGAGTCCTCCTTCATGAAGTTCCCATGGATGAATCATCATTCAACCCTCAGTCGATCGGCCGGCGATAACCTTTCTTAACCGCAGGACGCCAGTACTCTGGCATGTACCTCTCTCTCCCTAAATTAGGATTCTGAGAACACCTCACCGGCATACCGGAGTAAAGCCTTGCCGTGCACTCCAAGTCCCGGACGCATTTCACAATCTCCTTTTCCCTCCCCTCCTTCACCTTGTTTGCCCATTCCGGGTCTGCCATGAGGGGCCGGCCATGCAGGATCATATCATATAGGCCGTCTCCTATCGCTTTATCCGCCAGTTCCGGGCTGTGACAAGCCGCCCCGAGA
>Ga0335070_10006418_pt1 | contig 13844 bp, 11 predicted proteins | sample Lox_Sample_13_FD_206722 | JGI IMG/M metagenome (GOLD analysis project Ga0335070, IMG submission 206722) | Soil microbial communities from Loxahatchee National Wildlife Refuge, Florida, United States - Lox_Sample_1.3 | ecosystem: Environmental > Terrestrial > Soil > Wetlands | place: USA...
TTCCTCGACGAACTGGTGGACGCTTCCCGTTTTGCTGACGCCATAGTGCGCGGAAACTGAAGATCGAGGATCACGAAACGTCAGCCCGGCGCTTTGGAGCGAGCCAACGATGATGTGAATCACGATGGCTTTGGGTTCGAATCCGTGGCGGCCCTTGCGGAAATTTTCGGCAGCGGCGCCGATCCAATCAGCCGGCATTTAAGGAGAGATCGCCCTTTTCGCCGGCAGTTGAAAGAGCAGGCGAGACAGCGGCGCCGGGCGGTGACTGCCGCTGCTCGCGATGCGCCTGCTCCTTCCGCGCGAGAACCGGCCTGAAACCCACCAGGTCCTTCAGCGCGTTATACCAGAACGGCGCTCCCAGGCTGAGCAGCATGGCTGAGAGCGCGATTCCGGGAAGCTGGGTCCAACTCCAGGATTGTGCCGGGATGACGTAAGCGGCCGTACCGCCGGCTGCGAGGCGGCGCAACAGATTGAAAGCGTCGAGTTGCAGACCCGCGGCGACCAGCAGCGCGATCACGGCTGTGACCATCTGCGTGTGCCGGGCAAAGCGGTGCGATACGCGATCCATGGTGGCGTCGAAACTGGCGTGCAGACGCGCGGCGAACTGGCTCGGCGCTTCAGTGACCACGGCGATGCCGTGGCGCACGGGAGACGGCAACTCAGGGTGTAGTGCTTCCAGCTTGAGCGCCAGCAGGTGGATGTTATCGAGCACTTCCGAAGGATTCTGAATTCCATTGGCTTCCAACGCCCGCTTCAGGGTGGCGCGCGCGTACTCATCGAGCGATTTTCCGCTGGGTTCCTGGCCGGCGGCCAGTTCCAGCAGAATACGCGTCAGCTCCTCACGCTGGATGACCGTGCCGATTTTTCCCGCGGACCGGGCGATGAGCGGATGGCGAAGCGCGGCCGTGGCGATCTGCCGCAAGCAGAACGAAGTCATTTTGGGATCGAGCTGATTCAGAATCGTGGCAATGCCGCGAATCAAATTTCTGCCTCGCCAGCCGAGGGCTCCGGTGACCGCCTGGGTCAGCATCGTGACCGCCATGCTGACAGGCAGCATGACGGTGCAGAATCCAATCAGAATGTCGAGGTATTTGAGCACTACTAACCCGATTATAGAAACCGGTGTCAAGACAAACGGCCGGTTCGCCTGATAGGATGCAGGGCATATGGTGACCCGGAGATCCGTTATGGAAACGCTGGCGGTGAGCGCGCTGGCTGCATCTTCGACGGCGGCTGCGCCGCTGAAGGGCCGGCTGAAACAATCGGTATCGCGCTGGTGCTACGAAAAATACAGCCTGGATGACTTGTGCAAGGCGGCGGTGCGGATCGGGCTCAAGGGGATTGATCTGATTGATTCCAAAGACTGGCCGACGGTGCAGAAATACGGTTTGGTGCCTTCGATGACGCCTGGGGCGGGCACCATTCCCGACGCGCTCAACCGCAAAGAGAACCACGACCGTCTTGAGAAAGAGTTCCGCGAAAATATTGCGAAGGCCGCCAAGGCGGGGGTGCCGAACGTGATCACGTTCTCCGGAAACCGCCGTGGGTTACCCGACAATGTGGGAATTGAGAACTGTGTGACTGGCTTGAACCGGGTGAAGAAAATCGCCGAGGATCACAATGTCACGATCTGCCTGGAACTGCTCAACAGCAAGGTGGATCATCATGACTATCAATGCGATCACACGGCTTGGGGTGTGGAGGTGATCAAGCGGGTGGATTCGCCCAAAGTGAAGCTGCTGTATGACATCTATCACATGCAGATCATGGAGGGCGACGTGATCCGCACGATTCGCCAAAACATACAGTACCTGGCACATTTTCACACGGGCGGCGTTCCCGGCCGGCACGAGATCGACAGCACGCAAGAGCTGAACTACGGCGCAGTCGCCAAGGCGATTGTGGATTTAGGATTTCAGGGCTACCTGGCGCACGAGTTCGTCCCGGCGGGCAAGGATCCGATCCAATCACTCGAGGACGCGGCGAAGTTGTGCGATGCGTAGGTCTGCATCCGTGTTCGTTCCGAACACGCGCTCCGCGCTCGTGCCATGAGCTGGAATCGAAAGCTGTGGGCGTCAGCCATCCCCCGCAATCCCGCCCGGCGAAAGCCCAACCATTATGCAGAGATGCTGCGTGTGGCCTGGAGAAACCGCGACCAGCTTCCCTACGCCTGGCGGATTCTGAATCACGGGGTGTGCGACGGATGCGCGTTGGGCACAGCGGGCTTGAAGGACTGGACGATCGACGGAGTGCACCTCTGCATGGTGCGGCTGGACTTGATGCGGCTGAACACGGCGCCGCCGCTCGATCCCGGCATGCTGGCGGATGTCGCGCCGCTGGCGGAGCTCGATTCCCGGGAATTGCGCGAGTTGGGCCGTCTGCCCGAACCGATGATCCGGCGCCGGGGCGAGAAGGGATTCCGCGCGGTGCCGTGGGACGAGGCATACGCCGCAGCCGCTGAGAAGATCCGCGGGGCGAAACCCGAACGGTTTGCCGTGTACCTGACCTCTCGCGGGATTCTGAATGAGCATTACTACGCCGCGCAGAAGGCGGCGCGCGCCATGGGAACGAATCACGTGGACAACTCGGCGCGGCTGTGCCACGCGGCCTCCACGGCGGCGATGAAGAGCACGCTGGGCTACGGCGCCACGACGTGCTCCTACCGCGACTGGATCGGCGCGAGGCTTGTGGTTTTCTTCGGATCGAACACGCCCAACAACCAGCCGGTGACGATGAAGTACCTGTACCATGCGCGGCAGGCGGGAACGAAGGTGGCGGTGGTGAATCCGTACACGGAACCGGGACTGGAGAGCTACTGGATTCCCTCGGTTGCCGAGTCGGCGATTTTCGGGACGAAGATGGCCGATGAATGGTATGCGGTGGACACGGGCGGCGACCTGGCGTTTCTGAACGGCGTTTTCAAGGTGCTGGTTTCGGAGGAATGGGTGGACCGCGAGTTCATCGCGAGGTCGACGGCAGGCTTCGAGGAAGCGCGAGCGAGCGTCCAGGGTCAGGGTTGGGAACTGCTCGAACGCACAAGCGGCACGACCCGCGCGGAGATGCGACGATTTGCCGGGATGCTGCACGCCGCAGGAGGAGGAATTTTCGTGTGGTCCATGGGCTTGACGCAGCATGCCCACGGCGTGGACACGATTCGCGCTCTGATCAACGTGGCTCTGGCGTTGGGCTGGGTGGGGCGGGAAAAGAGCGGCTTGATGCCGATCCGGGGACATTCGGGCGTGCAAGGGGGAGCCGAGGTGGGCTGTGTTCCGGCTCTGGAAGACCAACAGCGGGAACGGTTCGAGCAGGTGTGGGGATTCGAGCTGCCGTGTTTTCGAGGCCTGGACGCGCCGGCCATGGTGAGAGCGGCGCACGAGGAACAGATCGACGTGTTTTGGATGACGGGCGGGAATTTTTTGGAGACGCTGCCCGATCCGGCGGCGACGGCGCGGGCGCTCGAGAGGGTGGGGACGCGCATCCATCAGGACGTGGTGCTCTCGTCCATGATGCTGCTGGAGCCGAAGGACACAGTGATTCTTTTTCCGGCGACGACCCGGTATGAGTCGGCGGGCGGGGGAACGGAGACTTCGACCGAACGGCGGATTATTTTTTCGCCCGAGATTCCGGGACGGCGCGTGGGATCGGCCAAGCCGGAATGGGAGGTGTTTGGCGAAGTGGCGGCGCGCGTGAGGCCGGAACTCGGCGAGAGAGTCCGATATCGATCTTCCGTCCAGATCCGTGAAGAGATCGGAAGGACGGTGGCGCTCTATGGCGGGATCGAAAAGCTCATTCAGGAAGGAGACAGCCTGCAGTGGGGCGGCAAGCGGCTGTTTGCCGACGGCCGCTTCGCCACGAGCGACGGCAGAGCGCATTTTTCCGTGGTGGTTCCGGAGGAGCGGCCAGCGGGGGCACTGTATGTTTCCACGCGACGCGGCAGGCAATTCAACTCGATGGTGCACCAGGCGCTCGATCCGTTGACGGGCGCCGCGAGGAACAGCGTCTTGATCTCGCCGGAGGACGCGGCGCGGCTGAAGGTTCAGGACGGCGATCCCATCCGGCTGATTTCGAGCTACGGCTCTTACGCCGGGATCGCCCGGATCGACAGGATCAAGCCGGGGAACCTTCAGGTTCACTGGCCGGAAGGCAACTGTCTGTTCTCGCACGAGGACACGGATGGCGCGTCCGGCGAGCCGGACTACAATGCGGAGGTGAGGGTGGAGAAGGTGCGCGGCGCGCACGAGGATGACGCCGCCGCCAAGGCGATCGTGGACTCAGGACCGATCTGACGGGGGCAAAAATCCGGGCCCGCCATCCTGGTTTCGCGTTGATGTTGTGCACTAATTAACCTGGGGCCGGACATGTCCGGCCACTACAATCCCGGAGCCGGTTAAAACCGGTACTTCAATCCAAACTGAATCTGGCGCATGGGGATGGCCAGCGAGGTGATTACGCCGGCGGATCCCGGGCCGTCGTCGATGTAGTTGTCGGGCTGGGCGAAGTTCGGATGATTCAGCATGTTGAAGAACTCGGCGCGAAATTCCAACCGTTGTCTTTCCGTGATGGCGAATTCTTTCCGGATGGAGCCGTCGAGAATCTTCTGGCCGGGGCCCTCGAGGATGTTGCGGCCGGCATTGCCAAACGTGAAGTCCGCGGGAAACGGGAAAGCGTTGATATCGAACCAGAGAGAGGGATCGCGCTGGCCACTGGGGAGGTTGCCGTCGGCAATGCGATTGGTGCGCACCAGGCCCTGCGAGCCGGTGTTTGAAGGATCGTAGCCGAGCGTGGGCGTGAACCAGAATCCGCTCGCCATGGAGAGGATGCCGCCGAGGTGCCAGCCACCGAACGCAAGATCCATGGCGCGGCTGCTGGTGAGGTACTTGCGTCCTTTCCCGAAGGGAAGCTCGTAATCGAAACTAAAGACCCAGCGTAGGCGCTGATCGAAATCGGCCAGCCCTTTTTCGGGGATGAGATCATGCGTATTCTGCGGAAACGGCTGGGCACAGCAGATTTCGGGAAGGTCGTTGATGGCTTTGCTGAAGGTAAAGGCGCTCAGAAAGGAAAGGCCGTGCGTGTAGCGCTTTTCGACCTTGAACTGGAGGGAGTGATAGGTGGAGTTGCCGCGATTCTGAATCGATGAGAAGGGGCCGAAGTCAGGATACGGCCGGCGCGATTGGACATCGCCGGGACCCGGCAGGACCACCTGGTTCTGGTCTGTGAGCACCTGAAGATGAGTGCCCTTGGAGCCGGCGTAGGCGAGCTCCACGGCCACGGCTGAAGGCAGTTGCTGTTGGATGGCGAAATTCCACTGCTCGTAATAGGGCGTTTTCAGGCGCTGGTCGGCGCTCGTGACCGGCGGGTCGAGGGCCTTTGTAGGATCGAGCGGCGGGAACCCCTGCGCGACGGTCACCAGGGGCGTGATCCCGTCACTAACGAAGAACGGCTGATAGTAGAAGGGGACGTTGTACGCAAGCTGAAGAGGCGCGGCGGTGCGGATTTCCTGACCGCTATAGAACATGCCAAATGCGCTGCGGATGACGGTGCGGGTGGTACCGAAGGGGCTCCAGGCGAAGCCGATGCGCGGCGCGAAGTTGAGGTGATCCACATCAATGAGCCCGCGGGAAGCGCCATTCTGGTTGGCGACGATGATGCTGCCCGTCGAGTAATCGAAGTTGCTCTGCTTGTTGTTGACTTCGACCAACGGCGAGACGTATTCGTAGCGTAGTCCCAGGTTCAGCGTGAAATGGCTGCTGACTTTGAAATCGTCCTGCACGAAGAAGCTCGGCACGTGCTGCCGGTTGCCCAGATTCATCAGAGAGGAAATCGTGGTGGTCTGGGGAATGCCAAGCAACTCGTCGGCAAGCGAAATGCCGCCGTCGCCGTCCGCCGGGTTCTGTGTGAATCGCCCGGTGAAGGTGAAGGTTCCACGAGGAGAGGCCAACTGAAAGATGTTGAACTGGCTCCAACGAAATTCCGCGCCGAGCTTGATGGTGTGGCGTCCGCGTATCAGGCTGACCACGTCGGTGATCTGGCGCTCTTCACTGGAGAGAATTGTGGGCGCGTACTGCGGATCGCCGACGCGGCGGTACCCGTTGGGGGCGAACAGGGTGAGGCCGTTTGTGGGCGGGTTGTCGGGAACTCCAGCGACGCGCAGGTCATCCGGGGGGAGTTTGTTGCCGCCGAGGGGGACTCCGCGGCGGATGTGCACGTAATTGAACCCAACGCGGAACTCATTCAAGGTGGAAGGCGTAAAGCTGCGGGTGTAGCCGAGAGACGCGCCCATAGTGTCTTCGAAGCCGTTCCCCGTGCTCGAACCGCCTCCGTTGGCCAAGCCGGGCAGAGGCGCGGGGCGCACGTCGGTGCGGCCGCTCATGGAGTAACGCAGGAAGAGCTGGTCGGCGGTGGACATGTTGTAGTCGCCGCGAAAGTCACCTTGGTCGATGTGATCCTGCTCGGTGGGAGAGATGACGTAGTTGTTGCGAAGCTTGCCGGGAATAGTCGGCAAGGGATAGAGATTCATGACAGCCTGCGCCGTGGGATCGATGCGGTTTGAAGGGACGATATTTCCTGCGAAGGGCTGGCGCGTGTTGGTAGCCGGATCGTACGTGGACGGATCGTAAATGGTGGGGTTGCCGGCGCCGGAGAAGTCGCCCGTGCGTTGCGCGGCATCGGGAACGGAAGATACGAAGGTCAACGGATTGCGGATGACAGTTCCCTGATAGTCTCCAAACCAGAACAGCTTGTTTTTGCGGATGGGGCCGCCGACGGTGGCGCCGAACTGGTTCTGCTTGAAGGAAGCTTTCTTGGCTGACGGATCTTCAAAGAAATCGCGCGCATCCAGAGCGGAGTTACGGAAAAACTCAAACGCCGAGCCATGATAGGCGTTGGAGCCGGATTTAATCACCGCATTGATGGCGGCTCCGCCACTGCGCCCGAACTCAGAGGAGAACGAGTTGGTCTGGATTTTGAACTCTTGCAAGGCATCTACACTGGTGCGCAGAATGACGCCGCCGTTGTCATTGGAGTTGTTGTCAATGCCATCGAGAATGAAGTTGTTCAGCGTGCCACGGGCGCCGTTGGAGACGAAGCTGTTCAATCCGCCGGTGCTGGCGCCACCTGTATTGCCGTTTGTGCCTGAGCTGGTGCGGACGACGCCCGTGGTCAGGGTGGCGAGCTGAATATAGTCGCGCCCGTTGAGGGGGAGTTCGGTGATCTGGTTCGAGGAGATAACCTGGCCGAGGGACGAGGTTTCGGACTGAACCACGGGGGCTTCGGCTGACACCACCACGTTTTCACTTACCGCGCCGACGGCCATTTCGAAATCGAGATTGATGCGGTCCTGAACGCGCAGCAGAATGTTCTCGCGAATTTCGGTCTTAAATCCCGCAGCTTCGGCGATGACCTTGTAGGTTCCGACGCGAAGGGGCGGAGAAGCGTAATTGCCGCCCGCGTCGGGGTGGACAGATGCCCGTATGCCGGTAGACGTCTCCAGGAAGGTGATCGTCGCTGAAGGCACGGCCGCGCCGCTGGGGTCACGCACAGCGCCGACGATGGTCGCGGTATCCACCTGAGCGAAGGCAGATCCCACCAGAAAGCACAGCAAGAGAACTTGCCACCGTACAATCCGGTTCATTGTAATGTCCCTCCTCAAATTGACCGTCGCTTTTCACAATCATTTTATCGCAGCAAGAAGAGATTCGGAGGGTCAAATATTGATTTGTCCCGACTGCTAAAATCGCAGGTTCTCAAAAGGGCGGAGCGTGATGGGGTTTAGAAGCGCCGGATTGGGATTCACTGTGTGGCTGGCGCTGTGGTTGGAGAAGAGAGGACAGTTGAGCGTGCCGGCGAGGCGCGACACCCGCGAGCATGAAAATGGCGGCAAGGGCTCGTGCAAGAGGGGACAGGCACAACACTGTCCACGACGAAGCTGTCTGGTGGGTTGCGAGTATGTCGAGTAGGGACAATGGAGCCAGTCCCCGTTCCCACCCTACCTGCTCCCCGTTCCCACTTCCACCCGCTCCTCGAAAAACGCTGCCCACTTTTCCCGCGGCGGCGGCGCCGATAGCAGGCTCACCACAATCAATCCAGCCATCGAAATCATCAGCGCCGGATAGACCGCATCCATATTTCGGATCCACGGACTTTGCTGAAAGCGCGTCTGAATCTCAAACGCATCCCAGACCACGGTCACTACCGTCCCCATCAGAATCGAGGTCACCGCTCCCGCCGCCGTCGCACGTTTCCAGAAGAAGACCGCCATAATCGCAGGAGTTACCGCCGCGCCATACACCGTGTATGCGTACAGCGCCGCCTTCAAGATGGATTCGAAGTACGCACCCTGCACCAGGGCGAAAATTCCCAACGCCACTACCAGGGCGCGCGAGACCACCAACGTCCGCCGCTCGCTGGCGTCCGGATTGACGAACCTTTTATATACGTCGTGAATCAGGTTGCTGGCCGGCGAAAACAGGAAATTGTTGGCGGTCGAAATGACTTTTGCGAAAATGCCTCCCAGCAGCACCGCGCCCGCAACCGCCGGCAGCCCGAGCCGCGCCGTCATGGGAATAATCTCGCGCGGATTCGGCGTGTGAAACTTCGAGCTGCCTACCACCGCGATGGTGATGATCACGGTTTCCAAAATCGTCGTCCCGACGATCCATCCCGCCACGGCCAGTTTCGCGTCGCGTTCCGATCGTGCCGAAAAGAATTTCTGATACATCCCCTGGTTCCCGATCAGCAGCAGAAACGTCGGCAGCAGAAATCCCATCGCCTGCGCGAAGGTCAGCGGACCGAGAAAAGTGAAATGATCCGGCGGCAGCGCCTGCTTCACCGCCGCCCATCCACCTGCGTTTTCCAACAGAAGCGGCACGGCCACAATCGCGATCACGGTCACCAGCGACCCGATAATCAAATCCAGATACGCCACCGACCCCATGCCCGCCAGCGCCGTAAACGCAATCACGAAGCCGGCGATGATGTACATGCCGGTGGTCTTTTCCAGCGACGGAAAAATCAGGTGCAGCACGTCACCGCCGGCCTTGAACTGGTAGCTCGTGATCATGGTGTAGGAAATCACGATGGCCACCGTCGCGAAAACCCGCGCCGCCGTGTTGTAGCGCGCCTCCAGCAGGTCGGGCACCGTGAACTGCGCGAACCGCCGCGCCCGGCCCGCAATGCAGGCGATCACGATGAGCCCGCACCAACCGCCGGCCGGCTGCCACAGCGCCGCGAATCCGTTGCGATACGCGTTCTCTCCGCCTGCGAACAGGCTGCCGGCCCCGATCCACGACGACAGCAGCGTGAAGATCAGCACCGGCCAGCGCAGGCTGCGACCCGCCACCAGAAAATCCGCCTGGCTGCGCACGCGTAACGACCGCAGCACCGCCGTCGTCAGCAGCAGCGCCACGATGACGCAGATCACCACGACATAGATCATGAGGATTGTTCAGACTTGATCTTACAGCTTAGCGTGTTCCGGAACGGGGACTGGCTCCACTCCCAATTACACGCGGCGCGTCGTGGGGCTGTCACGGCATATCGCGCAAACCGAGCGTACGGACCCCAACGCGCGCGTTCATAGTGGCCGCGCACGTGCCCGGCCACTAAAGGGTGGTCTGTGTTCTGAGGGATCGGGCCCTTTTGCACCATCCTGCTAATCGCAGAGGTTCAGGCATTCGCGACGGGACCGTACTCAAGTCCTGCAAAAAAACAGGCCCAGCCTGTCGAAATTGCCGCCCCTCGTTCGACATTACAGTAGACGCCCGATACGTTTAGCAGATGGGCGCGAGCGAGGAGGGAATCATGTTGCAGCTATCGTTGAACGAAGCAGTCGAGAACGGCGCCCAGGTGGCAGTGCTGGAAGAGTCGCATTTCAACCCGAGCCATGCCGGCGACTACCTCGCCGACGATGAGCGCTTCAGATCCGACTTGCACCTCGCGATGGCGGTTCAGCGCCAAATGCTGCCGCGGAATACCAAGCGGCTCTCGACCGTGAGGTACGCAGGCATGTCCGCGGCGGTCCGGCACATCGGCGGCGATTATTACGATTTTCTGGATCTCGGTCCCGATTCGCTCGGTTTTGTCTTGGCCGATGCGTCGGGCAAGGGCGTAGCTGCAGCTCTGTTAATAGCGAATCTGCAAGCATCTATCCGATCTGAATGCGCGCACGGAATTCGCGATCTGAGCGCGATGCTGGAGCGCGTCAACGCGCATTTCGTCGGGTCAACACTGCCCGAGCATTTCGCCACCCTGTTCTTTGGCCAGTACGACGAGCGCACGCGGCGGCTGACGTATGTCAACTGCGGCCATCAGCCGGCGATCCTCAGACGCGCGGATGGGCAGGTGGAGCGCCTGGAGGCAACCGCGCTTCCGCTGGGCCTCGTCGCGACCTGGACCGGCGAAGCGAAGACGGTGGAGCCACGGCCCGGCGACGCGTTGTACGTGTGTTCCGATGGAGTGGTCGAAGCCGGCATCGAGACCGGATGCGAGCTCGGAGAAGAAGGCCTCATCTCCGTAATCGCTGCAGACCCCGATCAGGATATTGAATCCGCAGTGGCGCGAATCGCGCGCGCGGTTTGCTCTTATTCGCCGAATGGACTGGCAGACGATATGACGATTGTGGGCTTGCGGGTTGTAGGCCCGTTCTGCTAGCAGAGCATGCGCGAAAGAGAACTGCGGGGCATGCTGGAGTCCCAGAGGTTTGAAGGTGATTTGGTAACATGAAGCGTGCCCGGCCCCCTTAGCGGACAACCCAAGGTGATTCTCATTGCCGGTCCTTATAGATCCGCCACCAATGACAATCCCGAACTCCTGGCACAGAATGTCCGCTTCATGGAGTGATTTGCGTTGCCGATCTTTCGCGCCGGCCACGTCCCGGTCATCGGCGAGTGGCTGGCTCTGCCCCTCGTGCACAGCGCTGGATCGCAGCGTGTTGGAGATGATCCCTTCAACGAGATCTTCCACCCGATCGCGATTCGTCTTCTTGAGAAATGTGACGCGGTGCTGCGAGTAGGCGGCCCTTCAGCGGGAGCCGATGAGATGGTCCGAGTCGGACGCCAGCTTGGGCTTGAGATCTATTCGTCCCTCGAAGAGATCCCCGGATGTTCCGAGAGGACTGGCGCCGGCGCCCGCTAACCGCCAACACCGTTTTCACCTGCCTGCCTAGTCGCCGACTCAACCCGCGGTCAAGCTGAGGAGGTTTGTGGCGGACGCTTGTCACGCCGGCTCATGAGCTGATGCAGGGCGAACGGGACTTCGTCGGGATGCGCTGCGCACCATGCAATAATGCGCTCGAGCTTGATCGAATCGTCGGCGATGGCGCTAATTTCTATCAGCTCGTTTTCGATGATCTCGGAGTCTCGCATAGAACTTCAGCATGGCACATTTCGGTACCTGGATAAGGCCGCTTGTCGCCGCTCGAGGAAGCGGCGGACCGCAGGGTCGCGCTCCAGGCCAATCGCGATTTCATAGGCGCGGCGTGCCTCGCCATGTGCGCCTGTCTTGGCTAGCAGCTCCGCCCGTGCAGCCCAGTAAGGTTGGTATTCGGCGAGCCGCACGTCGGCGGCCAGCTCTTCGATCGCTTCGAGCGCGCGGCCGGCGCCCTTGAACTCCGCAAGGGCCATGGCGCGATTGATGGCGACCGGACCGCGGGCCATTTGGATAGCCTCGCCGAAACATTTCTTCCAGGCGGCGCATCGTCCCTTCAGACATGCCTGCAGATCATCGCTTCAAACGGCTTTCCATCTCCTCTTGCGTGATTCCGTCAATCTCCACGACCTTCATCCGGCTGGTCAATCCCGACACAATCCGAACGCGCGACTTCGCCACGCCCGCCAGCTCCGCGAGAAACGCAATGCACTCTTCGTTCGCTTTCCCGTCCACGGGCGGCGCCGCCAGTTGCAGCCGGTACGCCTGCTCCATGCGTCCCGCCACATGCGTCACTTTCGCCCGCGGCTGCACCTTTACGGTAATACGCGCTCGCGCCCCGGCTTCCTTTGCCACTCGACTTTTGCCCTCAAATTCACCACGCCGGCCAGCGCTCGCGCATCCAGCACCTCAAACGCCAGCACATCATCCAGCCAGTCATGGCTCGATCCGTCCGCGTTCTGCGCCGCCACCGTCAGCGTGTACTGCTGCGGAGCCAGCCAGCACTCGAACCGGAATTCCAGGTCCAGCTCATCGCCCGCCTCGAACTCGCCGAGTGCCATCTGTTCCACGCGCGTGTTGGTACCGTAGACTTCCATCCCGATCCGGTTCCGGATCAGAAGCCCCACCATCGGATCGGACTTGGCTTCATGAAAAACGCACCGCACTCGCACGCGCACGGGCTCGCCGCTCGCCACCGCCTTCACCCGCTCGCCGCTTGCATCCAGCAGTTCGACGTCCAGAATCTCGCTGGTCCGGTCGCCGTGCCGGAAGCCCGCGGTAAGCCGCCCCGCCTCTCGCGGCTCCGCATCCGCCCGCTGCTTCTCCAGCACCAGCCCGATGTATTGATTGATCACCTGGTTCGGCTCGCCCTGCGCGTGAATGCGCCCGCCCACCAGCAGAATCGCGCGGTGGGAAAGCTGTTTCACCAGGCCCAAATCGTGCGAAACGAAAAGCACCGTGATCTTGCGTTCGCGCAATTCCTGGAATTTCCGCACGCACCGGTTAGCAAACACCGCATCGCCCACCGCCAGCGCTTCGTCCACCACCAGGATGTCCGGCTCCACGTGAATCGCCGTCGAAAACGCCAGCCGCACGTACATGCCGCTCGAATACTCTTTCACCGGACGCTCGAAAAATTCGCCTATGTCCGCAAATGCCATGATCGACGGCAGCGCGCGTTCAATCGCGGCGCGGCTGAGTCCCATGATCTCGCCGTTGAGAAAAACGTTCTCGCGCCCCGTGAATTCAGGATTGAATCCCGCGCCCAGTTCCAGCAGCGCCGCCACCCGGCCGCGCGCCACCACGCGACCCACAGTGGGCTGCAAAATGCCGCAAACGATTTGCAGCAGCGTGCTCTTGCCGCATCCATTCGGGCCGACGATGCCCAGCGTCTCGCCTTTTTCGACGTTGAAACTGATATCGCGCAGCGCCCAGAAATCGTGATGCAGTTTTCGGGATGGAAAGGGAATCAGCTCGCGAATGCGATCCGACGGATGCCGATACAGCCGGTACAGCTTGGAGACGTTCTGAATCAGGACCACAGGCCTAATTCAAAACGATAACGCGGAGGGAAGGGAATTGCCAGAGAAAGCTGAAAAGCGGGGACCCTGTCCCCACCAATCCAACCCCACCATCGCCCCCACCAATCCTCAGACTGACGAAAATCGCGCAGATCAGGCTGTCCCCGTTTCCCAACTGATTGTTGACCGCATTCACCGCAACGTGCAACGCCGGCGGCGGGCCCGCGGGTGGCGGCTGACTTTGCATCGAAATGGCGACACCGGCTCAGTGATGGACTATCAGAAACCCGGAAACATGCGCACTCCATGTCCTGTCCCCGAAACTCCCCTGAGCGAATCGTAGGTGTAGGAGACCCTCTCGCCCGACACGTGGTCGATCATCGTCGTGATCTGCCCGTTGTTGCCGGGAGGCGGCGAGAAGGTGTATTCGAGATCCACAGTGGGCAGCCCGGAGCCCGTCGCCGTCTGCCGCGTCAGTTGCACCATTTTCCGGAGCGGGACAATGGGCATTGAATGACCTGTCCCCGAAACTCTCCCCTTCTCCCATTTCTTCTCGGCCTGCAAGCGCTCCACTTCCGCCAGCGCCTCTTCCAGCTTTTCCACTCGTTCGCGCGCCGCGCGTTTCCGCGCCGCGGCTTGCCGGCCGCGCTTCTCCTATTCGGCTTCCTCCTGCTGCAACGC
>Ga0335070_10006421_pt1 | contig 13840 bp, 13 predicted proteins | sample Lox_Sample_13_FD_206722 | JGI IMG/M metagenome (GOLD analysis project Ga0335070, IMG submission 206722) | Soil microbial communities from Loxahatchee National Wildlife Refuge, Florida, United States - Lox_Sample_1.3 | ecosystem: Environmental > Terrestrial > Soil > Wetlands | place: USA...
CGATCCGTTCCGTTTCGGGTGGCATCGACCAGGGTGGTTGTACCTTTAAACACATTTCTGCCTCCAACCTTATCTTACAACCCCCTCTCAGGTTTGCCAACAGTATCTCTTAAAGTCGGGGATGAGCAGAAGTGAGGAGGGAAAAAGCCACTTCGGGATGGGCGTCCAGATAGCGGCGAGCCTGGGCAGCATTGTGGATCCCTAAACGGGCAAACAAGGACAGGATCAGATTGTGCACCGTAGCCAGGTTGCGAGCGGCCTGGAGATGCGACATCTGGGTGGCATCTTCGTGAAAGGTGACATCCCGACGATAATGGAGGCCATTTTCAATCTGCCAGTACATGCGCTTCAGAGCCAAGAGCCGCTGGGCATTGGCCTGGTCCCGTCCCAGACTGGTCATGCCATAGTGGACTTGCTGGATTTCCCGGACAAGTTGACCGTTGCGCCGAAAGTGAAAGGTGCGTTCCAGCCGAAAGACCTGGTCCACAAAGGGCCAATCCAGGGCCTCCTTGAGCAGACCCGAGCAAGTCAGCTGACGCTTCTCGATCCGGCCATGACCTTTGTTGATTTTGCAGGCCGTCTGGAAATCCAATTCGAGGGATCCGCGCGGGGGCGTGCTAAAGAGCAGTTCTATGGCCGCCTGCGTGTTGCCTTGATTGCCTTTCACCGTCCAGACATAGTCCCCACCGGCTTCTACCACCTGGCGCGATAGGGCCCGCTGCGTATGCAGGGCATCCCCCAGGACCACTTTGTCGTGCAGATCCACCGCCGCCAGGACCTGCTCGGCGGCGGGGATCTCACCTCCCAACGGATCGGCCAGCTGGCCTTGGGCGATCACCTGTCCGCTTTCGGGAGCATACACCGCGACCAATTCGATCCCCTCTGTTTCACCACAGGGAATGGCTGCCCGCAGCTGCTTGCCATCAAAAGCCAGCACCCGGTTCTCCGCCGCTCCTGGCAAGCTCGCCTGGTAGTCTCGGGCATAGCGCTCAAACTCCTCTTCATCCAGGATGGTCTCAAAGACGCGCCGATAGGTGCTGTGATGCGGCAGCTTGGGATAGCTCAACTGGAGCAAGCTCACCAGTTCCTCCTGGCGAGCTTTGGCCCAATCTGCGATGGCAAACGGGGTGTCGGCTGTGCCCATCTTGGCCAGAAAGATCAAGACCAACAGGGTGGGCAGGCTGTAGCGCTTGCCGCGCTCTTTACGGGGATCTGGAATTTGGCTAAACCAGTCGAACAAGCTCCCCAGATCATACACCACCCCATGGTCATCCATCTCTTGATCCATTGCGAGTGTGCTATACTCCATCTTGACCTCCTCCGGTTTTGAATTGCAGGTTGCCACTTCCAATTCTACCGAAGGAGATCACTTTTATTTTATTTGTCAACTGACTTTAAGAAAGCCATACCGTTCTATTTACTTCCCAATCAGTACTGCGCTATACTGCGTCGAGTCCATTTTTGCCAGGGGTCGGCTGTCTTTACCCAGCTCGCCGAGGCGGAGGACCCACGCGCTGCGGGTGCCGCTGAAGAAGAGGAAGCGGCGCGAATCGAGCCACTGCACCTGGCCATACTGGGTAGGGAACGAGGACAGGGCGACAGGCGCACCGCAGGGCTGCCCGTATTCCAGCAGGCCCTGCTCGGGCAGCCAGTAGGCGAACCCGATCGAATCCGGGGACCAGCTCGAGAATTCCAGCCCTTTCCCGACCCGGTAGACCTGGTCCGTGTTCCCTACCCCACCGACGTTCGCCAGATGCAGCGCGTGGTCCTGGCTTTGCAGGTCGGGCCAGCGGACCAGCGCGGTCTTGCTCAGATCGGGCGAGAAGGCCAGCGAAGGCGGGAAGCCCTCGACCGTCTGCAGCTTGCCAGGATACACGCCGCTGACCGGGATCGTCCAGATGTCGATGAGGGGGTGCGGGCCGAGCGCATCAGGGACGGTGGGGATGCCCATGCGCAGCGAGAGCGAATCCGCGGCCCAAACTGGCCGGGGGAAATAGTACTGATTGCCAAGCTGGACAGCGAGGAAACCGGGGATCATGATCGGCCGCCGCTGCGTGCCGTTTGAGCTGACCAGGCTGAGGCCCGCCGGGGTGAGCAGGGCGATCTGCCGGCCATCCGGGGAGTAAACGAATTCCCCGCCCTCGCCGTGGCCGAGGAGGCGGCGCGCCCCGAAGGAGCCCACGTCCGCCAGCCAGAGGTCGTCGGCGGCGAAGAGGCGCGGGATCGCATCAACCGGGCGGGTGTTAAAGGCCAGGCTGTGCCTCCTGGGGATCCAGGCGAGGCGGTAAGGCTGGACGGCGAGCACGTCGGGCCCGCTGACCATGGCGCGCAACTGTGCAGCGCTGACCAGGACCTGCCGGGCGCTCCCATCGGCGCGCACAGCCCCGATCTCGACCTCGTTCTGGCTGATCTGGCTCTCGTAGGCGGCCCATTCTCCATCGCTGGAGAGGAGGGCCGAGATCACGCCGCCGCTGTGGGTGAGCTGGCGAGGGCTGGATGAGCCCGGCTCGTCCAGGATCCACAGGTCGTTGCCGTCGACGAAGAGGACGCGGAGGTGGAAGGAGCTGGCCGGGACCGGGGTGACCGTCGCGGTGGCGGTTGGGGTGAGGGTCGGTTGGGACGTGGCGGTGGGCAAGCCAGCCGGTGTATAAACCGGGGTTGTTGAGACGGCCTGGACGGAGGGGGTGAGGGTAGCTTCCGCCGTCGTCGAGCCGGCGGGTGTGACCGTGCTCGTCGGCGGGATCTGCGGTCCACACCAGAAGGCCGTGGCAGTGGGAGTGAACGTTTGGGTGGGGGTGACCGACCGGGTAGGAGTCAAGGTGGGAGGCTGAGTCCAGGTGGGGATTGGGGTGTCGCTGAGGGTAGGGGTGAAGGTGGTCGAAGGGATGGGCGTGGAGGTAGAGGTAGGAAGGGCGGTCGGCGCGAGGGTCGGCTCCGGCCCGCAGGAGGAGAGGGCCAGGAGGAGGATGAGGAGGAGAGCAGACATCGATTTGGAGTAAACCCTTCGCTTTTTATGGTTCTCCAGATCAAGAGATTTCATTTTTCTCTTCATTCGATTTGAGTTCCCTGGGCGGTTAAAACCGCGGCAACAGTCACGAAGCCTCCCTGCGGAGGCTAAGAGCTTTTTTAGTCCGCGAAGGCGGACTTTGTAGCGGTCGCTGCGGCTTTAGCCGCCTGAGTACTGCGATCACCTTCACAGCAGTCGCAACTGCACCCCCACTCCCTTCTGTCGGGGACTGGCGCAACTGCTACGAAGTCCTTCCGGTGGGGGACTGAAGAGGCTTACCTGGATCTTCTTCGGGGATCTCCCATTCCAAGGAAATCGCACCGGTGGCATGATGCGGTTTCTGATTGCGGATGTAGGCGCGGACTGTCTCAACCTCATTTTTTCTCAGGGTGAATGCACGCTACGCACCTTGCCATTTGAAAAATTCTGTTGGGCGAAGAACATGAGTGGCCAGATGAGAGCTTGCGCCTTTGACTTCTTTGAGCAAGTTAGAGATGGCGACTGCAGGATTGAGTTGGACTAATAAGTGAACGTGATCTGGGATGCCGCCAATCTCCAGTGGAGGGCAGCCCATGTCCCGGCATTTTGCGGCGATAGCGGCGTAGACACCTGGTTCCAGCCCGGCATCCAGCAAGGGAAGTCGATCCCAGGTAGACCAGATGAGGTGCACGTAGAGCTCGGTGTATGGGGCTCGCATGGGTGATCCTCTTATTCTTCAGCCCGCGCAGGCGGGCTTTGTAGTGGTTGCTGCGATTCCAATCGCTAAGAAATCTCTCACCAAACAAGATACTCAATTTTATGGCTTTGCCGTTGCTGTTGCCAGCGCTTTCTCTGTCCCCGCCGGCCCCACCTTTTCTCCCTTGCCAATCGCGCGCACCACCAGATCGGAAAAGCTGACCGTCAGCGAGTTCTCTCCGTTGGAGCGGGCAAAGACGCCTAGGCCGCCGCCGGGGAAAACCGGGTCGTGGACTTCAAACTGGAGGATATTATCGATCAAGAAGCGCATGTTCGGGCCGGAAGCCCAGACCCCGAGGCGGGTAGCGTCGGGGCGGGCGGCGCGTAGGGTCCAGTCCTGGATCACGGCGATGGTCTGGCCCTTCAGCCGTTCCAGGCGCATCTGGCCATCGCAGGTGAGGATCCAGCGGTAGTAATCTCTGGCGGAGGTGGCGCGGATGAGCAGGCCGTAGGCGTCGGAACCCCGGCAGAGGATGGGCATAGCGGTGATTTCGAGGTAAAAGTCGCTCAGGGAGGTCTGTTTGCGCTGGCTGTATAGCCCCGTTTTCACATTGGGGATCGCCAGGGTAAGCTCGTTCTGGCCGTAAGCAACCGTGCCCAGCGAAGACTGCTGGGTCTGCCAGGCGCCGGGCTGGCTGAAATCGTCCGCGAGCAGAATCTCGCCGAGATTGGGATGCGGGTCAGGGGTGGGGGGAAGAACCTCGGTAGGGCGGACGGTGGGCGTGGCTGTGGCAGGGAACCAGTTGATGGTGGGGGTAGGGCTGCCCGGTGGAGGGGTCGAGCTGCTCTCCGGTGGAGCGGAAGGGCTGGCGGAAAGGGCCACCTGGCCGGCGGCTCCTTCCGCGCAGGAGGCCAGAGCCAGGGCCAGGACCGCCAGCAGCCAAAACTGTTTCATGCCGGTCAGGCAGGCTCTACCCGGATGATCTGTTCGCGCTCGGGCCCAACCGAGACCATCTTCACCGGAATCCCTGCCATCTTTTCAACCGAGCGGATAAAGGTCTGGGCGGCCTCGGGCAGCTCGGCCCACCGGCGCAGTCCCCGAAGGTCGGCCTGCCAGCCGGGCAGCTCGGCGTATACCGGCTGGAACGGCGACAGGTCGGCGGGTCCGAGGGGGAGCTGGCTGTATTCCTGGTCTCCAGAGCGGTAGCCGATGCCAATGCGCAGCGTGTTCAATCCGCTCAAGATATCCAGCTTGGTGAGGGCCAGCTCGGTCAGCCCATTGACGCGCACGGCGAAGCGCAGCAAGACGCAGTCCAGCCAGCCGACCCGGCGCGGGCGGCCGGTGGTGGTGCCGAACTCGTCCCAGGGATTGGCGCCGGTCCCGCGCAGCCGCTCGGCGGTCGTCTCGAAGACCTCGGTGGGGAAGGGCCCCGAGCCGACGCGGGTCTGGAAGCATTTGGTCACGCCGATGATTTGCTCTACCGGGCGGATGCCCAACCCCAGGCCGGTAAACGCGCCGGCTGCGGTGGTGGTCGAGCTGGTTACGAAGGGGTAGGTGCCCTGGTCGAGGTCGAGGAGGGTGCCCTGGGCGCCTTCGGCCATGACAGTCTGGCCGCTGTCGAGGGCCTGGTCGAGCAGGGAAGAGGTGTCAGCGATATAGGGGGCAAGCAGCTCGGCGTATTCGCGGTATTCCTGGACGAGCAGCCGCGGGATGAGCTCATCCGCGCCGTACAACCCCTTGAGCCGGCGGTTGGCTTCCTCGATGTGGGCTTCCATTTTTTCGCCAAACCCGGCCGGGTCGAGCATATCCTGCATCCGCAGGCCGCGGCGAGCGGCTTTATCGGTATAGGCGGGGCCGATGCCGCGGCCGGTGGTGCCGAGGCTGGCCTTTCCGCGGGCGCGCTCCTGTGCCTGGTCGAGAGCCTTGTGGGCCGGAGTGATGAGATGGGCAGCGTAGGAGATCTTCAGCCGCTCGGAGGAGATTTCCAGGCCGGCGGCGCGCAGTACGCCCATCTCGCCCAACAGGGTCGCCGGGTTGATGACCATCCCGTTGCCCAGCATGGCGATGGTTTTCGGATGGACCGCGCCGGAGGGGATCAGGTGCAGCTTGAAGGTCTGCTCACCGACGGTGACGGTGTGTCCGGCGTTATCTCCGCCGTTGAAGCGGGCCACGACATCCGCTCCGGCGGCGTACCAGTCGACAATGCGGCCTTTGCCTTCGTCGCCCCATTGCGCGCCCACGATAATTTGGAATGGCATGGTCGTCCCTCCCGGCGAAATATTAATGGATATCGTAATTATACATCTTCGTTCCTCTCGACCAAGCGTAGAAAAGCAGGACACGGATCTTCGCTTACGGTTCTGCCTGGCCTGTCCGGCACAGCCTGTCCTGCCTGCACCTGCCTGCACCTGCCTGCACCTGTGGTGCGGCACAGGTGTGGTGCGGCACAGGTGTGGTGCGGCACAGGTGGATGGACAGTCCAGGGGACAGGCAGATCTCAGTTCTCGATGTTATAATCCTTTATATATTCGGTGTTCTCTATGAAAAAAACGCTGCTCTTTCTCTGCGTGGTCCTGGTAGGCCTGATCTGGCTCGCTACCCTGCCGGCCGTCCCGGTTTCTGGAGCTCCAGCCGGGCAGATTGCCTTCCAGACGCCGACCCCCGGACCGGATGGACGGATCCTCTATACCGTCAAACAGGGCGATACCTGCATCAGCATCTCGCTGCTGACCGGGGTCTCGGTGGACGAGCTGCGCAAGCTCAATAACCTCAAGCCGGACTGCACCCTGCAGCTTGGCTCGCAGCTCCTGTTGGGGCTGGCCGGGCCGGCCGAGACGACCCCCACCCCGGGGCCGGCGCCGACGGCCACCCCGCTGCTGCCCAGCCCTACCCCCAAAAAGGGGACGGGGGACATCTGCATCCTCCTCTTCGAGGATGTGAACGGCGACGGGCAGCGCCAGGATACGGAAGGCTCGATCCCCAACGGGCAGATCAGCGTGATCGACCGCTCGGGCAGCTTTTCCAAAACTGCCACGACGACCGATTCGCCCGATCCGATCTGCTATGATGGCGTCGAAGAGGGAGAGTACAACATCAGCGTAGCGGTGCCGCAGGGCTATAATTCCACCACGCCGCTGAATTTCACTCTCCTATTGGGACCCGGCGACCAGGATACGCTCGATTTTGGGGCGCAGAAGAGCTCGGCGCTTTCGCAGCCCGGTCAGGGGCCGGCGAGTGGGGGAGGAGATGAACGCAGCCCAATGCTGGGGGTGCTCGGCGGGGTGATCCTGCTGGCGGGGGTTGGGTTATGGTTGTACATGCGGCTGCTGAAGAGATAAATAGGGAACGAACCATGCCCATCCGTTAAATCCATGTCCCGGTTTTTGTTACCTCCCGATAAGCCTCAATCAACGCTTCCCCGAACCGCTCTGATCCCCAGAGCGCCGGGCGCTGGCGTGCGGCTTCAGCGAGCGCGTCTGCAACCGAATCCTCCACAGCCAGGGTGACCAGCGCCGCGCCGAGGGCGCGCGTATCCCCCGGCGGGACCAGGTAGCCCGCGGGGCCCGAGCGGGCGCTGGTGTGGGGCGTCTCGAAAGCAGCGATGGGCAGGCCGCAGGCCAGGGCGAGGAGGAGCGGGTCGCCCCAGGGGGAGTATGGGCCGGGGTGGAGCAGGGCGCGCGCCCGGCGGTACAGAGCGGCGATCTGCCAGGGGTCCGTTTCCGGGAGGAACTGGATCGTGTCCATCTGGCCCTCGACGGCGAGGATTTCGCGAAGGTGAGCCTGCTGAGGCGGGGCCAGGCCGAGGACGAGCAGGGGGGTATCGATGCCGATCGCGGGGCCGGCCCAGCTCCAGACGGCGGCCAGTGCATCCAGGTCCGCGCGGGATGCGCCCGCGGGAGCATGGCAGAGGATGTACGACCCGCCGGGGGCGGGCGGTTCGGCCAGGGAAGGTTGGAAAAAGCCGGGGACGCAGGGCGGGGCCGTGTGCGCTGTCGGTGCGGGGAGAGGCAAGTCCGCCGGCCAGAGGAGGGACAGGCCGCGGGCGGCGGCGCCGGCGGCCAGCGAGCGGCGGGCGCGCTCGGTGAGGCCCCCGGCCTGCGCGAACGGCAAGGGGACGCAAGGCATGCAGAGGGTGGGGCAGGTCGAGAGGAGTGGGGCACTGTCCGAGAAAAGGTGGATCAGGTTTGCGCCGGCTTGGCGGGCAAGGGCAGGCAGGGTCCATTGTTCCCAGACCAGCCGCCCGCCGGCTGGGCGGACGTGCAAACTGGCCGGCGCCAGTCCGGCCAGTTTCGCGGGAAGGTCGCCGGGGAGGGCCAGGTGCGCCTCGACCGGCCCCATCCTCGCTTCGCTCGGCGGGCCAGGCCGGAGGGAGGATGGAGACTGATCGTCGAGGCCGGGCAGACGCTCCAGGATGGCCAGGAGCTGGAGAGCGGCCGGGGAGGACGGCGCTCTTTCCGGCGATCTCGCTTTCCCGCTGGCCGGCGGGACGAGGTGCCAACCGTCGTAGAGGACACGGATGGAGGCCACGGCTTACCCGAAGCGCTCCTCCCTCCAGGCGTCAGCTTCGTTGTGGCAGCCGGCCTGCTCCCAGAAACCGGGCCGGTCGTGGGCCAGGAACTCCAGGCCGCGCAGCCATTTCGTCCCTTTCCATAGGTAAGGCACCATGCCCCAGGCGCGCAGGTCCCAGGCGGCAGGGTTGAAGCGCAGCACCGGACCGTAGGGGAGGATGGGGAACTTTTGGGTCAGCGACTGGCCGGGCGGCAGGCGGCCTTCTGCGCGCCTCTGCTCCTCTTCCTCCCGCCGTTTCAAGAAACTGTTGAACATGGGATCCATCTCCAACGGTAAAGATTATGGCTCCAGAATCTGGCGAAGGATCGCTGCCATTTCTACCGGGTTTTCCAGCATGGGGAAGTGGCAGGCGTCCCTCACCCAATCGACCGGGACCTGCTCGTTCAACGGCTGGGGCCAGGCGAGTTCTCTGGCAGTCTGCTGGCGGTCCCGGCATCCTCGATCGCCGTAAATGCAGCGGATGCGAATCCCCAGGCGCAGCAAGCGAGAAATATCCTCACAGTCGTCGCAGGTTTTCAGCCAGTTTTGCAACCCGGCGGAATAGTACCCCCGCTCGCGCTGGAGCATCTCTTTCAGGCTGCGCTGCCGTTCTGGGTAAAATTCGGCCATCACCAGGTTCTGGAAAAAAGGCCCGGGCGGCGTGAGAAAACTCTCCACCAGGATCAATCTGATCCCGGAATACGCGGTCTCCGCGAGGTATTCAATTGCGACCAGGCCTCCCATGCTGTGGCCGATCAGAAAGTCGATGCGCGCCGGAAAATAGCGCTCAACGAGCCAGCCGGCAAAATCGCTGACGCGGTGAAAGCCCGGAGTCCGCTCCCGAGGCCAATCGACCGGCTCCAGGTGGATGCCTGGGGCCAATGCCACCTGGACCCGCTCCCATATTTCCGCTGTGCATGCGTAGCCTGGAAGGGCCAATCCGGTGAGGGCCATTTAGTTGGGTAGGATGTAGCTCTCGCCCGGCTTGAGCAGGTGGACGCGGGTTTTGAGCTCGTTCTGGACCCGGCTCGCCCAGGCGTTGGCGTCCTGAGCGATCAGCTCATAAGTGTCGTAGTGGACGGGGATGACGTGTTGCGGCGCGATCAGGCGCACCGCGCGCAGGGCGTCGTCGGGGCCCATGGTGTAATTATCCCCGATGGGCAGTACGGCCAGGTCGATCCCCTCCTCGCCGATCAGGTGCATGTCGCCGAACAGGCCGGTGTCGCCGGCAATGTAGATTTTCTTCCCCTCGCTGGTGGTGAGCAGGAAGCCGGCCGGGTTGCCCCCGTTGGATCCGTCCGGCAGGGCCGAGCCATGCAGGGCATAGACCATCTTCAGATAGCCAAAGGGATATTTGAAGCCCCCGCCGAGGTGCTGGGCGTGGGTCTTGAGACCCTGGGCCGAAAACCAGTTGGCGATTTCGTAATTGCTGATGATGGTCGCGTTGTTGCGCCGGGCGATTGCGGCCGCGTCGCCAACGTGATCGCCGTGCCCGTGAGTGATGAGGATATAATCGGCCCGTACGTTTTCGGCCTTGGTGCTCGCCGCCGGGTTGCCGCTGAAGAACGGGTCGATCAGGAGATGGTACCCCCCGACGTCCAGCCCCAGGGCGGCATGGCCGTACCAGGTAATTGTAATCGTCATTCTACACCTCCCTTGTACCTCAGAATCAAGCCATGATCTACTATATCTTAAATAGGGGAGAATGGGAAATATTTAACGACTGACCACTACTCCGGCAGAATCAGCCGGAGCGGCCGGTCGTAGAAGAAGTAATCCCAGGCCCAGTTGATCAGCACGACGAGGCGGTTACGGAAGCCGATGAGCTGGATCAGGTGGACCACCAGCCAGAGCACCCAGGCGAGGAAGCCGGTGAACTGCCAGCGCCCCAGGTGGGCCACGGCCGCGTTGCGCCCGATGGTCGCCAGGCTGCCGGGATCTTTATAGACAAAGGGCTGCAGCGGCTTGCCGGCGATCAGGCGGAGGATGTTGCGCGCGGCGAGGGCGCCCTGCTGCATCGCTACCGGGGCGACCATGGGCAGCGGCCGGCCGTCGGGGCCGGTGAGCAGGGCGGCGTCGCCGATTACGAAGGCCTCGGGGTGGCCGGGGACCTGCAGCGTTTCTTCGACCACGACCCGCCCCAGCCTGCCCTGCTCGACGCCGAGCGTGTCCAGGGTGCTCACCGGGCGGACTCCCGCCGCCCAGATCAGGGTGCAGGCGGGGAGGATTTCGCCGCCTTTAAAATAGACCTGGCTGCCGTCAAAACCGATCACCGCCGAGCCAAAATGAATCTCGACGTGCTTTTCCCACAGCTTATCGGCAGTATATTGGGTGAGGCCCTCCGGCATCCCGGGCAGCAGCGACTGGGTAGCCTCGACCAGGATGACGCGCACGTCGTTGAAGTTGAGGTTGGGGTAATCGTGGGCCAGCACCAGGCGGATCAGCTCGGAAATGGCGCCGGCGGATTCGACGCCGGTGGGGCCGCCGCCGACGATGACGAATGTGCGCATGGCCTTGCTGCGCTCGGGGTCCTTCTCCAGGGATGCGAGCTCGAACATCCGCAGGATCTGATTGCGGATGAGCACCGCGTCTTCCAGGTCTTTCAGGGCCAGCGCGTTATGGGCGACCGAATCGATGCCAAAGTAATTGGTCTCCCCTCCGACCGAGAGGATGAGGTAATCGTAGGGGATTTCTTGCATCGCGGTGACCAGGACTTTATCCTCCAGGCGGATCTGCTTGACTTCCGACAGGCAGAACTCCAGGTTTTTCTGGTCGCGGAAAATCTTGCGCACGGGTTGGGCGATATCATCCGGGGAGAGGCCAGCGACCGCCACCTGGTAGAGCAGGGGTTGGAAGAGGTGGTAATTCTTGCGGTCGACGAGAGTCACCCGCACCGGGGCGTTGGCCAGTGCGCGAGCAGCGCGAAGCCCGCCAAATCCGGCGCCAACGATCACGACATGAGGCATTGGATTTGCCATGGAAACCTTCTTTCTTCCGAAACCGGCAGGGGCCGAATTGCCGATGTCGATTGTGAATTATTGAACAACTATATTATACCTATTTTTATCATAATAATCAAGTTAAATTACCCCATTTAGGATGTCTCCGATTGGGTTTTTTACCTACAGAATAGTTAGGTGTTGTCACCTGCGAGGGATTCCTCCGGCCTGTCTTATGACAATCAACACTTGAGGAGCAGTTTTTCCTTTCTATAATCACACATAGGCAGCAATTTCCTGCCCGCCCGGCTCAGCAGAGCCGGCCGCGAAGAGGCCTTCCGGGCTCCATCCACACCCACATCGCCGTACGATCGATGAACGGGCCTCTTTTCCATCCGTGAATGGTTCCAGTCTGTTTTGACCACCCCCTGACCGGGGTCTCTGCGCTGTTTGGTCGGAAAGGAGGGGACAGCAGGTTCGATTGAAGTGTGGGGGACGCATTGGCTCAGGCGATGCGCCGTCGCAAACCGTAATGATCAAGGAGGGTAATATGCCAGATAAGGAAAAGACGCGGAATACGCCGTCCGAGGCCAACCTCGAGGCGTTGTTCGAGGCCGCGAACCGTGATCCAGCGCTGAAAAAAAGGCTGCTGGCTAATCCACGCCAGGTCGCCGAGGAATATAAGGTCAAGCTCGAGGACGAGGATGTGGAACAACTGACCAAGTTGGGCGCGCTGGTGGAGCTGGCCGACGACGTAAGATTTGGAAGGCTGTACCAGTTGGTCGACCCGCGCATTTTCTACCCGGTCTCGGTCTGGAGGGTTCACGAGGTCGTCAGCATCTTCCGGGACCTGATTCCTCACATTGGCTACCCGGCCCCGGACGTGTTCCAGGGCGGCCGCTTCTCGGGGATGATGCGCGCGCGGTTCCCCAACCCGATCTTCTACCCGGCGGATGATACCGGGGGAGGATTCGGGGGATGGCACGGCGGCGGCTGGGGGACGGTCTTTTACCCCGGCGTGATCTTCTATCCCGCCCAACTGCTGAACCGCCTGGAGGCGGTGCTGGCGGCCAAACTGGCAGCCACGCAGAAGACCGCGGGAGGATAGGCGGCCCGGCTGTCCCGGCCGCAGGCTGAAGCTTGTGGTTAAGGCCGTCTCGACGGCCAACGTGCAGACGATCCAGCGCCGGCGGGGGCGCGCTGCCCCCGCCGGTAGACCTCAAAAGGAGCCGATCATGCCCAACGTTCTCCTCACCACCCGCTGCAACCTGTCGTGCAAGTACTGCTTCGCGCAAGAAAAGCTCACCGGCCAGCGCATGCACATGCCCCTGGAAAACGTCCGCGAGGTGATCGCGTTCCTCAAGCGCTCGCAGTACCCAATTTTTCGGGTGATGGGCGGCGAGCCGACCCTCCACCCGCAGTTCACCGAGATCCTGCGGATGGCCCTGGACGAGGGCATGCGCGTGGATGTGCTCAGCAACGCCACCTGGTCGGAGGGCGTCGGCGAGTTCTTCTCGCGGATCTCGCCGACCCGGCTGCTCTTCCTGCTCAACATCGACCATCCCGACAATTACGCGGCGAAAATCTGGGGTCGGATCGAGCGCAACCTGGAGCGGCTGCAAGGCCGCCAGGGGATCACGCTGAGCTTCAACGTGTTCGAGAAGGAGCCGCGCAGCGATTACATTCTGGAGATCGCGCGGCGCTACGGGTTCAAGAACATCCGCCTGAGCCTCTCGCTGCCGGTCTACCAGTCGGAAAATGCCTTCCTGCCGATCGAGGAGCTGCCCGCGGTCGCGCCTTTCGTCATGCGCTTCAGCGAGCAGGCTGAGGCGATGGGGATCAGCGTCCAGTTCGACAACGCCGTCCCGCTGTGCATCTTCAGCGAGGAGCAGGCCGGCAAGCTGCTGCTCCACGGGGTGTTGGACCTGAAGCGCAACATGCACTGCGAGCCGATCATCGACATCGGCCCGGACTTGACCACCTGGAGCTGCTTCTGCCTCTCCGGGCTGGCCAACCGCAGCCTGCGCGAGTTCCAGACTCTGGACCAGGCCAAAGAGCATTTCTACAACGTCTGGAGCGTGTACCAGGGCGCGGTCTACCCGATGGAAAAATGTTCTACCTGCGCGTACCGGGAAAAATGGGGCTGCCAGGGCGGCTGCCTGACCTACACCATCGCCAAAGACGGCGGGCGGCGCTACGAGCAGATGCAGGCCGGGGCGGCCGGCTGCGCGCTCGACCCGCAGGCCGGGCTGGCGCTGGCGGATGGGGTGACCCTGCTGCATTACGATATCCCGTGCGAAACGTACCTGCTGCGCAGCGCCGCCATGGGGATCGATTTCGAGCTCAACGAGAGCCTCCAGCCGCTGCTGCCGCTGCTGGACGGGACGCGGACTGCGGGGGAGCTGGCGCGCGCCTTCGCCGGCGGGGGGAACGGCTCCAGCGCAACCCAGGCCTTCCTGCAGGGTGTGGCCGCCGAGAGCCTGCCGGCCATGTTCACCAGCCTGCTCCAGCAGGGGTTCCTCAAGCAAATCCCAAAAAGCTGATCCCTACCTGGAAGAGTGTAAGGTCGCATAATTTCGTACTACCCGAAGTCTTTTAATTTCGTACCTTAACAATCTCGAAAAATCGTACCCCCTCTCTCGCTCCAAATCCGCTACCGTTAAGTCGTGG
>Ga0335070_10006422_pt1 | contig 13840 bp, 11 predicted proteins | sample Lox_Sample_13_FD_206722 | JGI IMG/M metagenome (GOLD analysis project Ga0335070, IMG submission 206722) | Soil microbial communities from Loxahatchee National Wildlife Refuge, Florida, United States - Lox_Sample_1.3 | ecosystem: Environmental > Terrestrial > Soil > Wetlands | place: USA...
CTTTTCTAGATTTTGGTCATTTGAAATTGTTTGGAATTTGTGATTTGAGATTTGGAATTTCCGACATTAATGCTCGGCATTAATGTCGGAAGTGTCTCATCCCCGTAAAGACCATGGCAATGTTGTATTCGTCCGCAGCAGCGATCACTTCGTCGTCTCGAATCGAACCCCCGGGTTGGATAATGGCGGTCGCTCCGGATTCGGCCCCCGTATCGACTCCATCCCTGAATGGAAACATCGCATCTGAAGCCAAAACCGTTCCCTTTGTTGAGGACCTCGCCTTCATCACCGCCAGCCTGGTTGAATCGACACGGCTCATCTGACCGGCGCCGATTCCGACCGTCCGATCCTCCCTCACGAGAACGATGGCATTTGATTTGACGTGTTTGGCAACCTTCCAACCAAAGGCCATGGCCTTTTTCTCATCGTCGGTGGGTTTTCTTTTCGTCACCACTTTCCACTGTTCCATCGGCACTTTGCCGAGGTCCCGATCCTGGACCAAGAGTCCGCCCACCACTTTTCTCAGATCGAATCCCCCCTGAGGATAGGAACCAGTGAGAGGTGGAGTTTTGAGAATCCGGAGATCCTTTTTCGTCTTAAGAATCTCCAGCGCCTCTGGATCGATACCGGGAGCGATGATGGCTTCGAGAAAGATTTCAGCCATCTCCTTTGCTGTCTCTTTATCCACAACCCGATTGAAGCCGACCACCCCACCGAATGCCGAGACCGGGTCACAGTCTCTTGCCTTTCTGTAAGCATCTGCCAAACTCGAAGAGACCGCCACACCACAGGGATTGTTGTGTTTGATGATGACCGTGGCGGTTTGTTCAAACTCCTTGACCGTTTCGTAGGCCGAGTCGATGTCAAGTATATTGTTAAAAGACAATTCCTTCCCTTGAAGTTGAACCGCATTCGAGACAGAAGGCTCGGTTACCAAAAATTCCCGGTAAAAGGCTGCTCTCTGGTGAGGGTTCTCTCCGTAACGCAACTCCTGTGCCTTCCTCACCTGGAAGGTAAATGTCTCCGGAAACTCACGGGACTTCTTACCCTTCTCGATCTGACCAAGGTAGTTGGAGATCGCACCGTCATAACGCGCGGTATGCTGAAAGACCTTTTTGGCTAAACGGAAGTTGGTCTCTAAAGAAATCTCCCCTTTTTCCTTCAATTCGGAGAGGACGGGTTCATAATCGCTTGGATCCACCACCACCGTTACATCAGGATAGTTCTTCGCTGACGAACGAAGCATGGTGGGCCCACCGATATCAATATTTTCAATCGCCTCTTCAAGGCTACAATCCTTCTTCGCTATTGTTGCCTCGAAGGGATAGAGGTTGACAGTTACCAGATCGATAGGAAGAATCCCATGCTCTTCCATCTTCTTCACGTGCTCTTTCTTGGATCGCTGTCCCAAAAGCCCTCCGTGGACTTTTGGGTGGAGAGTCTTTACCCGTCCGTCCAGCATCTCTGGGAACCCGGTATAATCAGAGATATCGATGACAGAAACTCCCTGCTCCCTCAAGGTCTTGGCCGTCCCACCGGTTGAAAGAATTTCAACCCCCATCTGCGCCAAGCCTTTTGCAAAAGAAACCACCCCCGTCTTGTCCGAAACGCTAACAATCGCCCTTCTAATCTTTCCCATATCGTCTCCTCCTCAAAAGTGATGAGTTCGGAGTTAAGAGTTCAGAGCAAAAAATGACAATAATTCGACCTCAAAAACTCCGAACTAATAACTCCGGACTAATAGCTATAATCCCAATTCTTCTCCGACCAGAATGATAAGGATATCTGTTAGGGAGGGCTTTCGTTCATGAATGACGATCACCCTGCAGATTCGGTTGGGAGAATTACAATCAACGCACCTCCCCACCTTCGCACAGGGGACATCCATATTGAGCCGTCTTGCGTTAAGAGGGGCAGCCACATTCTTTATCCTCTTGATCCCTTCTTGAACATCGTCAACGATCTTATTGTAACCAGCAACAAGGATCACCTTTCCAGGACCGAAACTGGTTGAGTTCAGCCGGTTTCCGATCCCATCGATATTGACTAGTTCTCCATTCAGAGTGATGGCATTGGAACTGCTCAGGAAGAGGTCAGAAGTCATTTGTGACTTTCGTATCGCAAGGTTATTCTCTTTTGAAAGCCCGGGTTTCCAATGATCGTAAATAGTATAACCTTCCCTTTCGAGTTTTTCCAAAATTCCGAGTCCTCTTACCGTGAGCGATCCCCCTACTCCTATCTTCTGCCCAGGAGTGACCTGCTTCCAGATTTCCTGAGCGGCTTCTTCTTTCGTCTTAACATAGATCGCTTTAAAATCATGAGCCACCAGTTTTTCTACAGCCTGTTTCGTCTTTTCTTCAACCCACCATTCTTTGATTGTATCCATTTTTTACCCTCTCCTTTTTCTCCATCCTGTAACCACAGGACTTCGGCGTGAGACTTCGGCGAGCTCAGTCGAGCCGCTCAGCCGAACACTTTAGCCTGCGTTGACATAAGAACCATCCATTACCGCAACCTGAACGTTTCGGCTACACAAATAATCATGCGATCCAAAAATACTGATCCAGCTCGTAATTGGTCACCCTTGCCCGGTATCGTTCCCACTCAATCTTCTTATTTCCGTTGCCACCAGAGCCGGACGAACCTGACTTTCTTTTCCTCTGCAATGCGAAGTAGGTCTTTCCTTTCCAGTTTAGCCACATCCCTCCCCGTTAATTCAAAAAAATGAACGATGTTTCAGATTTAGCATAATCCTTTCCTACGGTCAACTCTGCGAAAAACTGTTTTCAAAGCTGTCGCCTATCTGCTGACAACCCTTGACCTTTTGTGTAAATTTAGTCATCAATTGGGTAAGTGCTTAGAGAAAAGGGGGGCCACGAATTTAATGAAACGGAGAGAGCCGTTCTCAATCCCCTTCCAAAATCCGTGGTTTTCAATTATGATAAGTCCAGTATGAAAGGTCAAATTGACTCCAAGGAGATCAATGCTCTTCTCGAAATCAGCAAAGCCATCGCCTCCGGTCTCTACCTGGAAGACGTCCTCCGACTGATCGTCACCGTTACCGCAAATCTGATGGACTCAAAAATCTGCTCCCTCTGGATTCTCGACGAGAAGGATCAGAAATTGAATTTGAAGGCGACCCAGAGTATCAGCGAGGAATATTTAAAGGAGAGAAGCCTCGCCATCGGAGAGGGGGTGGTCGGCCATGTGGCCCATTACAACCAACCCATGGCCATCCCGAATGTCCTCGAAGAACCTCTTTATAAAGAAAAAGAGCTGGCAAAAAAAGAAGGGCTCGTTTCCATGCTCAGCGTTCCCATGTGCATCAAAGACAGGGTCATTGGAGTGATCAACTGTTACACTTCCTACCCCCATTCTTTTTCGAAGAGTGAAGAGGAGATGCTCACTACGGTTGCCAATCAGGCAGCACTCTGCATCGAAAATTCCGGTTTGATGGAAACCCTCGACATCCGGGAGATCCTCAGGCTGGTCTTGGAAGGGGTGACAAAAAATATTGGGTTCGACCGCGCCCGTCTCTATCTGATCAATGAAAAGAAAAATCTCCTTGAATGCAAAATGGCTGTTGGGATCGATGAGGAAAGGATTAAAGGAATTACCTTGCCTTTAGATCCAGGGGATAGCGTGGTCGGCCGATCGATTTTTGAGAAACAACCCTTTATCATTCCAGATGCAAGCACAGACCCGCGAGTGAATCCCGTCCTGAAAGAGAAATTTAACCTGCACTCCCTGGTGGTCGTTCCTCTCCTGGCAAAGGAAAAGGCCCTGGGGGCGATTGCCGCAGACTTCGTGGATCCCAATAAAAAGATCACGAAGGAGGCCCTCGAATCGGTAATGGTCTTTGCGCAACAGGCCGGTCTGGCCATTCACAATGCCTTCATATACCAGGAGTTGAAGACCTTCAGCCAGCAGATGGAAGAAAAGATTCAAAAGACGACTGCTGACCTCAGAAAGACCGAAGCCCAGTTGATTCGCTCTGAAAAATTGGCTGCCTTGGGGCAACTGGCTGCGGGCATCGCCCATGAGATACGCAATCCCCTAACCAGTATCAATATTTTGATCCATTCCCTGACGAAAAACTTTCCCTGCGAGGACTCTCACCGAGAGGACCTCAACGTCATTGAAGAGGAAATTGACCGAATCAATGAAATCCTGGATCGCTTTCTTCGTTTCGCCAAACCCGCGCCTCCTCTTTTAGAAAGAACGGAGGTGGCCCCGATTTTTGAGGAAACACTCCAGTTGATCAGACCTCGCATGGAGAAACAACGGGTTCACGTTCAGAAGGAGTTCCAGGACCTGCCCATGATTCTCATGGACCGCGAGCAGATGAAGCAGGTCGCGCTTAACCTTTTATTGAATGCCGTTCAGGCAATGCCCAAGGGCGGAACCCTGATGTTAAGAGGTCGGAATTCGAAAGACGGTCAATGGATCACCATCTCTATTCAGGATTCTGGAGTAGGTATTCCCAATGAACATATGAACAAACTCTTCAACCCGTTCTTCTCCACAAAAGAAGGAGGAATTGGCCTGGGTCTCTCCATCGCCCACCGAATCATTGACCAGCACCATGGGAAGATTGAAGTGCAAAGTGATCCCGGAAAGGGGACCCTGTTTACGATCTGGCTGCCTGTCCACAATTGAACGATGAACAATGGACGATGAACAAAGAAATTCCAGAATAATGGAAGACTGTTGAAGCAGAAAATAAGACGCGGAGACTCGGGGACCGGAGACCCGGAGAAATAAAGACGGGGCACGGAGAAACGGAGACTCGGAGATTCGGCAGTGGAAAGCTTTTTCACCCTATCTCCGCATCACCCTATTTTCCAATCTGTGTTTTAGATCTCCCCATCTCCGTGTCTCCGTATCGCCGCGTCAGAATTCTTACGAGGGGAAACATGCAAAGCATTTTGATTGTCGATGATGACAAAGCGATCCGATATTCTCTGAAACGAATGCTTGAGGAGAAATATTCCATCTTGACTGCCCAGAATGGCGAGGAGGCATTGGAGCGCCTGAAGCAAAGTTCCCCCGATCTGATCATCATGGATATCAAGATGCCGGGTCGAAGCGGAATGGACGTCTTAAGAGAGATCAAATCGATAGATCCTAAATCCCTAGTGATTATGATGACCGCCTATGGCACGACGGAGACAGCCATTGAAGCGATGAAGTTCGGAGCATTCGACTATATTCTTAAGCCTTTTCCCATTCAACAAATGAAGGAGTTAGTGGAAAAGGCTATTTCATTGCGAAAGCTGATGAAGGAGGAGGTTGCCTACCCCACGACCGCCGGCCAGGAAGGAGTCGAGGAGAGGATTGTCGGATCTTCTTCCAGGATGCAGGAAATTTACAAGATGATCGGTCAGGTGGCTCCGAGCGATATTACCGTCCTACTGAGAGGAGAAAGCGGGACCGGCAAGGAATTAATGGCCCGAGCGATCTATCATCACAGCCTCCGCTCGGACCATCCTTTTCTTCCGGTCAATTGTGCCGCCATTCCCGATACGCTTCTTGAGAGTGAGCTTTTCGGCCATGAAAAAGGAGCCTTTACCGGAGCGATCTCTCGCCGTGTCGGAAAACTGGAACAGTGTCAGGGAGGCACCATCTTTCTGGATGAGATCGGTGATATGTCCCTGTCCATCCAAGCCAAGCTGTTGAGAGTCCTCCAGGAGAAGAGCTTTGAAAGGTTGGGTGGAAATGAGACGATAAAGGTGGATATCCGGTTCATTGTGGCGACGAACAAAGATCTCGAGGAGGCTATTGCGAATGGAAAATTCAGGGAAGACCTCTATTATCGACTCAACGTCGTCTCGATCACCATCCCTCCCTTAAGAGAAAGAAAAACGGACATCTCTGAGCTGGTCTCTTATTTCATGAAAAAGTTTAATCGAGAATTGAAAAAGGGGATTGCGGGAATCACCCCTTCAGCCATGGATAGAATTACTTCCTATGGATGGCCTGGAAATGTGCGTCAACTGGAGAATGTCCTGAAAAGGGCCATGCTGCTCTGCCAGGGAGAATGGATTCTTGAGGATCAACTCCTTTTCGAGAGAGGGTGGGAAAGACGGGAAGCGGTGGACGAATTGAGCAAGAGGAATGTCGAGGATCTTCTCGACGCGCTCTTCGAGGAGTACTCAAAAACTCCTGCAGTTTCTCCTGACCCGGACATGATCTCGAGTCTGGAAAGAGGACTCATTCTTCGTGCCCTTCAAAAAACCAAAGGAAATCAGCTTAAAGCGGCTGCCCTGCTCGGAATCCATCGCAGCACCCTCCGTGGAAAAATGGAGAAGTACAACATCAAGAAAGAGGTGCTCGTATCCGAAGAAGACTAGAAAAGTTCGGAGTTGGAAGCTGGGAGTAAGAACTTTTTGAATCTTGCTTTTTGACTCCGAACTACGAACTCATCACTCTGAAGTTCTTATGGGGGTAAGACATGCGGACACTGAGAATCGGTCTCTGTCAGATCAACACCACGGTCGGTGACATAGAAGGAAACACAAAAAAGATTTTGGATTACATCGCAAAAGGAAAGAAGATGAGGGCAGACCTGCTTGCCTTTCCGGAGATGGCTGTCACGGGTTACCCCTCTGAGGACCTTTTGCTCATGCCGAAGTTTATCGAGGCCAACTTGAAAGCGATAAGTCTCATTGCGAAAGCCACCTCCTTCATTACGGCCATCGTCGGTTTCGTAGATAAAAAAGGGGATATTTTTAACTCGGCTGCCATTCTCCACAATGGGAAGATGATCGATGTCTATTCGAAAATCTATCTACCTAATTATGGCGTCTTCGACGAGGACCGATATTTTCAGCCGGGAAAAGAGAATTTTATTTTCACTCTAAGGTCAACTCCTATCGGCCCGAGCATTTGTGAAGACCTCTGGTACCCTGGGGACCCTATCCGGACTCAGGCCCTTTATGGAGGGGCAGAACTGATTGTTAACATCTCTTCCTCACCCTACCATGCTGGAAAATTAGCATTCCGAGAGAAGATGATCTCGACCAGGGCTTCTGACAATGCGGCGATCGTTGCTTATTGCAACCTTGTCGGAGGCCAGGATGAATTGGTTTTTGACGGAGGAAGCATGATCTTCGATCAGAAAGGCAACTTGATCGCTCGGGGGAAACAATTTGAAGAGGACCTGGTCCTGGCGGACCTTGATATGGAAGCAGTCTTTCGAATGCGACTCCACGATCCCCTGATCAGGAGAGAGAAATTGACCAATGAGAAGAAAAGTCTGAAGAAGATCGAACTTTCAGATCACAGACCCCTCTTTAAGAAAAGATTTCCGATACCTGAATGCGAGAGGAAACCCCTCGATCGCCTTTCCGAGATTTATTCTGCTCTGGTTCTTGGAACAGGGGATTATATTCGAAAAAATGGATTCCAAAGGGTTTTGATCGGTCTCAGCGGAGGCATTGATTCTGCCCTGACCGCAGCCGTCGCGGTGGATGCATTAGGGAAGAAGGGAGTAGTCGGGGTAACCATGCCCTCTCAATATTCCTCCAAAGGATCTGTTGAGGATTCCGAGCAGTTAGCAAGAAACCTTGGCATCCCTCTGCTCAAGATTCCGATCGCAGAGATATTTCAGGCTTATTTAAAAACCCTTTCGCCATCTTTTAAAGGATTAAAAGCTGATGTAACCGAAGAAAATATTCAGGCTCGCATTCGAGGAAACATCCTCATGGCCCTCTCCAATAAATTCGGATGGATTCTGCTCACGACTGGAAACAAAAGCGAGATGAGCGTGGGGTATTGCACACTTTACGGAGATATGGCAGGCGGATATGCCGTTTTGAAAGATGTTCCAAAGACCTTGGTATATGAATTGACAAAATTTAGAAATAAAAAAGAAGGTAAGGATCTCATCCCTAAGCGTGTATGCGTTAAGCCGCCATCTGCGGAATTGAGACCGAATCAGAAGGATGAGGATTCTTTGCCACCTTACTCTGTTCTTGATCCCATCCTTCAAGCCTATGTGGAAGAAGATAAGGGACTTGAAGAAATCGCAAAGATGGGATTTAAGGAAGGTATGATCAAAGAAGTGATCAATATGGTTGATCGTAACGAATACAAACGAAGACAGAGCCCGCCGGGTGTGAAGATCACCCATCGCGCCCTGGGAAAAGATCGAAGGCTACCGGTTACCAATAAATATCGAAACTATTGATTCTCGTGAGGCTCTTGATCCCTTTTAAAAGGGTCTTTCTGAACTCTCATTTTCCAAAGAAGTTCATAATAATGAAGGCTTGATAGGAAGATGGCGCCACCAATGGTTGTGTAGATGATGGCCAAATATTGTTTGGGAATGGCAGAATTCCGAAGAATGATACCCAAAGTGATCATGAAGCCAATAATCAAATACGCCTTCCACGATTGAAAGGCAAAAACGCAGGTCTTCTCTGTAAGCAAACCGAGCCGCTTGATATTCTTCCGGGCAATCCTCGAAAAGCCGAAATAATAGGCCACTACTGCCATCGCGCCACCGAACAATGCAAATTGGGTGGCCATACCCCTCTGGATCACAGCAAGCCAAACATAGGCAAGGCGACAAAGCATCACTCCTACCCCGGTCCACATCAGTCCGGCCAGCGCGATGAGCCACGATTTCGTTACAGCAGGTTTCAGGCTTTTCAGCGTCATAAATTTCTCTCCACCTTGCTAATTGTTATTATGCAATATTTGTACCCTGAAGAACTGCCAATCCCGAAAACTTAAGAAGCCGCCAAGTAGCCATTCTTTCATAGGAATTCCCGCTCTCAAAATGAGGGGCTAGTAATTCCCTCAACGCATTTGTAATTTTTCCTCAGATTGGTGTGGAATTTTACTCAGCTAAAGACTTAACGATGGCCTATTAGAATTGCAAGGAGAGGATGGCAGACGCGCGAAACTAACAATTATTTCTCTGCTCCATAGAAAAATACGTGATTCGTTACACGAATAGACTAAAGCGTACTGACCTAAAGTTGATGGTTATCGAAGGAAACAAAGAAGAAAAGCCATTTGATCCTGCTTTTCCTCTTTGACTATTGAATACAGGCTTAACTTATAACGTCTGTTAAATGGTTACACAGATCATGCCAGAGAATTCTATCTGCAAGAGTGTCTATTTTTACCGGCTTGAAAAATATGTTCTTCCTATCCGCATCATTATCTAAAAGCATCTTCCCCCAATTCATGACGGATTCCCTGGTTATTCTCATCGGGTCCTTTCTCCTCTCGGGTAGAATCCCAATTAGCTGGTATCCCCCCTTTGGGTCAGGCAAGTAAAATTCATAAGCTACCATCCCCTAAGTACCCCCCTCATTTCCTAAACTTCTACCGGAATTCCCAAAGGCCAATTAGACCAGAACCAAGGAGGAGCCTATGTTACTCTGCCCACGATGGCGCATTAGTTAACCCTTGTATAAAGCAATCCATGTGCCACACTTGTTTTGTTTTTACGGTGGCTGAAAACAACTATCTTTCTAAATAGTTATGCTTGTTACTGGCTAATATACAAAGTCCCAAACCTTGCCTCGGTGCAATATTCGAATCTAATTAGGGTGTAAAGTACTGTATTTTCACTATAGTTTCTGTGCAAATCATGGTAATTGAGATAAAATCAAGATAATCCGGATTAAGTCCAGATAATTCGGTTTCACCGAAGAGTGGTCGGGAACACACTTTCGCCACCGTGTCTTCGACAAAGGTTCTTATCAAATTGTTGTTTTTGAACCAGTAAGAATTGAACAACTACCGCCTGGAAGGTGATTTGCGAGAAGCCATGTTATTGTTTTTAGTCTGATCGATGGTGTAAAAAGCTAAAAGAGGTCCTTAAATGCATGAGCAGCAGTATAAACGCATCCTACCCCGCTAATGTATTGGGCTACCCTCAAAGTCTCCATGACCTCTTCTTTGGTAGCTCCAGCCTTCATAGCCTGCTGGGTCAGCGCTCTGGTTCCCTCAATGGTTCCATGTGAAGCATCAAGGACCATCGCGATCAGAAGCTTAACCTTCTTGGGTAAAACCCCATCTGCAAGGGCAAGTGTCTGGGTGGCTTCAACGTTCTTAAATAATTCCAGGTCGAGCTTCTCGATAATCGTTAAAGGATTCTCAGCCATGATAATAACCTCCTTTCTTCGAAATCTAGAAATTAACTTTCATATTGGCAGGTAAGGATTTCGCCAAAATAGACACGGTGAAAATCACCCTTAGGATATAATGAAAGAATGATGGATTTTTCCAATTCAGAAGGAATCAGGTCATTTTTATGCACGACCCGGCACTCAAAATGAAGAATACATTCTTTGATGATGGGTGTTTTCACCTTCTCGGATGGGATAGCCGTTAGCTGTTTTTCTTTAAACTTGTTGTGGTCTTTACCGGACACAGTTCCACAGTATTGCACCACCTCTTTCAATTGTGGCGGCACAATATTGACCGTAAATTCTCCGACCTCTTCGATCAGTTTGTAGGTATAACGGGAGGGACGTACTAATACCACAAATATGGGCTTTTGCCAAATGATTCCAATCGTGCCCCATCCTATCGCCATGACATTAGGATGACCTTTTTCCCCCTGGCTAACAAGAAGCACGCGCCCTTCATCAAAGGCTTTAATCGTTTCCCTTACATAGTCTCTGTAGTCAACAAGTATTTTCGGCATGGAAGATCATCCTCTGGAACGCAAATTTAGGGCTAGATAAACAGAACTACCATTTATCCCTAACTCAAATATATCTTATATTCCAAGGCCCCTAATTTCTACCATTATAGTCCCTTAATTTCGGAAATCAATTAAAAATGGTGGGATGGGGATAGGAAAAGTTTCTTGACCGAACGAGCTCCTTTGCTGTTGGCCAGAGCTACTACGAGCTCATTCCGTGCTTCATTACCCAGACCAAGATTAGGCGATCATATCTAAATTCAGCCCTATCTCATCCCCTAACTTCAACGCGATAGTACCGATTTGTAATTCTAAACAATATCTTTTATAAAAAATAATTATCTGTCACAGAATTTATCAGCTCTAAGGAAGATTCTGCTTGGATGGAGAATTCTATTGAAGGGAGATAAAAAATGATCCATTTCAAAAAACTTGAGGAGAGGGCTATCCTTCATACCCCGCTTAAAGATTTCGAGATCGACTCGCAGCCCATTGAATATCGCGAAGACCCCCTTACCGGTTTTACCTCCTTCATACGTACCGGGCGAGCCTTTTGGGCAGGAATTTACAAGACTGACGAAGCTCTGCTGGAAAAATTGATCGAGGAAACTAGAGGAAAATGTTTCTTCTGCCCAGAAAAAGTATCAACATTCACCCCAAAATTCCCAACTGATTTTATTCCTGAGGGGAGGCTTACTAGAGGAGAAGCTACCCTCTTCCCCAACCTTTTCGCTCACAAACAATATTCAGCTATTATTCCTATCACTAAAAAACATTATCTTAAACTTAATGAGTTTGAGCCAAGTCTTCTTAGCAATGCATTTAAACTGGCAGATTTCTACCTCCGGCGAGCCAATGAGATGAGTGGGGTGGAATATGCAGAGATCGGTGGTAACTACCTGTACCCAAGCGGAGCTAGCATTGTTCACCCTCATCTTCAGGTCATCGGATCTCATGGCCCTCACTCCTTGATTAAGGTTTACACGGAAAAAGCCAAGTCCTACCATAGGAAATATTCTCGAAACTTCTGGGAGGAATTGATAGATGAGGAGAAAAGCCTTGGTGAAAGGTATCTAGGGAATATAGGATCGACCGAATGGTTCACTCCGTTTGCTCCAATCAGAGAGGATGAAGTTGATGCCGTCGTGCGGGGCAAGTCTAATTTTCTAGAATTTGAGGATCACGACTGGGAAAGTCTTGCTCAAGGAATTTCGCAAGTGCTCAGAGCTTATTATGACAACGGGTTTTCTTGTTTTAACTATGCAATCTATTCGGGTCCGCTGGGTAAGAAACTTAGTAAATATATTTGGGCAGGACTCAAGATTATCTCTCGGTCCAGCGTGCAAACTTATCCGGTCAGCGATACATGGTATTCATCCAGTATCCTTCTTGACGGATTTGTCGTTGAACCACCCGAGGATATAGCTAAACAAATGCGTCCATATTTTGGTTAGAACCGAATTCGTGAGAAAAAAGATGACAACCTACAAGGTGCGAGCTAAAAGAGTCCTTTGCGGACTCCACCTACCTTCGATGTGAGCTAACCTTCAAACTTGATGATTGCGGTAAGGAATAAAGTATAACGGCTGAAATCAGCGGTGGTCTTAGCCATCCGCTGGAGTGATTTGTTATACGAAGACTTCGTTAAAATAATGATATGAGTCCACCAACAGCCGCTGCAATAACAAGCGTAATGGCGGATATTTTCAGAGTAATAAAAACCCCATTATATTTTTGTTTCAAGTCTTTATCAATTTCAGATCCAATAAGCATTTTGAATTTCGATAATTTCTGCCGTAATCGGATAGCCAGTAAACTTTACAGCCTTTTTCCGTAAGCAAATATTTCATGTATAGATGGGGCAACACAAAAACGAAAATGGATATGGCCATTACTGTTTCCAAGAGGTTTGTCACTGATCCAGACATCCTGATCTCTACATATAACAATTGCTATACTGCAACTTGTAATTTGTAAAAATCCTACCTAGCCAACCACTTTTTGTCAATGACAATTCGAAGTTGAGGCTTTCCACGTGAAACATTGCATGGATAAGACCTTTACGCTTTTGAGGAAGGAGCCCTCGGGAAGGGGGGGTAACAAATCATTGGTATGGACAATACTCTAAGATTGAGGGTTAGGGCTTGAAGGGGAGGATAACGGAAACAGAGCTAAGGTGCGCCCCACTCCAGCAAAGGTTCTCCGTACCTAAGCCTCACTATCCTTGCACAATTCCAGGCGTCAGTTGCAGTTATTCGTTAGCCAAATTCATTTGCCTACTTTTCTACGCTGGAAATCGACGACACCAGAAAAACGCATTAACCAATCACCCACTTTCGGAGATATTTCATTTAGCACAAAGGCGTAACGAAGTGGCTGTGAATTAATTATTGTTTCTGGCCTGCCTTTCTCAATGGCGTCAACCACCGATTTGGCAACTTTAAGAGGAGCGCAAGATCCAACTATCCAGGGCGATTTGACTCCAAATTTCGCAAACATTCCTACTTCTCTAACGTAACCAGGAAAGATCGTTGAAAACCGAACTCCAGTACCAGCTAGTTCCAAGCGCAGCGCGCGTGTCCATTCGGCTAGGCCAGCTTTTGTCCCCGAATATGTTGCGGCATAGGGTGCTCCACTCTTCGCTGCGATAGAAGCTATATTCACAATATGGCCCGATCTCTTTTTGAGCATCTCAGGGAGAACGAGGTGGGTCAGGGCCATCGGTGCGATGAGGTTCACTTCAATGGTCTCTCGTATGGCTGACCATGCTAATTCTGAATAGGCCCCTTCAGTTTCCAGGCCCGCATTGTTGACCAATATGTCAATTATTCCAAATTCCTTAAGGACCGTATGGATAAGCTTTTCACGTTCGGATGACTGCTGGAGGTCAACAGGAATTATTAAGGTCTTGGCCCCCCTTTCATTTAGGCGCGTCGCCACATTCTGCAATCCATCCCTTGAACGGGCCGCAAGTGCAATCTTAGCACCCCGCTTGGCAAGGGCCTCAGCCACCATTGGGCCGATGCCACGGGAAGCTCCGGTCAGAAGCACCACCAGGTCCTTCAATAGTTTCATAGATGGCTCCTTTAATAAGGCAAGGTACCGCTTGGGGCAAAATCAAGCTTAGTCATAGGCTATCCAACTTACTATATATTCCATACCCTCTTTTTT
>Ga0335070_10006423_pt1:10000-13837 | contig 13837 bp, 6 predicted proteins | sample Lox_Sample_13_FD_206722 | JGI IMG/M metagenome (GOLD analysis project Ga0335070, IMG submission 206722) | Soil microbial communities from Loxahatchee National Wildlife Refuge, Florida, United States - Lox_Sample_1.3 | ecosystem: Environmental > Terrestrial > Soil > Wetlands | place...
AAGTAAAAGTCGTAACAAGGTATCTGTAGGTGAACCTGCAGATGGATCATCTTTGTATAATCCAAGACCTCTCTCTTCGGAGAAAGGTCGGGAGAGGTGTCGCTCCGCACCTCTCGAAAATAAAATAAATTGGGCAATCTTCCACAAACACGGTTGCATCGGTTGGGTTCTGCTGTCCAACAGTGCCGCACATGGCCTCACGGCCGTGGCAGCGCCGGGAAAATGGCAGCCCCAACAAATCTAACACACACGCTAATCTTTAGTCGTTTATAAAATAATCTTTATGATTGACACGATTCGGTAACTCGGTCGTATAATCTAAACACAACTTTTGGCAACGGATCTCTTGGTTCTCCCATCGATGAAGAACGCAGCGAATCGCGATAGGTAATGTGAATTGCAGAATGTGAATCATCGAATCTTTGAACGCACCTTGCGCTTTCCTGGAATAACATCCGGAGAGCATGCCTGTCTGAGGGCCGCGTCTTTCTTCGACTTTCAGTTTTTTTTCTTTACGGAGAAGAGCTGGACAGTTCGGTTCTGAGGGTTTTACTTGACATGCGCTCTGCATGGCTCCCTCTAAATACAGCAGCATGATTTTTCTCATGTGCCAACGGCGATGGATGAGCGGCTACAACCCCTCTCCGGACGGTTTTGATAATGGCGATCAAAATACGGACGTGATGGGCGCTCAAAAATCCCAAAGGTATTGTGGCTGAATCGACACGCTTTGCATTCGTTTCGTCAATTTTTTTTTTTTTGATAGAACGGCCTCAGATCAGGTAGGACTACCCGCTGAACTTAAGCATATCAATAAGCGGAGGAAAAGAAACTAACAAGGATTCCCCTAGTAACGGCGAGTGAAGAGGGAAGAGCCCAAGATTGAAAGCTGGCACCTTCGGTGTCCGCATTGTAATCTCAAGAAGTGTTTTCCGTCTCGGACCAAGCCTAAGTCCCTTGGAAAAGGGCATCGTAGAGGGTGAAAATCCCGTACATGGTTTGGAGCGCCCGAGACTTTGTGATGCGCTTTCTAAGAGTCGCGTTGTTTGGGAATGCAGCGCAAAATGGGTGGTAAATGCCATCTAAGGCTAAATATTGGGGAGAGACCGATAGCGAACAAGTACAGTGATGGAAAGATGAAAAGAACTTTGAAAAGAGAGTTAAACAGTACGTGAAATTGCCAAAAGGGAAGGGTAGGAGGTCAGAGATGCGGTCTGCAATTCAACCGGGCTTCTGCTTCGGGGTATTTTGCAGTCTCGCAGGCCAACGTCGGTTTTGAGCGCTGGAGAAGGGTTGGAGGAACGTGGCACCTCTCGGGGTGTGTTATAGTCTCCTACTGGATACAGTGATCGAGACCGAGGAATGCAGCGTACTCGTAAGAGCGGGCCCTCGGGCACCTTTACGCTTAGGGCGTTGGCATAATGGCCCTCTACCACCCGTCTTGAAACACGGACCAAGGAGTCTAACATGTATGCGAGTCTTTGGGTGGTAAACCCGCAGGCGCAATGAAAGTGAATTTTAAGGTGGGATCCGCAAGGTGCACCATCGACCGATCCTCACGTCTTTTAAGTCGTGGATTTGAGTAAGAGCATACCTGTTGGGACCCGAAAGATGGTGAACTATGCCTGAATAGGGCGAAGCCAGAGGAAACTCTGGTGGAGGCTCGTAGCGGTTCTGACGTGCAAATCGATCGTCAAATTTGGGTATAGGGGCGAAAGACTAATCGAACCATTAAGAAAAGCAGCTGAAAAATAATAGAAATATTATTATCTTAAGCTAGGTGGTTAAGAGGCAGCCTGAAAGGGTTTGTCTAGTCGATGTTGAGGTCGGCGATACGTCCAAATTGCGGGGACGTCCTTAGGGCTTAGACTACCGCGGTCCTCTTTCGAAAGGGAGGATGCAGCACCAGGGTAACGACCTCGGGGATGGTAAAAACGTCTAAGATTGGATGATCCGCAGCCAAGCCTCTACGTTTCCGTAAAAAGAAATACGAGGAAGGTTCACAGACTAGATGGTCGTAGGTTCATGCTTATACGGCATGGGCTTAAGGTATAGTCGATCCGCCGCGAAAGCGGTCTTGGAGGAAACAACGATCGAGATCCCTCAACTCAACTGCACGCAGCAGGCGCAGGTCTCTTTCGGAAGCCTTCAGGGGGTTGGGCATGACCCAACTCGGAGGAAATGCTAGTAGCTGGTTCCTGCCGAAGTTTCCCTCAGGATAGCAGAAACTCACATCAGTTTTATGAGGTAAAGCGAATGATTAGAGGCCTTGGGGAAGTAACTTCCTTAACCTATTCTCAAACTTTAAATGTGTAAGAAGCCCTCGTTACTTTAGTGAACGAGGGCATGCGAATGAGAGTTTCTAGTGGGCCATTTTTGGTAAGCAGAACTGGCGATGCGGGATGAACCGAACGTTGGGTTAAGGTGCCAAAGTGTACGCTCATCAGATACCAAAAAAGGTGTTATTTAGTCTAGACAGTGGGACGGTGGCCATGGAAGTCGGAAACCGCTAAGGAGTGTGTAACAACTCACCCACCGAATTAAGTAGCCCTGAAAATGGATGGCGCTCAAGCGTACCACCGATACCCAACCGTCAGTGTTTAGCGAAGCGCTGACGAGTAGGCAGGCGTGGGGGTCAGTTTGGAAGCCTTGGCTGTGAAGCTGGGTGGAACGGCCTCTAGTGCAGATCTTGGTGGCAGTAGCAAATATTCAAGTGAGAACCTTGAAGACTGAAGTGAGGAAAGGTTCCGCGATTACAGCAATTGAACGTGGGTTAGGCAGTCCTAAGAGATAGGGAAGTTCCGTATTAAAGTGTGCGCTTGTTCGCACCGACCTATCGAAAGGGAAGCAGGTTAATATTCCTGCCCTGGGATGTGGATTTTTGGCGGTAACGCAAACGAACTAGGAGACGTCGGAGAAAGCCCCGGGAAGAGTTCCTTTCTTTTCTTAACAGCATGACCCACCTCGGAATCGATTTACTCGGAGAAGGGGCGTGTCTGCTGGCAGAGCTGGACACTTCTGTCTGGTCCGGAGCGCTTTCGACGGCCCTTGAAAATCCTAGGGCGCGAATAATTCTCACACCCAGCTGTACTCATAACCGCATCAGGTCCTCAAGGTGAACAGCCTCTAGTTGATAGAATAATGTAGATAAGGGAAGTCGGCAAATTAGATCCGTAACTTCGGGAAAAGGATTGGCTCTAAGGGTTAGGTGTCGAGGGCCTTGGTCAGAAGCGCTGCTGGACCTGACTGGACTGCTTCGGGCAACTGAGGCGGACTGGTCGGGACCGGCGGTTGTGGAAGGCCTTGGCAGCCTTCGGGCGTCCTCTTCACAATTAATAACCGACTTAGAACTGGTACGGACAAGGGGAATCTGACTGTCTAATTAAAACATAGCATTGCGATGGCCAGAAAGTGGTGTTGACGCAATGTGATTTCTGCCCAGTGCTCAACCTTTCAAAGTGTTGCAAAAAATAAATACTTTGTCGTTCAGGGCACAGGTGTCTAGCAATAGATGCCTAGTTGGTTTTTTCATGTGTGTGCGAGCATGCATGGCGAACCAGCGACATTCTCAAATTGCTTGGAGTCTCTAAAGCGTAGGGCTACCGCGGCTGGTCGAAAGACACAGTGCAGCAGATGGTGTAACGGCCATCGGATGGTAAAAACGCCCTACGATGTAACAATGAGTAATGAGCAGCCAAGTCCTAAGGGGGAGGTGCAGCGATGCATGAACCTACGGATGCAGTTCACAGACTAAATGGGAATGGGTGTATGTGTTTTTTCCAAATGATATATTTATTTATTATTTGGAAACCGTCAGAAAAAATGTCAAAGGATACG
>Ga0335070_10006424_pt1 | contig 13837 bp, 10 predicted proteins | sample Lox_Sample_13_FD_206722 | JGI IMG/M metagenome (GOLD analysis project Ga0335070, IMG submission 206722) | Soil microbial communities from Loxahatchee National Wildlife Refuge, Florida, United States - Lox_Sample_1.3 | ecosystem: Environmental > Terrestrial > Soil > Wetlands | place: USA...
CCGAGGTGTTCTTGATCAGCGCGTCGACGTCGATGGTGACGGGGATGCTGGCCGTGGTGCCCGCCGCCCCCGTCGTGAACGTCGTCGTCGTCGCGCCGTAGCTGAGGCTCTGCGCCTGCGTCCACGTCAACGTCGTCGCCGTGAACGCGGTCAGTTCTGACGTCACCGTGAGCGTGCGGCTCGGGCTTGGCGCGGTGGCGATGTACAGCTTCAGCGTCGCCGTGTCGGCACCGCCGGTCGTCGGGATGTTGCAGCTCGAGAGGTCGAAGTGGACGAGCGACCACTGCCGGTAGCCGGTGTCGGGCTTGACGAGCATGGTCGTCGCGGTGCCGTAGTTCGTGCTCGCGTGCGCCTGGTCGACGTACGTGTCGTTCGCGACGGCGCTGCCCGTGAGCGTGCACGTCGTCTTCGTCAGCGTCTGCGACCCGCTCCAGATGTGCCACGAGCCGACGGTGAGCGTCGCTGCGAAGCCTGTCGCCGTCCCGAAGCCGAGTGTGGCCGCGACGATAACCGCGATCCTGCGAGGCGTGAGGCGGAAGCGGCGCATCACGTGCCCGTCACCGCGAAGCTGTACTTGAGGACGTTCGCCGCGGAGACCGTCGCACCGAAGCTCGAGATCGTCGCCGAGCACGTGGTGCTGCAGGAGCCGATGGTCGCCTGGCCGTTGCCGAGAGAGGTGTTCGCCGAGTTGACGAGCGCGACCGAGAGCGTCGCGCCGGAGCACGCGGTGGCGATACCACCGACGTTCACCTGCGTCACGTTCCCGGAGTTGTCGACGTTCCGCGTTGCGCTCAGCGAGGAGACGCCGCAGGACGTCACGGCTGCGCTCCCGGCGGAGAGCTTCGCGGAGCCGAGGGCGAGGGTGGCGGCCGCGGCACATGCCGCAAACGTCGCTGCCACCGTCACCGCGAACCCGAGTGTCTTGGAGAGAGTGTTCATGTCAGGGGTTCTTTCTCCGTTTGCTGCGGACTGGGGCACCCGCCGCCAGGTGCCCCGTCCGCATCGTCGGCCGGGAGGAGTGACCGGCCCTAGCCGTTGATCGCGACGCTGACGCCCGTGACAGCCGCAGCGGAGACGCTGGAACCGGGGGTCAGGGTCAGGTTGCCGGAGGCCGGCACCGTGCCGGTGATCGTCGCCAGGTTGGCGCTCGATGCCCCTGTGAGCGTCACGGAGATCGCCTTGCCGTTGCAGTTCGTGTCGTCGAGACCCGTCACGACCACTGTCGCAACCTTGTAGCCGGGGATCGTCGAGTCGTAGGCCACCGTGTAGGTGCCCGTCGGGGTGCCGGTCACCTGGCAGGACGCGACCGTCGCGTTGCCTGCGCCGAGGGCGTTGGTGCCGACGTTGAGGGTCGCGGCGAAGCCGTACACCGCGCCGAAGATCGTGAGTGCCAGCAGGAGCGCGAACACCGTCCGCTTCTTCGCCAGTCCCTTGATCGCCTTGCTCATGATGTGGGATCTCCTCTGCGTCTCGATTGCTTGCTTGGTAGGCAGAGGATCGGGCGCGATCCTGTGAAAGCGGGTGTAGACGCCGTATGCGGAACGTATGACCCCGCGGTCACTCGAACGAGTGACTCAGAGGTCGAGCGCCGGGTAGCGCGCCCTCACCGCGTCGACGTACGCGGCGAGCTGCTCCGCGAGGCCGGCGTCGGCGATCTCGAGGACGTTCTCGGCGTTCAGCTCCCCCGAATGGGAGAGGTTGAAGCTGCCGACGAAGACGAGATCGTCCGCGACCGTCACCTTCGCGTGCATGTAGTCGTGCACCGAGTCCGGCGCGTACGGCGTCGAGTGCTTCCCCGAGAACGGGGCGCGCGTGAAGGTCGTGCGCAGCAGCGGCTCCTTCCAGGCGGAGTTGCCGTTCTCCTCCCACTGCTGGAGCACCTCCCGCACCTGCGTGCGGTCGACGACGCCGGCGAGGTCGACCTTGCCGTCGCTCGCGACCTGGGCGAGCGTGCCGAGGATCGGGCCGGACGAGATCACCGGCGAGGCGATGCGGACGCGCCGGGTCGCCATGCCGATCGCCTTCGCGATCCGGTGGGCGAGCCGGTCGCCGCGGCCCGGGCAGAACCAGGCGCGCACCGTCGTTCCGCCCACCGACAGCGGCGCCGTGTCGACCTTGCCGCTGTGCATGACGTCGCGCCGCGTCCAGAGCTGCTCGAAGTCCGTGCCGTAGCGGGCCGCCAGCTCGGCGGACTCGGCGGTGACGATCACGTTCTCCTCGCGCGTCCACGAATCGTGCGTCCAGTTCGTCGAGCCGGTCCACACCGCGGCCTGGTCGCGGATCACGTACTTGTGGTGCATGAGGTCGGGGACGCCGGGAATCGCTGCGGTCGGGAACGGCAGCGCCTCCACGAGCTCGGGCTGCGTGCGTGGTGGCGGCGGCACGGGGATGTTCTTGCCGTGGTCGACGTTGTAGGCGAGCCGCACCGAGACACCGCGCTCGGCCGCGCCGGCGAGCGCGCCCTCGACGATCTGCGCGAGGTCGTCGGGAAGATGGAAGTCGTAGATCGCGACCTCGAGCGTGCGCTGCGCGGCCGCGACGAAGTCGGCGAGCGCGTGGGCCGTCTGTTCCGCCGGCTGGGCGCCGTCGGTGAGCGTGCGGAGCTCGATCAGGACGCCTTCGCGCGCTGCGCCGCCTTGTACGCGCGCTTCCACGACTGGTACTCGGCGAGCGCCTGCGGCGAGTCGACGTCGCCGAGCGTCGGATGCTTCGGGGCGAGCGCTGCCGCCGCCGTGACGTCGAAGCGCTTCGCGAGAATCGCGGCGAGTGCTTTCACCTTCATCTCGCCGAACCCGGGCAGCGCCGCGATCCGTTCGCGCAGGTCGTCGGCGTCGCGGGCGTCGCGCCAGATGCGGGAGGCGTCGCCGCCGTACTCGTCTGCGACGACCGCGGCGAGCTCCCGTACCCGGCTCGCCATCGAGCCGGGGAAGCGATGCACCGCCGGCTTCTCGCGGAACGCCGGCTCGATGTCGGCGTGCGCAAGCGTCGCAGGGTCGAGCGTGCCGAGCCGCTGCTTGAGCTTCAGCGGTCCCGCGAACGCGGTCTGCACCGTGACCTGCTGGTCGAGCGCAAGCCCGACGAGCAGCGCAAAGGGATCGGACGCGAGCAGCCGGTTCGCCTCGTCGTCCTCGGTGAAGTGGAGCGCGTCGGGCGCCGGCATGCCCGGATCCTACGCGGTCGCCGGCAGTAGGGCTTCGCAGCGGCGGAGGAACGGTGTCGCGCCCTGCGCGGCGAAGTACGTTCGCGCCGAGTCGAGACCGGCGGCATCGCCCCGCTCCGCGGCGAGCAGCGACGCCCAGCTCGCGAGGAAGGGGGTCCCCGTCGCCTCGTAGATCTCCGCTGCCCGGGCGAGCTCGCCTGCCGCGACGGCGGAGCTCGCCGCGAACCAGGCGCCGACGGCCGGCAGGCGCTCGAGCGCGGCGGCGTAGTCCGTCGCCCGTCCGTGCTCGACGAGCAGCAACGCGAGGTCTGCCAGGACGGCGCTCTCTGCGAGGAGCGGACCGTCGAGCAGCTCGTCGGCGACCGCGTTCGCCTCGGCGTCCCTCCTGGCCATGAAGAGTGCGAACGCGCGGACTGCGAGGGCCGGTCCGAGGTGCTGTGCGTCCTCCACCTCGCGTGACCTCGCGAGCGCCTCCTTCGACTCCGTGAGCGCCTCGTCGAGGCGCCCGCGCGCCGTGAGCACCCAGGCCCGGAAACAGCGGGCGGCGTTGTGCACCTGGTCGCGCTCGGTCGTCTTCGCGATCAGCTCCTCCGCGCGGGCGAGCGAACCGGAGAGGTCCCCCCGCCAGAGGGTCGTACCGGCGAGCTCCATGTCCGCCCAACGCAGCAGGGTCTCGCTCCCGTAGCGCCGGCCGAGCTCTCGGGTCTCGTTCCAGAGCGCGGTCGCCTCGTCCAGCCGGCCCACGGCCCAGAGCCGGGTGGCGAGGTTGTTGCGCGACTTGACCATCTCATCCGGCACCCGCGAGCGGTCGGCGAGCTCGATGCTCCGCTCGAGGTCGGCGAGCCCGCCGAGGTCGCCGAAGCGCATGCGCGTGAGCCCGAGGCTGTTGAGCGCGTGCGAGGCCAGCTCGTCGTGTCCAAGCTCCTCCGCCATGGCGAGCGTCTCCCGCGCGAGCTCGATTGCCCGCTCCGGATTGCCCCCGATCGCTTCCCGCCGCGCCGACTGCGCGACCGCCCGCGCCTTCGAGACGGAGGTGGGCAGGTCGCGCGCGAGCTCGAGGGTCCGCCGCGAATGCTGCTTGGCCGCCTCGCCCTCGCCGCGCCACCAGTGCATCCACGAGAGGAGCGCCTCGCTCTCGGCCGCATGCTCGATCGCGCCGTGCGCGAGGAAGCCGTCGCGCGCAGCCGCCACGAGGTCCGGATCGGGCCTACCGTCGAACGCCGTTGCCCGTGCGATGCGGAGCTGGAGCACCGGCCGCAGCGGATCGCCGGCGTCGGTCAGCTCGAGCGCCGTCCGCGCGAGCCGGTCGGCTGCGGGCCAGGCGTTGAGGGCGGCTGCCCGATCCGAAGCCTCGGCGAGCGCGGTGCGCGCCGGCGCACGCAAGGGCGCAGAGTCGATTCCGGCCGCCTCCGCCAGCGCCAGCGCCTCCCCGTAGTGATGCGCAAGCATCTCGGCGCGGTCCTCGCTGCGATCGACTGCAAGCGACTCGATCCACCCCGCGGCCGCGCGGTGCTTCTCGACGCGGCGCGCCCGCGGAATCTGCCCGTACGCCACGTCGCGGACGAGCAGGTGGATGAACGCGTACTGGGTCTCTCCGGCCACGGCGGAGCGTCGGTCGCGGCGGATGAACTCCTTGCGCTCAAGCGCGTGCAGGTCATCGTCGATGCCGGCGTGGCTGCCGAGTGCGGCGAGCGCGGAAGGCCAGAAGACCTTGCCGAGCACGGCCGCGTCCTGGACGAGCTCCTTCTCCGCCGGCGCGAGGGCGTCGAGCCGCGCCGCGATCATCCCCTGCACGCTCTCCGGCAGGGGCAGCTCGTCGGTGCGCTCGAGCCGCCAGCCGCCGGGCTCTTGGACGAGGAAGCCCCGGTCCTGGAGCATGCGCACGTACTCGCCGGCGTAGAGCGGGTTGCCCCCGACACGGCGCAGCACCTCCACCTGGACGTTCGCCGGGAGCAGCGTCTGGTCGAGCAGCGACGCGAGCAGCCGTGCGGTGTCCGCCTCCGAGAGCGCGCCGATCGAGAGCGTCGTCGCGTTCCGCTTGCCGCCGCCCCAGCCCGGGCGCCGGGCGAGCAGCTCCGGGCGTGCCGTTCCGAGGAGCAGGAGCGGCACGCCGACGACCCAGTCGGCGAGATGGTCGACGAAGTCGAGCAGCCCGTCGTCGGCCCAGTGCAGGTCTTCGAAGACGAGGACGAGCGGGCGCTGCTCGGCGAGTGCTTCGAGCAGGCGCCGCCACGCGGAGAACGCCTCGTCGCGCCGGTCGTCCGACTCGTCGGTCTCATGTGCGATACCGGCGAACGGACGCAGGTTCGACTCGACCCAGGCACGCTCGTCCTCGAGCACGAGCTCGGCGACCATCGCGGCGAGCTTCGCCCCGGCCGCGCGCGCATCGTCGGTCTCGAGGATTCCGGCCTGCGCCTTCACGATCTCGCCGAGCGCCCAGAAGCTCTGGCTCTCGCCGTAGGGAAGCGAGCGGCCCTGCCGCCACCAGTACAGCTCGGGATCGGCGTCGAGCGTCTGGAAGAGCTCGGCGACGAGACGGGTCTTGCCGATGCCGGGTACGCCGACGAGCGTGACGAGCTGGGTAGTCTGCTCGCTCCTGCAGCGCGCGAACGCGTCGGTGAGAACCGCAAGCTCGCGCTCGCGGCCGACAAGCGCGGACCGGCGTTGCTGCTCGACGTCGATCCCGAAGCGCGAGCGCGCGGAAACGACCTCCCAGGCATGCAACGGCTGCGACTTGCCCTTCGCGTCGACGAGCGGCGCCTCGCGGTACTCGATCACGTTGCGCGTTGCGCGGAACGTCGCCTCGCCGACGAGGATGCCGTCCACCGGCGCCGCCGTCTGGAGCCGCGCGGCGGTGTTGACGACGTCGCCCGAAGCGATCCCCTCGCCTTGAGCCGGGCGCGCGTCGAGCGCGACGAGAGCTTCACCCGTGTTCACGGCGGTGCGGATCTGTAGCTCGAGCGCCGGATCCGCGTCGTTCAGCTCCCGGATCGCCTCGCGGATCGCGAGGGCGGTCCGGACCGCGCGCTCAGGGTCGTCCTCGTGTGCGACCGGGGCTCCGAACACTGCGACGACGGCGTCGCCGATGAACTTCTCCACGAGGCCGCCGCGTTCCTCGATCTGCTCGCGCAGTCGCGCGTAGTACGGCAAGAGCATCGCGCGAACGTCCTCCGGGTCGAGGCGCTCGGCGCGGCTCGTGAAGCCGACGAGGTCGGTGAAGAGGACGCTCACGACCTTGCGCTCCTCGCGTGCCGGCTCGGCGGCGAGCGAGGCGCCGCACATCCCGCAGAGGCGGAAGCCGTCCGGGTTCTCCTGGCCGCATGCCGGGCAGACCTGCACGGTCACTCCGACCTGTAGTCGAAGTCGCTCGCGTACGCGCAGTTGCCCTCCAGCTCCCACGCGAACGGGTCGTCGTCGACCGTCAGCTCGTCGGCGTACAGCTCGCGGCCGGCCCGGTCGTAGCCGGGGATGCCGCACGCGACGAGGACGTCCGTCTCCACCGGCCGCGTCGCGCGCATCGAGATCGTGGTGCCGACGCGGAGTACGTGGCCGTCGGCTCCGGACGAGAGCTCGATCGAGCTCGTGCGCACGTCGATCAGGTGCCGCGCCTTGCGCACCCACGGCAGCTTCGAGACGTGCGGCCCGCCGAGGTCGCCGAGGAGAAGGGAGGCGACGGCGGCCCGCTGCTGCTCGCCGCCGCGCTCGTCCACGTGGAGGACGATGCTCCACGGCGATCCCGGCTCGTCGTCGTCGTAGCGGCAGACGATCGCGGCCGCGAGGCCGCTCACGTCCGTCCCGCCGACGTGACCCTCGTCGATGTGCCAGGAGAGGACGCCGTAGCAGACGCCGTACGTCGAGCGTCCGCCCGGCACGCCGCCGATCATCCGGCAGGGGCAGATCGCCTCGCAGTTGCACGACTCGAAGTACGCGCCGCGGACGCGGTAGCTCATACCGTCCATGCGACCGCCCCCAGCGCGAGCGCCGCTGCGGCGACGCGGCTGGCCGTGATCCCCATACGTGTCGCCTTCTCGACGAAGATCGCGACCGCGACGAGCACCATCCAGCCGATGCTCATCATCCCGAGCGCGAGCAGCGCCGCCGTGAGCCCGATGCAGCAGCCGACGCACCAGAGGCCGTTCTCGACGCCCATGCGGAAGGCACCGGGGAGGCCGTCGCGCCAGCCGTGCATGATCCGGGCGAGCGGCGCCCGGCAGACGTTGAGACAGCGTCGCTTCAGCGGTGTCAGCTGGTAGAGGGCGGCGGCGCCGAGCACGACGGCGGTGAAGAGTCGCCCGTGCATGCCGAGCACACGGCCGCCGCTCGCCATGTCCGCGAGCCAGACCGGGCCGGCGAGGGCGATCCAGACGGCGAGATACCCCGTGACGAGCACGGCCGTGCGCCCCGCCGAGCGGGAGGTGGCGTGGTCGAGGCGGAGCAGCGGCAGCTCGCTCGGGAGCATCATCGCCGCCATCGCGAGGCTCCACGTGCCGAGGAAGGCGGGTGCGGTCATCGCCATGAACCGGGACTGTACGCTGGTCGGGTGGAGCCGCTCAACGTCTTCTCGGAGGGGACGCGGGCCTGGTTCGAGCGCACCTTCGCGGGACCGACGCCGGCGCAGGCGCTGGGCTGGCCGGTGATCGCCACCGGCGCGCACACGCTGATCCAGGCGCCCACCGGCTCCGGCAAGACCCTGGCGGCGTTCCTCTACGCGATCGACCAGCTCTCGAGGACGCCTGCCGCGGGCCTGCGCGTGCTCTACGTCTCGCCGCTGAAGGCGCTCAACTACGACGTCGAGCGCAACCTGCGCGGGCCGCTCGCCGGGCTCCGGTCGCAGCTGCGCGTCGCGGTGCGCACGGGCGACACGCCGCAGAGGGAGCGCCAGGCGATGCTGCGCGACGCGCCCGACATCCTGATCACGACCCCGGAGTCGCTGTTCCTGCTTCTGACGTCGCGGGCCCGCGAGCTGCTGCGCTCGGTGGACACCCTGATCCTCGACGAGGTTCACGCTATCGCCGGCACGAAGAGAGGCTCGCATCTCTCCATCTCGGTCGAACGTTTGCAGAGGCTGGTAGACAAACCGATGCAACGGATCGGTTTGTCAGCCACGCAACGTCCCTTGGGGGAGATCGGCCGCTTCGTCGCCGGCGGCCGCCCGATCGAGCTCGTCGACGCAGGCGTCGCGAAGGAGCTCGACCTCCAGATCGTCGTCCCGCTCGAGGACATGCGCGAGCTCCAGTCGACGGCGGCGCTGAACCAGCCGCAGTACGTCTCGGGCGACTCGTACATCACGCCCGGCCTCGAGGTCGGCAACCAGTCGATCTGGCCGTCGATCTATCCCGCGCTGCTCGAGCTCGTGCGCGCGCACCGCTCGACGATCGTCTTCGTCAACAACCGCCGCCTGGCCGAGCGGCTCGCGCTCCGCCTCAACGAGCTCGCGGAAGCGGAGGTCGCGCGCGCGCACCACGGCTCGCTCGCGCGCGAGCAGCGCGTGGTGATCGAGGAGGACCTGAAGGCGGGCCGCATCCCGTGCCTCGTCGCGACCTCGTCGCTCGAGCTCGGCATCGACATGGGCGCCGTCGACCTCGTCATCCAGGTCGAGTCGCCGAAGTCGGTCGCGCGCGGCCTGCAGCGGATCGGCCGCTCCGGGCACACGCTCGACGCGATCTCGAAGGGTCGCATCTTCCCGAAGTTCCGCGCCGACCTGCTCGAGTCCGCAGTCGTCGTGCAGCGCATGCGCGCGGGCGCGATCGAGGAGACGCAGATCCCCCGCAACCCGCTCGACGTTCTCGCGCAGCAGATCGTCGCGATTTCCGCTGACGCGGAGATCGCTATCGACGATCTGTACGACTTGGTGACTGACGCATATCCATTCGCGACCCTGTCGCGCGTGCAGCTCGAGAACGTGCTCGACATGCTCGCCGGCCGCTACCCGTCGGACGAGTTCGCGGAGCTGCGGCCGCGCATCGTCTGGGATCGCACGGCGGGCGTCGTGCGCGGCCGCCAGGGCGCGCGCCGGCTCGCCGTCACGAACGCCGGCACGATCCCCGACCGCGGCCTGTTCGGCGTCTTCATTGCAGACGGTGGCGGGCGCGTCGGCGAGCTCGACGAGGAGATGGTGTACGAAGCGCGCGCGGGGCAGGTGATCATGCTCGGCGCCTCCTCGTGGCGGATCGAGGAGATCACGCGCGACCGCGTGCTCGTCTCGCCCGCGCCCGGCGTCCCCGGCGCTGTCCCGTTCTGGAAAGGGGAGGGCGTCGGTCGCCCGTACGAGCTGGGCGAGGCGATCGGCAAGTTCGCTCGCGAGCTCCTGTCCCTGGATGATGCAAGCGCGCGCGACCGTCTTTCGTCCAACCTCGACGAGCGGGCGGCTTCGAACCTCATAGCGTTCCTGCGCGAGCAGGAGCGCAGCACCGGAGTGATCCCGTCGGACCGTACGGTCGTCGTGGAGCGGTTCAAGGACGAGATCGGCGACTGGCGGATCTGCATCCTCACGCCGTTCGGCGGCCGCGTGCACGCGCCGTGGGCGATGGCGGTCGGCGCGCGCCTGCGCGAGTCGCTCGGGATCGAGGTGCAGTCGATCTGGTCCGACGACGGGATCGCCTTCCATCTCCCGGACGCGGACTCGCCCCCCGCGACCGACCTGCTCCTCCTCGACGCGGCCGAGCTCGACGAGCTGCTGCTCGGCGAGGTGGGGCAGACGGCGCTCTTCGGCGCGCGCTTCCGCGAGAACGCCGCGCGCGCCCTGCTGATCCCGCGGCGCCGGCCCGGCGAGCGTACGCCGCTCTGGCAGCAGCGGTTGAAGGCGCAGGGCCTCCTCCAGGTCGCGCGAAAGTACGCGAGCTTCCCGATCGTGCTCGAGACGTACCGCGAGTGCTTCCAGGACGTGTTCGACCTGCCCGCGCTGAAGAAGCTGCTGCACGGGCTGCGCACGCGCGCGATCGACCTCGTCGACGTCGAGACCAATTCGGCGTCCCCGTTCGCGGCGTCGCTGCTCTTCGACTACATCGCGACGTACATGTACGAGGACGACACGCCGCCCGCAGAGCGGCGTGCACAGGCGCTCTCGCTCGACCGCGACCTGCTGCGCGAGTTGCTCGGCCAGGAGGAGCTGCGCGAGCTGATCGACACCGATGCGCTCGCCGAGGTCGAGGTCTCGCTGCGGCCGCGTGCGAAGGGCCCCGACCATCTGCACGACGTGCTCCGACTGCGCGGCGACCTGCGCCCGGGCGAGTTCGACGAGGCGCATGCGGCGATCCTCGAAGCGGAGCGGCGCGCGATCCGCGTCCGCGTCGCGGGCGAGGAGCGGCTCGTCGCCGCGGAGGATGCAGGCCGCTACCGCGACGCGCTCGGCGTGATGCCGCCGTCGGGGCTGCCGGACGTCTTCCTCGAGGGCGGCCCCGACTCGCTCCGCTCGCTCCTCGCCCGCTACGCGCGCGGGCGCGGCCCGTTCACGACCGCGCAGGCGAGCGAGTGGTTCGGGATCGACGTCGAGCCGCACCTGCGCGAGCTCGAGCGGGAGGAGAAGCTTGTCCGCGGCGAGCTCCGCCCCGGCGGTGTCGAGCGCGAGTGGTGCGACCCGGACGTGCTTCGCCGCCTGCGGCGCGCCTCGCTCGCCGCCCTGCGGCGCGAGGTGGAGCCCGCAGAGCAGGCGGCGCTCGGGCGGTTCCTGCCGCACTGGCACGGGATCGACCGGCGCGCCTCGCTGCGCGAGGCGCTGATCCCGCTCCAGGGCCTCGCGCTGCCGGTGTCGCTCTGGGAGTCCGAGGTGCTGCCGCGCCGCGTCCCCGGCTACCGGCCCGAGCAGCTCGACCAGCTCTGCGCGTCGGGCGAGGTCGTCTGGGTCGGCGCGGGGCTCGATCGCGTCGCGGTGTTCTTCCGCGAGGACGCCCCGGTGCTCGGCGCGGTGCCGGCTGCGCCAGCCCCGCGCCTGGGCGAGCATGACCGGTTGCGGGCGGCGCTCAAAGGATCGGCGAGGTTCTGGCCCGAATTGCTCGAGGAGAGCCGGCTCGAGGACGCCGTGGCCCTTCCTGCCCTGTGGGATCTGATCTGGGCGGGGGAGGTGACCAACGACTCGTGGGCGCCGCTCCGTGCAGAGCGGCGCTACCGGCCGTCGCGGCCGGATCGGCGCGTCCGCCGCTTCTCCCGCGCGCGTACGAGCGTCGTGACGCCGACGCAGGGACGTTGGTCGCTCACCACCTCGCTGTTCCCTGGGCCGCCCGACCGGCGCGCGGTCGCCGAGCTGCTGCTCGAGCGGCAGGGGATCGTCACGCGCGACAGCGTCCGGGGCGAGGGGATCCCAGGCGGCTACGGCGCCGTCTACTCCGAGCTGCGCGCGCTCGAGACGCTGGGGACGTGCCGGCGCGGCTACTTCGTCGAGGGGCTCGGCGGCGCGCAGTTCGCGCTCGGCGGCGCCGTGGAGCGGCTGCGGGAGCTCAGGCCGAGGGAGGGCGACGAGCCCGAACCTCTGGTTCTGGCCGCCGCCGACCCGGCGCAGCCGTACGGCGCGGCGCTGCCGTGGCCGAAGCGGGAAGCGAGCGGCCGTGCCGGCCAAGCCGGCACGGCCTCTTCCGCGGCAGCGCAAGCGCCGCCGCGGGCGCGCGCGGCCCGGGTGGCGGGCGCGCACGTCGTCCTGCTCGGCGGCGAGGCGGCGCTCTTCGTCGAGCGCGGCGGCCGCTCGATCGTGCCGCTGCGCGAGCCGGAGGAGGAGTGGCTGCGCGTCGCGCTCGCGGCGCTCGTCGCCCACGTGAAACTAAAGGCCGTAGGCCACAGGCGGCTCGCGGTCGAGCGCTTCGGCGGCGAGCCCGTTCTCGACTCGAGCGCCATGCCGCTGCTCGTCGAAGCCGGCTTCCTCGCCGGCCCGCGGCGCGCCGTGCTTCGCTCGTAGGGAAGATCCGCACCGGCCCCGATGTCGAGCCGGGGCCGCCGTTGCTACATCTGCAGCACCGTCCACGAGTGGGTGCTGCATGCCGACGACCCTCGAGATCGACGTCTACAGCCGCTGGGACGCCGTCGAGCTGCTCGGGCGCCTCTCCTGTTATCACTCGCACCTCGTCCAGCTCGACGTCCCCGGCGGGCGCTGGCTCGTGCGCGCGCGGACGCCCGGCGAGCACGGCGAGGGGATCGTGGGCGCGCTCGCGGTGATCGACGCATGGCAGCAGGAGCGGCACCTCGACTCCGTCGGCGTCTGCATCTGCGGCGCGTCACCGCTCGCGAACGCCGACGTGAGGGGCCTGTCGTTCGAGCACGACCTGCGGCCGAGAACTCGCGTCGTGCTTCAGACGGGGACGACGTCGTAGCGAAGGGTTACGACTGCGACCAGGTCGCGACCACGTCGCGACCTGGTCGCAGCCTTCGTACGGCCGCCGCCGCCGCGCGCTCTGCGGAGCAGAACATCTCAGCCGCGAAGAGCGCAGCTCTTCGTGGCTACACAGGGACGAGTTTGTAACCGAGGCCGCGCACGGTGAGCAGCCGCTGCGGCTGCGACGGGTCGCGTTCGATCTTGCGCCGCAGGTTCGAGATGTGCACCTCGCAGGCATGCTCGTCGCCGACGTGCTCGCTCGCCCACAGGTGCTGCATCAGCTCCCGTCGCGAGACGACGTTGTCGGGCTGCTCCGCGAGCAGCGCCAGCACCTTGAACTCGGACAGCGTCAGGTGCACCCGCTCGCCGTCGACGAGCACCTCGTGACGGCCGAGGTCGATGTGCAGCCCGCCGAGCCGGTGCACCGCGACGCGCCCGTTCGCGCGGTCGAGCTCGCGCCGGCGCAGGATCGCCCGAACGCGGCTCAGCAGCTCCGCCGTCGAGAAAGGCTTCGTCACGTAGTCGTCGGCGCCGAGCTCGAGCCCGAGCACGCGGTCGGCCTCCGCGTCGCGCGCGGTCAGCATCAGGATCGGCACGTCGCTCTCCGCGCGCAGCGCGCGGCAGACGTCGGTTCCGGAAAGCTGCGGCAGCATCACGTCGAGGATGACGATGTCGTAGCCGCGTGAGCGCGCCGCTTCGAGCGCCGCCGGGCCGTCGCGCTCCTCGTCGACGTCGAAGCCCTCGCGGCGGAGCGTGAAGGCGACGACGTCGAGGACGCCCGGGTCGTCGTCGACGACGAGGATGCTGGGCCTGGCGTTCACGCGACCCAGGCTTCCTCGCGGACGCGTGCGCGCTCGAGCACGATGCGGACACGCGTGCCTTCCCCCGGCGAGGAGTCCAGCTCGATCCGGCCGTCGAGGCTGCGCACCGCCTGGCGTACGATCGCGAGCCCGAGGCCGAAGCCCTCGGCGTCGCGATCCTTGCCGCGGTAGAAGCGGTCGAAGACGTGGCGTTGCGTGTCCGCGCTCATGCCGACCCCGGTGTCCTCGACCTCGACGCGCAGCGTCGTCCCCGCCGCGTACGCACGCAGGACGACGCGGCCGCTCGCCGTGTGCTTGGCCGCGTTCTCGCCGAGGTTGCGCAACGCCTGCTCGAGCAGGTCGCGGTTGACCGTCGCCTTGAGCTCCGGCACGCACTCGACCGCGACGCGGACGCCGTCGTGCGGCCGCAGGTCGTCCGCCACCTCGTGCAGAAACGGTGCGAGTGCGATCTGCTCGAAGCGCGGCTGTTCCTGCCCCGCATGTGCGCGCGCGAGCGTCAGGAGCGCGCGGGCGAGACGCGCCAGCCGTTCCGCCTCGCGTTCGATGTGGCCGAGGAAG
>Ga0335070_10006427_pt1 | contig 13836 bp, 9 predicted proteins | sample Lox_Sample_13_FD_206722 | JGI IMG/M metagenome (GOLD analysis project Ga0335070, IMG submission 206722) | Soil microbial communities from Loxahatchee National Wildlife Refuge, Florida, United States - Lox_Sample_1.3 | ecosystem: Environmental > Terrestrial > Soil > Wetlands | place: USA: Florida...
CCCGCCACGTCGATAGCGCGTGGGAGCCCTACGTGGCCCTGGCCCTGGCCGTGCGTGATCGGATGATCGAGCGGTGGATCCGCACCCAGGACAGGTACTATGAGGCAGACGCCAAGCGCGTCTACTACCTCTCTCTCGAGTACCTCATGGGACGCACGCTCGGAAACAGCCTGATCAACCTCGGCCTCGCCACCGAATTCGCCCAGGCGCTCGACGAGCTGGGCTACCGGCTCGAGGACCTCCGCGAGGCAGAGTGGGACGCCGGGCTGGGCAACGGTGGCCTCGGGCGCCTCGCCGCGTGCTTCCTCGACTCCCTCGCCACCCTCGGCTACCCGGCGTACGGGTACGGTCTCCGCTACGACTACGGAATCTTCCACCAGCGAATCGTCGACGGCGCCCAGCTCGAGGTGCCGGACAGCTGGCTCCGCTACGGGAACCCGTGGGAGATTCCGCGGCCCGGTGACCGGTTCCGCGTCCAGTTCTTCGGCCGCGTCCACGAATTCGTCAACGACCGGGGGCGACCCACCCATGAGTGGATCGACACCAAGGACGTGCTGGCCACACCGTATGACACGCCCATCCCCGGGTACGGGACGGAGACCGTCAACACCTTGCGGCTGTGGGGCGCCCGCGCCGTGCGGGAGTTCGATCTCGATGAGTTCAACACCGGGGACTACATCGGCGCAGTGGAGGCCCGGGCGCGCTCCGAGAACATCTGCCGGGTGCTCTACCCGAACGACAATTTCTTCGTCGGTCAGGCTCTTAGGCTGTCACAGGAATACTTCTTCGTCTCGGCCACGCTTCAAGACATCATCCGGCGCTACAAGAAGCGCTACGAGATGTTCGACCGGGCCCGCGGACTGGGGGTGTTCGACCGCTTCGCCGACAAGACCGCCATTCAGCTGAACGACACGCACCCGGCTCTGGCCATCCCCGAGCTGATGCGCATTCTCGTGGATCAGGAGGAGCTTGCCTGGGAGGAGGCGTGGGACATCACCACGCGCACCTTTGGGTACACCAATCACACCGTCATGCCCGAAGCGCTGGAGCGCTGGCCCGTGGGCCTCCTCGGGGACATGCTGCCCCGCCATCTCCAGATCATCTACGAGATCAACGAGCGGTTCCTCCGCGCCGTCCGCCTGCATTTCGGTCCGGACGACGCCCGGTGCCGGCGCATGTCGCTCATCGAGGAGGGCAGTGAACCGCGGGTGCGCATGGCTCACCTCGCCGTCGTGGGCAGCCACGCCGTGAACGGTGTCGCCGAGCTCCACACCGACATCCTGAAGGCCAGCGTCTTTCGCGACTTCCACGAGCTCTGGCCGGACAAGCTCAGCAACAAGACGAACGGCGTGACCCCGCGCAGATGGCTCCTCAAGAGCAACCCCGACCTCTCGGGCGTGATCTCGGACGCCATCGGCGACGCCTGGGCCGCCGATCTCTCTCGTTTGAGGCAGCTGGTCCCCCTTGCCGGCGACCCGGCTTTCGGCACTGCATGGAGGGCGGCCAAGCGGAAGCAGAAAGAGGAGCTCGCCGAGATCATCCGCGGCCAGTACGCGCGGCGAGGTGTCACTCTGCGCGTGAGCCCCGACTCGCTGTTCGACGTGCAGGTGAAGCGCATCCACGAATACAAGCGGCAGCTCCTGAACGTGCTCCATGTCGTCACGCTCTACAACCGCATCAAGGACGGCGCTCCGGGGCCTCACGTGCCCCGTACGGTCATCTTCGGCGGAAAGGCCGCGCCGGGATATCACATGGCCAAGCTGATCATCCGGCTGATCACCGCGGTGGGTGACGTGGTCAATAGCGATCCCGCCGTCGGCGATCTGCTCAAGGTCGTGTTCCTCGCCGACTACCGGGTGTCGCTCGCCGAGCGCATCTTCCCTGCCTCCGAGCTGTCGGAGCAGATCTCCACCGCGGGGACCGAGGCCTCCGGCACGGGGAACATGAAGTTTGCCCTGAATGGTGCGCTGACCATCGGTACCATGGACGGCGCCAACATCGAGATCCGGCGGGAGGTCGGGGACGAGAACATCTTCATCTTCGGCCTGACCGCCCGGGAGGTCGCCGCCATCACGCCCCAGTATGATCCCTGGCAGCACTACCGGCAGGACGACGAGCTCCGGCGCGCGCTCGACATGATCCGCGATGGCGCCTTCAGCCGGGGCGATCGGGCGCTCTTTGCCCCGGTGGTCCACTCCCTCCTCGAAGGCGGCGATCGCTATCTGCTGCTCGCCGACTACGCGTCCTACGTGGAATGCCAGGGCCAGGTCGCGCGTACCTATCTCGACCCCCCCGCCTGGACGCGGAAATCCATACTGAACACCGCCAACATGGGGTACTTCTCCAGTGACCGCACCATCCGGCAGTATGCGGACGAGGTATGGCGAGTGATCCCGGTGCCGGTGTAGTCCGACTTGGGCCCAGACTCGGGACCCCCGCCATCCACCCGTTACTGAAGAGTCACGTCTTCAGCGCGAGGCGGCGGATACCCTCACTGGCCTTCGCGGACCTTATGCAGGTCGAGCGCCACCTGGACGCGCTTGGTTGCTGGATCTATCACGACCGCATACATGGTGTCGCCGTCACGCTTCAAGCTCATCCGCGACCCTGAGGAGGAATCCGTGAACATGACGAGATTGCCTCTCGCGGCAACCGTTCCCGACATCTCCAGCCGACCGCCTCTGGTTGATCCGGCCACCATCCCGGTGATCCAGGTCGTCTTGTACGTCCCGTCGCCACTGATCTGGCACACGATATCGCCGTGGATTCGTCCAGAGTCGCCTACGGAAGCGATCTGACCGAAGGATCCACGCCACATACCCTGAAGCTCGACCGCGTTGGCAGAAGGAGAGCCCCCAGACTGCTTCTGTGCCGGGCCGACCTCCACGCCAGGCGTGGCGCAGCCGACGGAGAGCACGATGAGCGCTGCGGAAACGACTCGAACGATGCACCTGGACTGCCTCATATGCCTGTTCCTCCCTATCGTCCGACCAGCGACGGTGGCGAGGCGGATGAGACAGCCGTGCTCGAACGGGCTGCGCTTCTTCCACCAGACCCATGTTTCGCCAACGCTCCGAAATGCCTGATCCAGCCTAGACCTCATGTGTCACAGGACGATGGCGGCGGCATGACGTCTAAGATCTGAAAGAGGGTGCTCTGGTAGTCGACACCCTGCTTTTCCTGGTTTTGACGCCCCCAGGATCTGAGGCCTGATCTCAGGGACGGGCTGACCGGGCGGTGTCGACGCCGAGGTGCTGCTCGGCGAGCGCTGCCGCCGCCTCCTGCGCGTCTTGCGCATGGTGATCCGCATGCAAGAGGTGTCCGTGGGCAACGTGAGCATGGTGCGCCGCTTTCTCGTGGTCACCAGCATCGTGGTAAATCGCCGCCTGCATATGGTGATGTGCGGCGCGCGTCAGATGCTCAGAGGCCAGTCTGTGATGCTCTGAAGCCTGTTTCGACATGGCGTGCTCCTTCTTCCTGCGGGGCTTGTGGGTGCCGTCTGCGGCAAGGCTACCCGCTCGAGTTCTCTGGGGAATGACACGGGTGCAAAGAGTTGACGACACGGCCCCCACGAGCGGACGTCACATCGTCACGTGACGCTGGGTTAGTATGGCCGGGTGCCTCAGGACAAGGTGGTCTCCATGCACGAGGCCGTGGCGCGCTTCGTGCCCGACGGGGCGTCGGTCTGCATGGGCACGGCGCTCGAGGCGCTCATACCATTCGCTGCGGGGCACGAGCTGATCCGCCAGCGGCGCCGCGACCTCACCCTCGTGGGACCCATCTCGGACATCCTCTTCGACCAGCTCATTGCGGCAGGCTGCGTCCGGCGCATCCAGGCCGCCTGGGTCGGAAATGTGTCGGCCGGCCTCGGCCACAACTATCGGCGGGCGGTGGAGCGCGGCGTGCCCCGCTCCATCGAGGTGGAGGACCATTCCAATCTCACCATCGCGGCGGCGCTCCAGGCGGGCGCCATGGGAGCGCCCTACCTGCCGACCCGCTCGCTCCTCGGCACGGGGCTTCTGGATTCCAATCCTTCGTTCAAGCGGGCCCTCGATCCCTTCTCGGGAGACCCGGTCGTGCTGATCCCGGCGTTGACGCCGGACGTGGCCATCCTGCACGTGCAGCGATCGGATCCAGAAGGTCACGCCCACTGCTGGGGCACGCTCGGCGTCACTCGCCCGGCGGCGCTGGCGGCCAGGCGCGTCATCATCGTGGCCGAGGAGATCCGTCCCCGCGAGCTCATCCTCTCGGATCCCGGACTGGTGCTGGCCCCCGCGCTCAAGGTCGCCGCCGTAGTCCACGAGCCGTTCGGCGCGTATCCCTCGCCTGTCCAGGGCTGCTATCGCCGCGGCCACGACTTCTTCCACCGCTATCACGAGGAATCGCGCACCGAGGACGGGACGCGGGCGTGGCTCGATCGCTGGGTATACGGCCCGGCCGACTGGAAAGGCTTCCTCGGCCTGCTTGGCGAAGATGCCATGCGCGACGTACGGATCACCTCGCCGCGCCTCTCCGAACCTCTCGACTATGGAGCCTGAGATGAAGATCACGGGCGTCGAAGCGATTTGCCTCGCCATTCCCATGAAGCCGCTCGACCCGCCGTCGGCGTGGACGGGTTCGACCCGCAAGCAGATCGTCGTGCGCGTGAAGACCGACTCCGGATTGACCGGCGTGGGCGAGGCCTTCGCCTACGGCGCGCCGCTTGCGGTCTGCAATGTCATCGAGGAGAGCCTGGCGCCGCTCATCGTCGGCCAGGACCCGCTCAGGATCGAGCACCTGGTGGACGTCATGCACCGGGGCACCATGATCTACGGCCGTCGCGGGCTCGCCATGTTCGCAATCAGCGGCGTGGACATCGCCCTCTGGGACCTGCTCGGCAAGGTGCGCAGTGCGCCCGTGTACGAGCTCCTGGGCGGCGCGACGCGTCCGCGGCTGCCCGTCTATGCGAGCCTGATGCGCTACGGCTCGCCGAAAGACGTCGCCGCCGCCTGCACGAGCTTCGTCAAGCAGGGCTTCACCATGCTCAAGCTCCACCAGACCGACGTCGAGTCGGTGCGGGCGGCGCGGGAGGCCGTGGGCCCGAGCGTCGAGCTGATGCTCGACGTCAACTGCCCCTGGACGCCGGCCGAGGCTATCGCCATGGCGCGCGCGCTCGCGCCCTATCGACTCTTCTGGTTCGAGGAGCCGGTGTGGCCGCCCGAGGACTATACCGGTCTGGCCGAGGTCACGCGAGAGACGGACACGCCCATCGCACTCGGCGAGAATGAGTCCACGCTCTACGGCTTCCGCGAGATCATCGAGCGGCGCGCGGGCGACATCCTCCAGCCCAGCATCACCAAGGTCGGCGGGATCACCGAGTTCAGGAAGATCGCCGCGCTCGCCCAGGCGGCCAATCGCCCCATCGCGCCCCACTCATTCTATTTTGGCCCTGGGCTCGCGGCCACGCTCCACATTGCGGCGACGTGGGGCGGGACGACGCCCGTCGAATTCCCGACGGGCGAGCACGAGACGTCCTTCCTCGTCAGCCCCATCCGGGCACGCGACGGTCACGTCGAGGTGCCCACGGGCCCGGGGCTCGGCGTGGAGGTCAACGAGGAGGCCATCCGCCGTCATCCGTACACCGCCTCGGCGGCCAGGCCCTTCGTTTTGCATTGAGCATGCCCGCATTCACCGACCGGGAGCTGATGGTCATTGCCGCGGGACGGGAGATCCACGACGGCGACCTGGTCTTCGTCGGCATGCGCCTGCCGCTCCTGGCCTTCGCCTTCGCCAAGCGCACGCATGCGCCAGCCGCGATCGGTCTCTTTGAGAACGGCATCGTGCGCGATCAGCCGGCGCCCGAGACCCTGATGACCATGAGCGATACGCCGAATATCCCGGGAGCGCTCTGGTCAACGGGCACTCTCGAGATCATGTCCCTGCTCCAGCAGGGGCTGGTGGATCTGGGCTTCATCGGCGGCGCCGAGATCGACAAGCACGGCAATCTCAATACCAACTATGTCGGCGACTGGCGCAGGCCGAAAGTCAGGCTGCCCGGCAGCGGCGGCGGCGCGGATATCGCAAGCCTGGCCAGGCGCTTCGTGGTCATCATGCCGCAGGAGAAGTACCGCTTCCGGGAGCGTGTGGACTTCATCACATCGCCCGGCTTCGGCGACGGAGCCGGCTGGCGCCAGCGCGTGGGTTTGCCGGGCGGTGGGCCGGCGGCGGTGATCACGACGCTCGGCGTCTACCGCTTCGACGTGGCGACATGCGAGATGGTCCTCGGTTCCTACCATCCGGGACAGAGCGTCGAGTCAGTGCGGGCAGCCACCGGCTGGGACCTCTGCGTGGCCGCCAGCTGCCGTGAGACACCGACGCCGACCATCGAGGAGCTCGAGATCGTGCGCGCCTGCGACCCCGCGGGATTCTGGACTCGCTAGCCCATGGAGACCCGGCCGGCACCGCAGCGCTGGCTCATGTGGGGCATCCCTGCCTTTCTCTTCTTCTTCGCCTTCCTCCACCGCGTCGCTCCGGGCGTCATCGTCAAGGAGATCATGCAGGCCTTCAATGCGAGCGGCGAGCTCATCGGACTGCTCTCGGCCATGTACTTCTACGCATACGCCGGCTTCATGATCCCGGCCGGGCTTCTGATCGACGGCTTCGGCGTCCGTCGCGTGGTTGCCGCCGGCAGCGCCGTGATGGGGCTGGGCTCGCTGGGGATGGGGCTCGCCGCCTCGGAGCCGGTGCTCATGACTGGGCGCTTCCTCGTCGGCATGGGCGCCACGGTGACTTTCATCGGTGCGCTCAAGGTGGCGGCCAACTGGTTTCCGGCGTCGCACTTCGGCACGCTCTCCGCGGTGACGGCCACCGTAGGCATCGTGGGAGCGCTGGGAGGCACCGCCCCGCTGGCCGCGCTGGTGGCGCTCGCGGGCTGGCGCGGCGCCTTCGCGACGATCGCTGCCTTGACGCTGCTGGGCGCCGCCGCCTGTTACGTGATCGTCCGCGATCACCCGCCGGGCACCGCCGCCGCGGTGACGGCGGCACCAAGCCTCACCACGGTGCTGCGCGGCATGCTCGAGGTGCTACGCAACCGGCACACCTGGCCGCCCTTCCTCGCCTTCTTCTTCTTCTACGCGGCCATGGGTAATCTCATGCTTTGGTCCATCCCTTTCCTGCACGACACCTATGCCCTCCCGACCACCAAGGCTGCGCTCTACGCCTCGGCCGTCTCGCTCGCGCTCCTCGTCTCGGCGCCCCTGACCGGCTATCTTTCCGACCGTATCCTGAGAAGGCGCAAGCTACCCTACACGGTGCTGTCCTGTTGCCTCTTCGCTCTCTGGTCGGTACTCGCCCTCACGGCGGGAACCCTGCCGCTCTGGAGCCTAGCGGTCTTGCTTTTCAGCATGGGCGCGGTGGGCGGAGCCTTCGTGCTGACCTGGCCTCTCGGACGAGAGGTCAACCCACCGCACCTCGCCGGTACGGCGGTGGCAGTGGCCAATATGGGCGGCTTCCTCGGTGCGGCGCTGACACAGAAATACGTCGGCCGCGTGCTCGACGCGGGCTGGGCCGGCACCATGGCGGAGGGCGCGCGGGTCTACCCCGTGGCAGCCTATGCAAGCGCCTTCAAGGTCTGCGCGGCCTTCGTGCTGATCGCCGCGACGCTGAGCCTGCTGCTGCGCGAGACGCGGGGACAAAACATCTACCACGAGCTCTATCCCCGAGCCTCGCACGACCCCCAGCACTCCTGAGTCAGCGGAGGCATTGACGGCGTCCGGGTCTATTTGCTCTGTTTCTTGAAGGCCGGCATGACCTGGGCGGCGAAGCGCTCGAGCTGCTCGAGGATCACGGCCTGCGGCGTGCCCACGACTTGCCCCACGTTGACCACCTCGAGCCCCGGATATTTGTGCTGAACCTCCATGAGCTGCTCGGTGATGAGCTCCGGCGGTCCGATCAGCCAGGAACCGGCCTTGATGGCATTGCGCAAGGTGGGCAGGTTGGCCCCGCGGGCGCGCGTGGGATCGGCCAGAGCGTCGATCTGCTCGGGGCGGAGGCCGGGCACGAACCCGAGGGGGGCGAACATCTTCATGTTCTCCTCGAAGAAGGGTGTGGCCTCCTTGATGCCTTGCTCCACGCTGTCGGCGATGTGGAACGAGAACCCGATGCAGAGGTCACCGCCCAGCTCGGTCTCTCGTCCCGCGCGGGCCCGTGCGTCACGGAACGCGCAGATGACTTTCTCGGTGGCCCCTCCGGCGGCAGCCCCGCCGCCGATGATGCCCTTGATCCCGTGCTTGGCCATGAAGTCGAGCGCGCGCTCGCTGGCGCTGACCACGGGCTGCCAGCACTCGACGGGCAAGGTCTTGGGCCGAGGCACGAGGGTGATCTCCCTGACCTGGTAGCCGCGGTAGGGCACCGGGGGAGGAATCGTGTAGTGCTTGCCCTGGTGGGCGAAGGCCCGTTCGTTGAAAGACCGGAAGATGAGATCCACCTGCTCTTCGAAGAGCTCGCGGTTGGCGTCCTGGTCGAGGATCGGCGCGCCGAAGCTCTCCACCTCGCGGGAGTGGTAGCCGCGCCCCACGCCAAAGACCACGCGGCCCTTGGTCAGCCAGTCAACGGTGGCGTAGTCCTCGGCGAGGCGAATAGGGTGCCACATGGGCGCGATATTGAAGCCGCACCCGATCTTGATCTTCTCGGTGATGTGGCAGAGATGGAGAGCCAGGAGCAAGACATTGGGGATGCACTCGTAACCTTCGCGCTGGAAGTGGTGCTCGGCCAGCCAGAAGGTGTCGTAGCCCGTCCGGTCCATGAGCCTGGCGATGGCCTCGCTCTTGGGGAAGACCTCCGCCAGACGCTCGTCCGGAAGCCAGCGGTCGTTGACGGCGGTGCCTTCAAGCCCCTCATTGTCGAGATCGACGTGACCGGCGAACAGGCTGCCAAAGCTCGAGATCATGATTGGGAGTCCTCCGCATTGGGTTTCGTGCGCCCCAGCGTCAACGCACCTTCGGCATCGAGTAGCCGTCCCGCACGAGAATCCAGCTGCCGGCGAGCTGGCCAGGGCGCGGCTGGCCGGTGGCGGGGTCGAGCTTGATCGCCGGGCTTCCCGTGTGCTGCCAGTGGAATCCGGCGGGTGGCGATGCCGGGTACGGCTGCCACATCATCTCGGACGGCGACTGCTTGGTCGGATCGAACACCGCCACCGGGATGTCCTGGCTCTGCATCTGGCTCCCTTGCGCGCCGCTCGGGCTGCCGCCGTTTGGCTGCGCGGTGGTCCCCACGTCAGTCCAGAGAAAAGCTGCCTGGAAGGCGCAGCAGAATCCGAGCGCCGCGATGAGTATGCGTCGAGACATCGTCATTTGAAGAATCTCACGATCCCGCTCGCACCGCAGGCGGAGAAGGTAGAGACCGTAGCATGTCACATCATGGACGCCTTATGTCAACGGGCCGCCATGAGCGAAAATTCTGCGTGATCGCTGTCCTGACAGGCATTGGCTAACTACTGCTTTTCTCACGATTCGTCTGCGAAGAACCTCATCCATCACGGCTCCGGCGCGCTTCTCGCATACACGTGCCTCATCGCGAGGATACCCCTTTCCCGACAGAGGCGAACTCACCCTGAAGTGAGGGCGCACCGTCGCGGGTCAGGCAATCGGGCCTGACAGCCGCACTACCGAAGCGAGGGAGGGGCGCGCGTCTACATAGGAGCACTCATGAAGATCCTTTCCACACTCCTCCTCGTCGCGCTCAGCCTCGGCATGACAGAGCGAGCCGCGGCTGAAGTCCCCGTCGCTGCGCGTCTGCAAGACTCGTCACCGCCGAAAGGCCAGTCGCATCACAAGAATCACAAGCATTTCATGCATCACCGGGGGCTGGACAGGCTGCACCAGTCGAAGCGGGACGGGGTGGCGTTCCTCAAGTCGAAGCGGGCGCATCGCCTGTCCGGGAGATCGACACCGCTTGGCTCGATCACCCTTGCTCCGGCTACGGAAGTCACGGGCTTCGATGGGATCGACCAGAATGCGACGTTCGCCGATCCGCCGGACGGCGCCATCGCTGTCGGACCGACGCACATCGTCGAGGCGGTGAACACCGCACTGAGCGTGTGGACCAAGACCTACGACCAGACCGGCCGCCTCTCGGCGCTGGCCGCCACGGTAGCAGCGGTCGACCTCAACGCTTTCCTCGGCCAGAATACAGGCTGCCTGAGCGGGACGAACAGCTTCGCCGGGCTCGTCTCGGATCCCTCGCTCGACTACGACGTCGCGCATGACCGTTTCATGGTCTCGATGATCTCGTTCGACGCGCTGTTCCGGGCATCGAGCCTGTGCGTCGCGGTCACGCAAACGGGCGATCCCACCGGGAACTGGCTCATCTACGCGTTCCCGATCTCGCCCGCGGCGTCGCTGCTCGACTTCCCCCGGGCCGTCATCGGCTCCGATGGCCAGCTGTATGTGACGGGCAACCTCTTCCGGATCGACCGGCAGGGGAACGCGATCTTCGACTCCGCCCGCGTCTATGCGTTCAAGACGAGCGACTTGTACGCGGGACTCGATACCACCCCGCAGATCGCCACCGTCGGCAACGACCCGCAAACCGGCCTCCCCGCGGATTCCCTGACTCCGGCCCGGGCCGTCGGCGTGACCGGCATGTATTTCGTCTCCGCCTCCAACCCGACGAGCCCGGCCACGGGATCGGCCATCACGCTCTGGAAGTGGAGCGATCCCTTCGGAACCAATGCGTTCACACGCCAGGGCTTTGTCACGGTCTCCGACTACACGCAGCCGCCCCCGGGAATCCAGCAGGGCGGGTTCCCGCCGGGGGTCACGGACTGCGAGCAGTCCGGCGCCGCCTGTATCGAGACGAACGATACGCGGAACGTCACGGCGTACTGGTCCGGAAATACCCTGTGGGCGGCGCACACCATGGGCTGCGCTCAGGGAGGAGCGCCCGCCGCGTGCGTGGGGTGGTACCAGCTGGGCAACCTCGACGGCGCACCGTCGCTCCTGCAACAGGGGATAGTCGACAATCCGACGAGTCCAGCCCGGCACCGGTACTTCCCGAGCCTGGCCGTCGATCAGAATGGAAACGTGGTGCTGGGCTATGGCTATTCCTCCGCCACGGAGTATCCGGGAATCGCCTACACGACGATCTCCCCGTCGGGCGAGACGGGAGCAGAGACCGTGCTGAAGCAGGGCCAGGCGACATTCCAGTCCACGCGCTATGGAGACTACGCTGCCACGGCCCTCGACCCCCACGACAACCTCACGATCTGGCACATCGAGGAGTACGCCAAGGGCGAGACGGCCTGGGGCACGTGGATCAGCGCGATCCAGATCGGCGGGACTCCAGTTCCTCCGAGTTTGTCCGTGACTCCTGCCTCCCAGAATTTCGGCACCATCAGTGTGGGAAGCACGGCGGACCGGAATTTCGTCGTCCAGAACACGGGAGGCGGAACGCTCACCGGCACCGTTTCGGCGGCTCCGCCCTTCAGCATCCTTTCCGGCGGCTCCTTCAGCTTGACCGTCGGAGCGACGCAGACGGTGACGGTGCGATTCAGCCCGACGACTTCGGGTGTCTTCTCCGCGAATGTGAGCTTCACGTCCAACGGGGGGAATCTCCAGCGCGCCGTCACAGGCACGGGTCCCGGCGTCGTCAGCATCACGCCCAGCACCGTCGACCTCGCGGCGCCGCCGGCCGCCTTCACAGTCATGGGCACGGGCTTTGCGAATCTCGGCTTCGGTCTGCCCGTAGTGAACTTCACGCGCGGCGGTGTCCTGATCGCCCAGGCGCGCGCCACCGCGATGACCGGCAGCACGCAGCTCACCGTGCCCTTCCCGACGGCAGCCACGGCCATCGCGCCGAATCTGCCCGGGCTATCGGTGGGCGCGATACAGGCCCAGGTCTATCTGCAGACGAGCAGCACAGTTTACAGTCTGATCGGAGGCGTCCCGCTCACGGTCACCGACAGCACACCGCCTCCGGGCGTCAACGCAATCACGCCCAGCACGATCGACCTGGCGACGCCGCCGGCCAGCTTCACCATCACCGGTAACGGCTTCGCGAACACCGGCTTCGGCCTGCCCGTAGTGAACTTCACGCGAGGGACAACCGTGCTCGCTCAGGCCCGCGCCACCGCGATGACGGGGAGCGCGACACTCACCGTGCCGTTCCCGACGGCGGCCACGGCCATCGCGCCGAATCTGCCCGGGCTGTCGGCGGGCCCGATACAGGCGCAGGTCTACGTCCAGACGGGAAGCGTGACGTACACGCTCATCGGCAGCGTGCCGCTCACCGTGAATGATACGCGGGTGGTCACCGGCGTCAGCACCATCACGCCGAGCATGATCGACCTGGCGACGCCACCGACCAGCTTCACCATCACCGGTAACGGCTTCGCGAACACCGGCTTCGGCCTGCCCGTAGTGAACTTCACGCGAGGGACAACCGTGCTCGCTCAGGCCCGCGCCACCGCGATGACGGGGAGCACGACGCTCACCGTGCCGTTCCCGACAGCGGCCACGGCCATCGGGCTGAATCTGCCTGGCCTATCGGCGGGGAGCGTGCAGGCCCAAGTCTATATCCAGACCGGCGACTTGACGTACACGCTGCTCGGCAGCGTTCCACTGACCATCACGGACACGCGGCCAGGGCCCGGCCCGGGCAGCGTGAGCGCCATCACGCCGAGCACCGTCGACCTGGGGACGCCGCCGGCCAGCTTCACCATCACGGGCACGGGCTTCGCGAACCTCGGCTTCGGCCTGCCGGTGGCGAACTTCACGCGCGGCGGCGTCTTGATCGCCCAGGCCCGCGCCACCGCGATGACTGGCAGCACGCAACTCACCGTGCCCTTCCCGACGGCGGCCACGGCCATCGCGCCGAACCTGCCGGGGCTGTCGGCGGGCGCGACACAGGTCCAGGTTTATTTACAGACGAGCAACGTGGCCTTCAGCCTGATAGGCAGCGTCAATCTCACGGTGAATAACGCCCAGGTGGGCTCCGGCGTGAGCACGATCACGCCGAGCACGATCGACCTGGCGACGCCGCCGGCCAGCTTCACCATCGCTGGCAACGGCTTTGCGAACACTGGCTTCGGGCTGCCCGTGGTGAACTTCGCCCGCGGCACGACCGTGCTCGCCCAGGCCCGTGCCACGGCCATGACGGGGAGCACGACGCTCACCGTACCTTTTCCCACGGCAGCCACGGCCATCGCGCCGAATCTGCCCGGCCTGTCGGCGGGCCCCATACAGGCCCAGGTCTACGTCCAGACGGGCAGCGTGACGTACACGCTGATCGGCAGCGTCAACCTCACGGTCAATGACACGCGGGTGGTCCCCGGCGTGAGCACCATCACGCCGAGCACAGTGGACCTGGCGGCGCCGACCGGCTTCACCATCACCGGCAACGGCTTCGCCAATTCCGGGTTCGGCCTGCCCGTGGTGAACTTCGCGCGCGGCACGACCGTGCTCGCCCAGGCGCGCGCCACCGCCATGACCGGGAGCACGACGCTCACCGTGCCGTTCCCGACGGCGGCCACGGCCATCGCACCGAATCTGCCCGGCCTGTCGGCGGGGAGCGTGCAGGCCCAGGTCTACGTCCAGACCGGCAACCTGACGTACACGCTGATCGGGAGCGTCCCGCTCACCGTCACCGACACGCGACCATGAGCGTGGCCCGGCGGTCGGGTCGCGTCGAGATTGACGCTCGGGTCCAGGGATCGGTCGCTCGCAGACATGAAGCGCCCAGAGGACCTGCTTCGGCGGTTGGAACGCAGCACGTTCTTTCGACCGCTGGGCGACCCTGGAGCGCCAGGGAGAATCGTTGATGGCGGCGCTGGACGTGGAGGATGTCGCTCCTGAGCTCGGG
>Ga0335070_10006429_pt1 | contig 13834 bp, 8 predicted proteins | sample Lox_Sample_13_FD_206722 | JGI IMG/M metagenome (GOLD analysis project Ga0335070, IMG submission 206722) | Soil microbial communities from Loxahatchee National Wildlife Refuge, Florida, United States - Lox_Sample_1.3 | ecosystem: Environmental > Terrestrial > Soil > Wetlands | place: USA: Florida...
GGCTATTTTCATTTGTCAGATTCCCGGGTCGCGGCACGGAGTCAGCGCCATCACCTGCCGGACATAACGGCTTATCGATTAGATGGTTTGCCGATCAATGCGGTTGTACCCTCATAATGCCGGCTAGTTTCAATTTTCCCCATGAAATCGCGGGGATTTGTCATTCGATTGTTAAAACAATGGAACGCCAAATGACCGTGAGTCTAGCACAGCCCCCGCGAAACGCTCATAGAACCTTTATCTGGAGCAGTTCGAGCAAGCGCACCCACTCCCGGTTCACGTGCTCCGCATACTGATTCGAAGCAACGTGCCCCGGAGTGTCGAGCTCAACGCTGAACTCTTCGATTGTCCTAAGGAGTGATGACGATTGAGGTCGCGGCGTTACCGACGGAATAAGTCGCCACCGAAGTGAGGGTGCCGGCACTGGGGTCGAGGCTGAAGGGTTGAATCACCGGACTCGACTGGTTGCCGACAAAAATGTAGTTTCCTTTCGGATCGACGCCGATAAAGCTCGGTTGCGCCGCCGACGCGAATGGAGAATTCGTCAGTAGAGTCAGCGATCCATCCGATCCAATCGCATAGGCCGCGATATTCGCGGAGCCCTCGTTGCTCACGTACAAGAATTTTCCCGAGCTCTCGACTGCCACCGAGAGTGGCGCACTGTACGATTCGCCGATCGGGGAACCATTTAGTGGGGTGAGATTTCCATCGCTGCCAATCGAGAATTCCGAAATCGAATTATCCGCGGTGTTCGCGGTGTAGAGATGCGAACCATCGGGAGAAATTGCCAGCCCGTTGGGATTCGTTCCCGACTGAAACGCATTCACAAATGTCAGCGCTCCAGTGGACACCGCCGATACGGACCAGACCTCGATCGTGCCGCCAGTCAATGTGGGACCCAATCCCGTCACGTAGAGAAAGCCGGCGGATGTAACCTTCAAGTTGAGCGGCGACAGTCCGACCGGGAACGGAGAATTTGGCACGGCCGTCAAAGTTCCGCTGCTCGCATCAATCGAGAAAATCGCAATATTGTTGGTACCGGCATTGCCCACGTACAGGAACGTGCCCGCCTGATCGATCGCCAGAATCGTCGGAGTTGGCGCGCCCACCTTGATTCGCGAGCCGCTCTCGGTCAGAACGCCATTCGCCGCAATCGTGAACAACGACACGTCGCCTTCTCCCGAATTCGCCGCATACAGAAACTTTCCGGAAGGATGCATTGCCAGCGACTGGACGGTAGGGCCAGCCGCCACGGGGCTGGTCGAAAGTGCCGTAAGAATTCCTGAGTTCGGGTCTTCCCGATAAGCGAGGATCTGGTTCGCGTTCGGGATAGCCGCGTACACGTAACGGCCCGAACTCGAATTGTTACTGCAACTGACCCACATGATCAGGCTCGCACCAACAAACAACAGAGCCGCTGCTTTCTTTAGCATCCCTGACTCCTGAAGGAATTTTCGAAGCGAAAAATTGGAATCGCTGACCCGCCCGGTCAACTGCGCTGAGATTCATTCCGTCTCAGGCGATTGTGTGTGATCCCCTATCATACGGGACTGGCGCATTTTTCGCAGCCCGTACGCGTCTCCGGTCAAGCTCGGGCGGTCGGATGTCTGGGTATCAAGCCCGCCCTCTATCCGATGCGCTCTTTTCCACGGCAGGTTGTACCAGCGGCCGAACAGGACATTCTGCAGAAGTCTAATGAGCAGGACTCGGCTCGCCGTGCGCCGAGGTATCCGGGAGCCGTTCGTCTTCCCCGCCTCTCAGCCACAAGCGCACACGGTCCAGATAGACATACACGACGGGAGTAGTGAACAGGGTCAGCATCTGGCTGACAATCAATCCGCCGACAATCGTGATGCCCAATGGCCGATGCAGCTCGGAGCCGGTTCCACTGCCGAGCGCCAGAGGGAGTCCGCCCAGCAGCGCCGCCATCGTCGTCATCATGATGGGCCGGAACCGCAGGATGCAGGCGTCGTAGATAGCTTCAGCCGGTCTCTTGCCCTGGTTGCGCTCGACTTCCAGAGCCACGTCGATCATCATGATCGCGTTCTTCTTTACCAGTCCAATCAACAAAATAATGCCGATCATTCCTATCACGTTGAGCTCGTTGTGTGTCAACAGCAGCGCTAGAAGGGCTCCTACGCCCGCGGACGGTATAGTCGACAGGATCGTGATGGGATGAATATAGCTTTCATAAAGCATGCCCAATACGATGTAGACCGTGAGCAAGGCGGTCAGGATCAGAATCTTTTGGCTCGAAAGAGAATCCTGGAATGCTGCCGCGGTTCCCTGAAAACTCGCCTGCACCGTAGGAGGAAATCCGATGGTGCGTTCGGCATTTTCAATGGCTTGCGTTGCTTGTCCCAACGAAACTCCAGGCGCCAAATTGAATGAAATCGTCACCGACGGAACCTGTCCCTGGTGATTGACGGCCAGAGGCGTGTTCGAGGGCTCGTAATGGGTGAATGCCGCCAACGGCACGGGCGTTCCCGCTGTTGAGCGCAAATAAATATTCTGCAGTGACTCTGGTGTCTGCTGAAACTGCGGCGCCACTTCCATGACCACGTGATACTGATTCAATGGCCGGTACATGGTCGAAACCTGCCGCTGCCCAAACGCGTCGTACAGCGCATTGTCGAGAGTCTGGGGCGTGATACCCAATCGGCTGGCAGTATCGCGATCGATCACCAGCTTCGCCTGCAGCCCTTTATCTTGCTGATCCGAGTTCTGGTCGCGCAATTCCGGCAGGGATCGCATCTTCGCCAGCAGCCGCGGCGCCCAGTTGTTCAGCTCATCCAGATTCGCACTCTGCAGCGTGTATTGGTACTGCGCGTTGCCAAAGCGGCCGCCAATCGTCAGGTCCTGCGCCGACTGTAGAATTAACGTCGCCCCGGGAACTACCGCTAATTTGCCACGCAACCGATTGATCACATCATCGGCCGTGACCAGCTTGCACGATTGCCAGAAATGCTGCTTTTTACAGGCGCCGCGCTGTTCCAGCGGCTTCAGCATCATGAAGAATCGTCCCTGGTTTGCCGCGGTATTTCCCCCGGCAAATCCCACGACCGAATCAACCGCCGGATCTTTCATCACGATGTCGACGTAGCGCTGCATCTTGTCGCTCATCGACTGGAATGAGATGTCCTGTGCAGCCATCACCGCGCCCATGATGCGGCCGGTGTCCTGCTGCGGAAAGAATCCTTTAGGCACGATGTAGTACAGGCAACCACTCAGAACCGCGATCAAAATAGTCGCGATCAATACCGGCAACTCGTGCGCCAGCACCCACTTCAGCGAAACGTTGTAACTGGCCAGCATTTTGTCGAAAAACCATTCACTGCTGCGATAGAAAAGGTTGCGTTTTTCGCTCTTTGGAGGCCGCAGGAACTTCGCGCACATGGTTGGCGTTGTCGTAAGCGACACAACCAGCGAGACCCCGATCGCAATGCTCAACGTCACCGCAAATTCGCGAAACAGCCGTCCCACAATCCCACCCATCAACAATAGTGGAATGAACACCGCGACCAGAGACGTGCTCATCGAAACAACCGTGAATCCAATTTCCGCCGCGCCTTTGAACGCTGCCTGCACCGCATCCATGCCGTGCTCGACGTAGCGCGTGATGTTTTCCAGCACCACGATCGCGTCATCAACCACGAACCCGGTCGAGATCGCCAACGCCATCAGTGACAGATTGTCCAGGCTGTAATTCAGCAGATACATGCCGCCAAACGTTCCGACCAGAGACAACGGAACAGCAATGCTGGGGATGATCGTGGCTCGTACCGTGCGCAAGAATGCGAATACCACCAGGATCACGAGAATCACCGAGATGATCAGAGTCGTCTCGATGTCTTTTACCGAAGCGCGCACTGTCACGGTGCGGTCCATCGCAATGGAAAGGTTGATGGCCGGCGAAATCGAGGAGCGCAGAAACGGCATCAGCGTCCGAACGCGGTCGACCGTCTCGATAATGTTTGCGCCCGGCTGCCGGAACACGATAATCAGCACGCCCGGCTTTCCATTGGCCAACCCGATGTTGCGGCGATCCGAAACCGAATCCTCGACATCCGCAACGTCGCCCAACCGAACTGGCGCTCCTTTGTTGTACGCCACAATCAGCGGCCGGTACTGATCGGCGGTAAACAACTGGTCGGTGTCGCTGAAGGTATACATTCTCAGGTCGTTCGATACCGCGCCCTTCGGGTGGTTGGCATTGGCCGCATTCAGCGCGTTGCGCACGGTGTCCAAGCCCACACCCAGCTTGTTCAGCAGCGTCGGATTCACTTCCGCCCGCACGGCGGGTTGTGCCGCTCCGCCCACAAACACCTGTCCGACGCCGTCAACCTGCGCCAGCTTCTGCGCCAGAACTGAGTCGGCTGAGTCGTACATCTGAGGCACCGTCATAGTGTCCGATGTCAGCGCCAGAATCAGAATCGGCGCGTCAGCCGGGTTTGACTTGCGATAACTCGGATTGCTTGGCAGATTTGCCGGGAGTTGGCTGCGCGCCGCGTTGATGGACGCCTGCACGTCGCGAGCAGCCGCGTCGATATTGCGGTTTAGATCGAACTGCAGCGTGATGCCCGTCGAGCCCAACTGGCTCGACGAGGTCATCTGGTTCACGCCCGAGATGCGCCCGAATTGCCGCTCCAGTGGCGTGGCCACCGCCGAAGCCATCGTTTGCGGATCGGCGCCAGGCAAGCCCGCGCCCACGCCGATTACCGGGAAATCCACTTTCGGCAACGAAGCCACCGGCAGGAAGTTGAATGCAAGAATCCCTGACAACAGCAACGCCGCCGCCAGCAGCGAGGTCCCGATCGGTCTCCGAATAAATGGACTCGAGATGCTCATCGCTCAGTCCGCAGCGGCCGTTCCTTCATGGGGAATCGGATTGCCGATCCGGTAACGCGAGAATCTTTGCGCCAGGCGATCGAACCACAGGTAGACCACCGGTGTCGTATACAGCGTCAGGAGTTGGCTCAACAGCAATCCGCCAACGATGGTGATGCCCAGCGGACGCCGCAGTTCCGCGCCGGTGCCGGAGCCGAGCGCCAGAGGCAAACCGCCCAGCAGCGCAGCCATCGTCGTCATCATGATCGGGCGGAACCGTAGCAGGCAGGCTTGATAGATCGCTTCCTCGGGCGGCTTGTGTTCTTCGCGCTCTGCTTCAAGCGCAAAGTCGATCATCATGATGGCGTTCTTTTTGACAATGCCGATCAGCAGGATGATGCCGATCAGCGCCACCACCGTCAGGTCGTTCTTGGTCAGCATGAGCGCCAGGATCGCGCCGACGCCCGCCGAGGGCAACGTCGACAAGATGGTGATCGGGTGAATGTAGCTCTCATAGAGCACGCCAAGCACAATGTAAACCGTGATCACCGCCGCCAGAATCAGGAACGGTTCTGTCGAAAGCGAATTCTGAAACGCTGCGGCCGTCCCCTGGAAAGACGCGTGGATACTCGCTGGGATCTGAATTTCGTTTTCCGCCTGCTGAATTGCTTTGGTGGCGTCTCCCAGCGAGGCGCCCGGCGCCAGATTGAACGATAACGTCACCACCGGAAACTGCCCCTGATGATTCACCGCGAGCGATGAACTCCCCGACTGCATCCGCGTGAACGTAGAAATCGGAACCGGAGCACCGCTGGTTGCGACCGTAGCCCCATTTGCAGAGGGAGCGCCGGTATTCGCCGTGACCGTGCTCGGCCGAATATAGATATCGCGAAGATTCTCCGGCGTCTGTGCAAAACTGGGTAGCACCTCCAGAATCACGTGGTACTGATTCAATTGGGTAAACATCGTCGACACCTGCCGCTGGCCGAAAGCGTCATAAAGCGTGTTGTCGATCGCTTGCGGGAAAATTCCCAGTCGCGAAGCCGTGTCCCGATCGATGGTCACATTCGTCCGCAGTCCGTTGTTGAGCTGATCGGTCGCCACATCGGTTAACTCTGGCAGAGTTTTGAGTTTCGCCACCAGCTTCGGCGTCCACTGGGACAATTCCTGGGAGTCGGCATCTTCGATCGAATATTGAAACTGCGTCCGGCTCACGCGATCCTCAACGGTCAAGTCCTGTACCGGCTGCATGTACAGCGTGATGCCTTCGACCTTTGCTAGTTCCGGCTGCAGCCGCCGAATAATGGCCGACGCGTCATCCGACCGCTCGTCTCGCGGCTTCAGGTTGATCTGGATGCGTCCCTGGTTCGGCGTCGTGTTCGTTCCGTCTATGCCGATGAACGACGACAAGCTTTCCACGGCCTTGTCCTGCAGGATGACTTTCGCCAGCGCTTGTTGCCGTTGCGACATCGCGTCGAACGAAATCGAATCCGGCGCATCCGACACGCCCAGAATTACGCCCGTATCCTGCACGGGGAAGAACCCTTTGGGCACGATTACATACAGAACCAACGTCAGCACCAGCGTCGCGAAGGTCACCAAAAGCGTTGCCGTCTGATGCTGCAGAACCAGTTTCACGGTGCGCCCGTAGAACGCGATGATCCGGTTGTAGTAGTCCTCGGTGACCTCGTAGAAGCGTCCCTTTTCGCCTTCTTTGCGATGCTTCAGCAGCTTCGCCGACATCATGGGAGTCAAAGTCAGCGAGACTCCCGCCGAGACAAGAATCGTAACCGCCAACGTCACGGCGAATTCCCGGAACAGGCGTCCCACAATGTCGCCCATGAATAGCAAGGGAATGAGCACGGCAATCAGCGACACGGTCAGCGAAACGATCGTGAACCCGATCTGCCCGGCCCCTTTCAGTGCGGCGTCCAGCGGCGAATCTCCTGCCTCCAGGAACCGGTCGATGTTCTCGATCATGACAATCGCGTCATCGACAACGAAGCCGGTGGAGATTGTCAACGCCATCAGCGTCAGATTGTTCAAGCTGTAGCCGAGCAGGTACATCACGCCGAAAGTCCCGATGAGCGACAGGGGAACTGCGACGCTGGGAATAACCGTCGCCGCGAGATTCCGCAGAAACAGAAACACCACCATCACCACCAGCCCGATGGCCAGCATCAATTCAAACTCAACATCCTTCACCGATGCCCGAATCGTGGTGGTGCGATCCGTGAGAATCTGCACCTTCACCGCCAAGGGTAGCGAAGCCTGCAGTTGCGGCAGCAGCTTCTTGATCCGATCGACCACTCCGATGATGTTTGCGCCCGGCTGCCGCTGGATATTCATGATGACCGCCGGCGTCAGATTCATCCACGCCGCCAGCATGTTGTTCTCGGTGCCGTCGATCACATTCGCGACGTCGCTCACCCGCACCGGGGCGCCGTTGCGATACGCAATGACAATCGGTTTGTACTGGTCGCTGGAGAACAGTTGATCATTCGCACCAATCGTGTAGGACTGCCGCGATCCATCAATCACGCCCTTCGCCTGATCGACGTTCGCTTGCGCCAGGCCGGCCCGCAGGTCCTCCAGGCTCAAACCGTACGAAGCAAGCGCGGTCGGGTTGGCTTGAATGCGTACCGCCGGCTTCTGACCGCCGCTGATGGAAACCAGTCCCACGCCGGGCAATTGCGAAATCTTCTGCGCCAGCGATGTGTCGGCTAAGTCTTCGACCTTCGACAACGGCATCGAGTCGGAAGTGAGTGCCAGCGTCAGGATCGGAGCGTCCGCGGGATTGACCTTGTTATAAATCGGAGGATTGGGCAAATCCGTGGGAAGGTAGGTGGAACCGGAATTGATCGCAGCTTGCACTTGCTGCTCTTCGATGTCGATGTTCTGGTCGATCCCGAACTGCAGCGTGATGATCGAGCTGCCGTAAGAACTCGTCGACGTCATCTGGCTCAGCCCGGGCACCTGCCCGAATTGCCGCTCCAGTGGCGCAGTCACCGACGATGCCATTACGTCCGGGTCAGCGCCCGGATAGAACGTCACCACCTGAATCGTGGGATAGTCGACTTCCGGCAACGCCGACACGGGCAATTGCATGAACGCAACAATGCCTACCAGCAGCACGCCGACCATCAGCAGCGTGGTCGCAACCGGTCGAAGAATGAATAACCGTGAGGGGTTCATGAACCTGAATTATTCGTGTCCGGCGTGTCGTTGTCGGCACTTTGCTTATGCTGGCCCGAGCCGTTCGCTGGTGTGCTACCGGGTCCGGCGCTCGGACCACCGGCGCGTGGCTCAATGTGGCTCCCTCGTTGCAGTTTGTCTTGTCCGTCAGTCACTACCACATCGCCGGGAGTGAGCCCGCTTGTCACGACGGTCGTGTTGCCTTGAGTCAAAGAAACCGCGACCACCTTGTCTTGGACCGTCTTGTCCGAGTTCACGGTGTAAACGAATGTTCCCTGCGGGCCGCGCAGAATGGCTGCAGTGGGCAGCACCGTGCTCTTCTTGCGTATTTCCAGCAGCAGGTTGGCATTCACGAATTGGTTCGGCCAAAGCTGGCTGTCCTTGTTGTCAAACACCGCCTTCAGCTTCGCCGTGCCAGTCGTCGGGTCGATTGTGTTGTCGATGGTCAGCAGCTTGCCGGTGGCCAGCTTCGTCTGGTCATCGCGGCTGAATGCGTCGACCTCCAGCGTTCCCTGCTTCATGTGCTTCGACACATTTGGCAAAACGTCTTCCGGCAGCGTGAAGATCACCGCGATCGGTTGCAACTGGGTGAGGATCAACATCGGATTTGTATCCGATGCATGCACGATGTTTCCCGGATCCACCTGGCGCAATCCCACGCGACCGTTAAACGGCGCCGTGATGTGGCAATACACGATGTTCAGCTTCGCGTTGTCAATCTGTGCCTGGTCGGTGCGAACCTGTCCGTCGAGTTGGTCAACCAAAGCCTTCTGCGTGTCGACCTGCTGCTGCGCGATGCTGCCGGAGGGAATCAGCGAAGTGTATCGGTCGAGGTTCAGCTTGGCATCCCGCAGCGTGGCCTGATCCTTGAACAATGTTGCCTGCATTTGGTCCAACTGCACCTGGTACGGACGGGAGTCGATTTCAATCAGCAGCTCTCCTTGTTTCACGAACTGCCCTTCGGTGAAATTCACCTTCATGATCTGGCCATCGACGCGGCTCTTGATGTTGGCCGTGTTGAAGGCAGTTACCGCGCCCAACCCCGAGAGGTACACGGGGACATCCTGCTGCTGCACGGTTGCGACCGCCACTGACACGGCGCGTGGCGCGGCAGCTTGCGCCTTTTGTTGTTTGGAATCGGCCGCGCTGCTGCAGCCGAATAAAAGGACGGTAGCGCCCGCGATCACAAGTGCCGCAACGGCGCGAAGGAAGTATGTATGTGAATCGACTCGATGGCTCGTATTCAAGAGATCACCCAAGGCCGGCGCTTCAGCTCAAAAAGGGCTCCGGCGACCCAACTATTAGACGTACGTATTTTAGGCTCGGTTGCGGCAACTGGCCCCAGGAAGATGGGCAAAATCGCGGTTTTAAGGACCTTGCTTCCGGGCCGGCTCAAGTTGGAACCAGGCCGCAATTCCAACTACTTAGAGCCGCCTCACTAGCATCAACTGTGGAGTTGGTTGAGGTCAATAAGAGCGGTTGAGGTTTTACAATTCTTTACTCCGCTTGACTCAGGCTTTACTGTTCAAGCCTGTTTTAGCGCCGCTGGGGCAGGATGGTGCGCTTCGTAGGCCGTGATTTCCGACTCGTGCTGCAACGTCAGTCCGATATCGTCCAGGCCATTCAGCAGGCAGTGCCGCACGAATTCATCCATGGGAAATTTGGCGCGGAAATTTTTATCGTCACGCACTTCGCACTTCTCTAGATCGATAGTGAGCTGGTAATCGTCGATTCCCAGGGCGCGTTGCATGATCTCCGCAACTTCGTCATCACTGAGACGCACGGTCAAGAATCCGTTCTTGGTGCTGTTGTTGGCGAAGATGTCGGCAAAGGAGGAAGAGATCACTGCGCGGAACCCAAAATCAGACAACGCCCACACTGCATGCTCGCGGGAAGAGCCGCAGCCAAAATTCCTGCCTGCGACCAGGATGCTTGCGCCCTCGTAGCGAGGATCGTGCAGAATGAAATCCGGATTCTTGTTTCCCTTCGCGTCGAAACGCCAATCGTAGAAAAGATACTGCCCAAATCCGGTCTTCTCGATTCGCTTCAAAAACTGCTTTGGAATGATCTGGTCGGTATCGACGTTGACCCGATCCAGCGGCGCCACGCGACCGCGATGCACAGTAAAAGGTTTCATTAGGTCTCTTTATACGCCCACTTCAATTCCAGGTATTCGTCTCCGACGACAGTGCAAACATCGATTGTTTCGTGATTTTCGTCAACGAACTCGACTTCGTACGCTTGGTCCTTGACGCTGTGTACCATCACGATTGTCCCTTCGCTAAGGACGGGGACCGTAGAGTTTGGCAACGTCTTCTTGAGAACAACAACGTCAAGCTCGTTGTACATTGCACAACCTACTGGAACTTCCAATTTCTGATATCGGTAAAGTGTCCGGCAATAGCCGCAGCTGCGGCCATCATGGGGCTAACGAGGTGTGTGCGTCCGCCGCGGCCCTGGCGTCCTTCGAAGTTGCGGTTGCTGGTCGACGCGCAGCGCTCGCCCGGCTGAAGAATGTCGGGATTCATGCCCAGGCACATGGAGCATCCGGATTCGCGCCACTCAAAACCTGCATCCTGAAAAATGCGATGCAAGCCTTCCTGTTCCGCGGCACGCTTCACCGTCTGCGATCCGGGCACAACCATCGCGCGAACGTTCGGACTGACGTGATGTCCTTTGGCGACTCGCGCTGCCGCGCGCAAATCTTCAATGCGGGAGTTCGTGCAGGAGCCGATAAACACGCGATCGATATCAATGTCTTCGATCCTGCATCCGGGTTCGAGCGCCATATACTGCAACGCTAATTCGGCCGCACGCCGGTCGGACTCTTCTAAACCCTTGACCTCTGGGACGCGGCCAGTGACTGGAGCGACCATCCCTGGGTTCGTTCCCCAAGTCACGAACGGACACAGTTGCGCGGCGTCGATCTCAATGACCTTATCGAATTCTGCGTCGGGGTCGCTGGGCAAGCTTCGCCAGTACGCGACCGCCTTCCCCCAGTCGGCATCCTTCGGGGCAAAGCGCCGTCCCTTTACGTAAGCGATCGTGGTTTCGTCGGGCGCGACCATGCCTGCGCGGGCTCCGGCCTCGATGCTCATATTGCAGAGCGTCATGCGGCCTTCCATCGAAAGCGCGCGTACCGCTGGTCCTGAATATTCGATTACATATCCGGTTGCGCCGTCGGTGCCGATTTGTCCGATGATGCCCAGCGCGAGATCTTTAGCGGTCACGCCATCCGCTAGACGTCCGCGCACATCGATCTTCATGGTCTTGGGACGCTGCTGTGCGAGGCATTGCGTCGCCAGAACGTGCTCGACTTCGGAAGTCCCGATGCCAAAGGCCAGGGCGCCAAAGGCTCCATGAGTGCTGGTATGGCTGTCGCCGCAAACGATCGTCATTCCCGGCTGCGTGATACCCAGCTCTGGTCCGATCACATGGACGATCCCCTGGTCGGGCGAGTCCATGTCGAACAGATGAATCCCGAAGTCTTTGCAATTAGTTTGCAGAGCAGAGATCTGTTTGGCGGCGATCAGGTCGGTGATCGGAGTTCCGCGCGGCTCGGTTGGGATGTTGTGATCGACCGTCGCTACCGTGCGCAGCGGTTGGCGAACTTTCCGTCCAGCGGCGCGAAGACCGTCAAAGGCCTGCGGGGAAGTCACCTCATGAACGAGGTGCAAATCGATATAAAGGATGGGGGATCGCCCTGCGGGTTGAGCAACGACATGGGCGTCCCAGATTTTGTCGAATAATGTGCGTTTTGAGGACATGAAAGAACTTCTAGATGAACGGGTAAGTGTCTAGTTTTTCACACAATTATTCGTGGGGGCAAGGTGCGGGCTGGATTCCCGTTTTGGAACCAATGTCCGATAACGAGGCACCCCCCTCCCCCTGGGTCCTGTGGAATCATCAGGTTGGCGAAAAATCGCAGAATAGTCTCTGGGGCTCAATCACTTGCTGGCAAAATCTTGATTTCAAAGAGCTTGTGGCATTGGGAGCGAATGCTGCTTCCCAAAATGGACCGAATATCCGACACGTCCGGCCTCCGCGATGATCGCGCTTCTTCTGGCCGCCGCGCAAGGACATCCGTCACATTGCCTTGTGGAAAAGAGCCTGGGGCCATACGGGCAACGCTGCAGGAAGTTCTCCTCTAAGACGAATTAGCCGATTGACTCGGATTGTGGAACAGTGACAGAATCCTCGCCTCGATTCTCCTCCCCTTGAGCCGAGCGATCGGCGCATTTCTCTACTGGGCCCCGAAGTTCTCAAATTACTTTCTGAGGAAGATCAAGCTATGTCGCAAGAAGGAAAGCTCCGTCACGCTTCGCCGATCAACGCAAAACTCGACAAACATTTGGCGGCGTATGTTGCCGCTGCCAGTGCCGCCAGTCTCGTTTCTATGGCTGCTCCGCAGGCTCAGGCCAAAGTCGTCTACACCGCCACCAATACCCAGGTCACCACTCCTTTATCAATCGACCTGAATCACGATGGTATCGCCGATTTCGAATTGGACTTTACGCAGGGAATCGGGCATTCATTCTGGCCGATGGTGAGGCCGGAGGTCTCGGGCAACGCGATCCGTGGGAACAACGGGGCGGCGGCAGCCGGGTTTTTAGGGGTCCCGGTGGGGCCAGGGGGGAAGTTCACCACGAACTCTTATTATGGCCGTGGTGTTTTCATGGCTGGATTTTTTCAGTACTCGTTTTCCAGTTTCTTCGGTCCATTCGCAAATGCCACCAACCGCTATCTTGGCTTCAAGTTCACGATCGACGGGCAGACTCACTACGGCTGGGCGCGGATGACCGTGACCAACTCGCTGCACAACGTCGTGCTCACCGGGTACGCCTACGAGACCACCCCGAACACGAAAATCATCGAGGGCCATGTCTCCGGCAATTCGGCCGAGAATTCTGCACCGAGCGATCTGCTGGCTCCGGCGAATCAGCCTGCAACGTTGGGGATGCTCGCCCGCGGAGCCGACGGCCTTGCTCTCAGGCGCCGGGATGAACCGGCAGCCGAGTAACTGGTACTGCCGATGGAAAAATGCAAACGTAACTCCGGCTGCAAGGACCTGGTGATGAAGGACACAACCCTTCGTAGAACGGAAGCGAAAATCGGTTCGCAACTTGGGAGTCGTCTTGCGGCCTATGTTGCGGGAGCAGGCGCTGCCGGAGTTTCGCTGTTGGCTCTGACCCAAGCAACTGAAGCGAAGGTTATCTATACCAACACCTACGCGAAGCTTGGACCTGGTGGTTATAGCCTTGATCTGAATCATGACGGTACTGTGGATGCAATTCTTGCAGGTCGCGCGTCGTGCATCAGGGGTTTCAGCAGAAGTTCGCTCTGCTACTCTCAAAGCCAAATCGGTGCGTCCGTCATAGGGAACCATCTCTCGTTCTTCGGTAGGGTCGTCGCGTTACGCGCTGGAGAACAAATTGGACCCTCTGATCAGTTCATTTCTTACGGCAATATCGTCGCTCTTTCTTGGAAGCGCACTCCTAGCCAGTACATGTCTGCCGAATGGAAGGGAAGCTTTGCCAATGGCGGACACGGGGCTCGGGATCGCTACATCGGCATCAAGTTCAAAATCGGCGGCCAAACCCACTACGGCTGGGCTCGTGTTTCAGTCTCGATTCCAGATCCTAAGGCGCTAAAACATACGACCATCCTGACCGGCTACGCCTACGAGACGGAGCCGAACAAGCCGATTTCCACGGGCGTAACGTCAGGACCCGAGAAGCTCATTTCTGAAATGTCATTGGATTCCCAGTTTCCCCCTCCCGCTTCCCTTGGACTTCTGTCTCGGGGAGCGGAA
>Ga0335070_10006430_pt1 | contig 13832 bp, 10 predicted proteins | sample Lox_Sample_13_FD_206722 | JGI IMG/M metagenome (GOLD analysis project Ga0335070, IMG submission 206722) | Soil microbial communities from Loxahatchee National Wildlife Refuge, Florida, United States - Lox_Sample_1.3 | ecosystem: Environmental > Terrestrial > Soil > Wetlands | place: USA...
GATCCTGGCATGTCCGGTCGGTTCCGAGCCTTCCTCGGCCCCCAGCAGTTCTTCGAAAAGCTTCTCCCCCGGCCGAAGGCCGCTGAAGACGATCGGGATGTCCACATCCGGTTCGTATCCGCTGAGCCTGATCATCTCGCGTGCGAGGTCCAGGATCTTGATAGGCTCGCCCATGTCGAGGATATAGGCCTCGCCGCCATCTCCCACCGCCGCCGCCTCGAGAACGAGCAGCACGGCCTCCGATGTCGCCATGAAGTATCTTTTCATCTCGGGATGGGTTACAGTTACAGGCCCTCCCCTCTTGATCTGTTCTTCAAAGAGGGGGATAACGCTCCCCCGGCTGCCGAGGACGTTCCCGAACCTCACGGAGATGAATTTCGTTCCGTTGTGCCTGTTGAGGATCCTGAGCATCTCCTCGCCGACCCGCTTGGTCGAACCCATGACGCTCGTTGGATTTATTGCTTTGTCCGTGGAGATATAGACGAACTTCTCCGCATTATATTTCAGAGCCAGCTCGCCCAGGATCTTCGTCCCCAGGACATTCGTCTTGACCGCCTCTTCCGGATAATCCTCCAGGACGGGAACATGCTTGTAGGCGGCCGAGTGAAGGATGACCTCCGGCCGGAACTTAGCGAAAACGCTCTCCATCTTCACCTTGTCCCGAATGTCGCCGATCACCGGAACGATCTCCGTATCGGCCCGGCGAAAACGGTTCATCAGATAGAAGAGCTCCGTTTCATCGATATCGAGGACGGCGGTGGAGCTGGGCTCAAACGTTAGAACAGTGCGGACGAGCTCGCTCCCGATAGACCCTCCGGCCCCCGTGATCAGGACGCGCTTCCGGCTCAAAAAGGCGCAAATCGCGCCGAGATCGATCTCGACTTTTTCCCTCCCTAAGAGGTCTTCGACCCGGACTTCCTTGATATCGGAGAGGGTGACATTCCCATCCATGAGGTCTAGTATCCCAGGAAGAATCTTGACCGTCGCGGGCTCGCCCGAGTTCCGAATGATCCCGACGACAGCCCTGATTTCTTTTGAACGAAACGAAGGGATGGCGATCAGAACTTCACCTACGGCATTCGCCTTAAGCAATGCCGGAATATCATTCCTTGTCCCAAGCACCTTAATTCCCTGGATACTCATCCCTTGTTTGGACAGATCGTCATCGATATATCCCACGGGGAAATACTTTGATTTCTTGCTGATCAGCATTTCACGGCCGATCGCACTCCCAGCGTCGCCCGCGCCGACGATCAGAATCCGCGTTCGCCCGTGCCTCATACGTCCGGACTTGCTGAGGTACTCAATAACTGCCCGTTTAGAAATACGAAGCACGCCAAGCAGCCCCAGCGTGATAACGAAATCCGCCAGCAATACGGCGCGAGGAAATCCGGAAACCGGCCCGCGTGTCCGAAAGCTTAGGAAGATCGCTGCCAGGCTGAGAGAGGCTAGCGAGACCGCCGCAATGAGCTTCTGCAAATCGCCGAGTCCGAAAAACCGCCAGGAAATATTGTACATCCCGAAAATGGCGAGAAACGATATTTTGATGATTAGGGCCAGCCCAAGATAAGCTGGAATCTTCGTGACATACTCAACGGGTATTTTGCCATCGAATCTTAGCCAGAACGACGCATACAGCGAAAAAGCTATTAAAAAAGAATCGGCGAAGAGGAAAAATACAAACCTCTTCAGCGGCGTCATCAGCGTTATGCTTTGCTTGAGTTTCGGGAAACGCCTGTTCATTTCATCAACCCCTAAGAAATCAAAATGGCCAGTCTAACCCCTGAATAGTTTAAGATACGGCGTTCGAAGTTAAATCCAAATCTTGCGATTAATCAGCCTTGCAAGCGTAGCTACTATAAGCCGAACATCTAAGGCGAAGTTTCGATCTTCGACATATTTCAAATATAGCTCGACCTTGTGCGGAACGATGTCCAGAACATAAGCCTTCTCCGGGTCTTTCGCACGGGCTAGAACAGCCTGTTCATCGTGGTAATATAGGGTAGCGTAGTCGGTAATCCCAGGACGAATAGAATGGATTTTTTCCCGGTCTTCTTCCGGCCACAGTGCCACATATCGTGGGACTTCGGGCCTTGGCCCAACAAGGCTCATGTCTCCCTTGAGGACATTGAACAATTGCGGCAGTTCATCAATCTTAATTTTCCTCAGCAATCTCCCAAGGGGTGTGATCCGAGGGTCGTTTTCAGCGGTGACCTGAGCTCTCCCTATGCTGTCATCAGTGGCCATGCTCCTGAATTTGAAGATCTTGAATCTCTTCCCGTTGAGGCCGACCCGTTCCTGCTTAAAAAGAACTGGCCCTCCGTCGAGCTTCAGTAATCCGGCGACAACGAAAATGACCGGGGAAAGAAAGAGCAATCCGAAGAAAGAAACAGTAATATCAAAGACCCTTTTCATGCCGATTATTAGGACTCTTTTGCTTTGGTGATCGGCTATTCAGGCGAGAATCTTCCGAATGGATTCGCATATGTATTCGAGTTCGTCATTCTTAAGCGTCGGATAGATGGGCAAGCTGACACATCCTCGCCAGATTCTCTCCGCATTAGGGAAATCTTCCGGTCTAAGCTGATATCGTTCTTTATAATAAGTCATGCGATGCAGCGGCTTGTAATGGACTGAAGTTCCTATGCCCTTTTCGGTCATGAGCTCAATAAATCGATTCCTTGCGACCCGTGACCGCTCGTTTAAAACGACAGGGAAGAGATGCCAAGCATGGTCGGCCATGGTCTCTCTAATCCTCGGGAGATCGAGGGGATCGACGTCCGAAAGATTTTCGAGATAGAAACTCGCACATCGCTCTCTTTCCTGCCTTAAGAGATCGGCTCTTTCCAATTGAGCAATACCGATGGCCGCAGCTATGTCAGGCATATTATATTTATATCCTGGGGCTATGACATCGTACTCCCAAGAGTAATCCGCTGACGTATACCGATCCCATATATCCCGGTTAATCCCATGCAGCCTCATTATTCTGGCTCGCTCGGCTACAGACTCATCATTCGTTGTCAACATCCCGCCTTCGCCTGTGGTAATGGTTTTATTTGCATAAAAGCTAAAGCATGTAACATCACCGATGCTGCCGACCATCCTGCCTGCGCATTTAGCCGGAAACGCGTGAGCGGCATCTTCGACAATTCTTAACCCACTTTCCGTGCATATATCGATGAGCCCTCTCCCGTTCATCAGGATAAGGGGCGCCGCTTGTCCTGCGTAGTGCACCGGGATGAACACCTTTGCTTTCGGATACTTACGAGCGCCTTCTTCAAGGATCGCCGGGGAAACGAGAGACGTTCCGTATTCGACGTCCAGGAAAACAGGGTCCGCGCCCAAATATCGCGCCACCTCCGCTGTTGCGGTAAATGTCATAGTCGGTACGAGGACCTGGTCGCCAGGCTTGACTCCAACCGCTTCAAGGGCAAGATGCAACGCTGCGGTTCCGGAGGCTACGGCGCGCGAATACTTGGCACCCACTGTTTCCGCAAATCGCCGCTCGAATTCTTTCGCCTTGCCCGCAGATGTCAGCCATCCGCTTTCTAAGACTTCTTTGACATAACGAAGTTCATTGCCATCACAGGCTACTTGTGAGAATGGGATTTTCGGCATCCATTCCTCTTAACAGCTAGATGTTTATTGTATTAACTGAAATCCATGATATATCGGTTCAGTTTGCGTCCCTCAGGGGTAATCAAGATGGATTCTACTTTCCATCCGGCTCTTTGATAGAAACGATTAACAGCATCATTGTCTTCTGCGTCGGTAGTTAGGTAACACCCTTGGGAGCCTCTGCTCTTCACTTTATCGACCCAAGCGGCAAGCAACATCCGTCCGATGCCATCGTGTTGTGCTTCCGGAGTTACTGCGATTGAGCTTAATAAGGCTCTTGACAGCCCGGGCGGCACTTCTCCTCGGTACACTAGGGCCCGAAGAAGTCTTGGCGCAATACGAGGGCGAAGGCAAAGAGCCCTTATGCTAGCAAAACCAAAAGCCCACCATCTCCTAATAAGTAATCGCCTGAAAAATCCGGCTGGCTCTAAGGTTCCTACAACAAACCCAAGTGTTCGCTTTTCTGGACCACCATCTGTAGCCAGCAATGCGATAGCCCAAGGATCGGATAAGAAAGATCTGTAGAATTCCCTTAAAAAGGCAGGCCCCAAAAAACTAAGAAAGTAGTTAGCAAATGCTGAAAGATGGATCTCTACAACCTCATTTAGGCGTCCCTCTCTAAAGGTCGCTATTTCAGAATTCACGGGTGATAACTGAAGCTAATCTAGTTTTAAGGAATCGCAGCTTCCAGCAGTCGTTCAAACTCTTGAGCCGCCGCATCTGCGGAATGGTATTTCAGAGCAAAAGCGCGCCCCTGCTCGCCCATGTGTCTGCGCAGTTCGGGCGTCTGCTTTAGTTTCAGTATTGCTTCCGCCAATTGCTTCGGATTCTCAGGGAGCACACACAGTCCTGCCTTTGATCGCATAATCGTTTCCCAACTATCGCTGCCCTCATCCAAGCTAGCTACTAGCGGCCGTCCGCTTGCAAATATCGAAAATATCTTCGAGGGAAGCGAGCGGAAGCCGAGACCTTGTTTTAGGATAGCCAACGAAACATCCGCAGTTGCTAATACTTCAGCCAGCCGCTCACGCGGCTGGAAAGGAATAAATGACACATTGGCTAGCTTGCGCCGCTTGGCCTCGTCCACAAGCCGTAATCTGTTCGCCCCTTCGCCAACGAGCACAAAATGGATATCCCGCTGGGCGGCTAGCATCTCGGCCGCTGTCAATACGACTCCTAATCCCTGCGATAATCCTAGATTGCCTGCATAGAGGACGACAAACCTGTCTCGTAGAGAGTACTCGCGGGCGAATTCGGTTTCCCGCGGCAAGGGCTTAATAAGACCAGTATCAACCCAATCATATATTAACGCCAACTTCTCCCCGGGTACTCCGAATGCCTTCATTCTGGAAATGAAAGATCCGGAAAGCACGCGTACTCGCGCCGCGTGGCGCAGGCAATAACCCTCGAGCGCGGCAACCGTCTTAATCACGGCACTCTGGCGAAAAATGCCCAACGCCACACCGGCATCCGGATAAACGTCGTGGACCGAATAGATAGCTGGTTTTCGCCGTAATACGGATAGAACGTAAAACGGCAATCCCACCTGCAACGCCGGGTTGCTAGAAAGCACGACGTCATAGGGCACGGGCAAACCGGCCAGCGTCATCGCAATCTGATACCACCCAAACTGCAGCATCCGCAAGGCCAGGTTAGCACGATCCATTGACGGCACTGGGACACGAATGACTTCAACTCCGCGCTCGCTGTTTCGACGGATGCGGAAACCTCGATACCTTGGGGGAACATGGCCGGAAGGATAATGAGGAACAGCCGAGAGTACTGTCACGCCATGTCCCCGGCGCGCCAGCGCTTCGCACAGCATCGTATAGAGAGCTGCACTTGGCCCACCATCGGGCAAGTAGTGCGGTGTTATGACCAGGATCCTCATCTATTTTCCCTTCTATGTTTGACGATTACGCGTTAGGTGCCCGTATGGACCGAATCACAATAAATCTAACTCTCAACCAAGATAGTTATTATCTCGCAATTTACCGTGCATTTCTTCTATGCTTGATCTGAGCGGACCACTTGGCCTCCAGTTGACGGATTTCCTGACGCTTCCATTATCAGTCTTGCATGTACTTCCCTCATGCGCTGCTCATATCCTATAGCTTCATCCGAAATCGATACCTGCGATATCTCCCCTTAAGCTCGCTACTCGCTTCGCAGCCGTCACTTCGTCGCTAAGACGACAGGCGAAAGGCTGCCTTATCAACGATCGACTCTATGATACGAATATTGGCAGCCTGCCTTAGTTGGTTTGGATGTCCCTGATGCTTTTTAGCATATATCCACAAGTTCCTTTTTATCGCCGTTTGCGTTGTCCCCTATTTATCATAGCCATCGTTGGCTCTTCTTTTATTCCCTGGAGAAGCGAAGAAAACACCTAGGAGTATATCTAAACCTCTAGTTCATCACACAGTCGCGCAATACTTCTATAAATGAATTCGCCACCTCATCCCAGTTCTTTGGATAACTCGCCAGGCGTTCCATTGCCTTTTGCCTGTAATCCAGCCGAACACTGTTTCTAAACGATGAAATTGAGTCAACAATGGAGACTGCATCAAATGGATCGAAATAGAACGCCAGATCACCGCACATCCAACGGGCAAAATCTCGGTCTGAAGTGAGTATGGGCACGCCACATGCCATGGCTTCAAGGTAGATGTTCCCATAACTTTCGATGACTGAAGGCAAGAACAGTGCTGATGATGAGTGGAGTGCATTTCCTACTTGGCTTGACGGGAGGTTTCCTAAGTTTGTAATTACATCTGAATATAGTTCAATCTCCCTTTGAAGCGACCGCAGTCCACTGCCTTCACCGCCCAGAGTAGTGAAGATATGAACCTCTGATGACATACCCCGCCGGTGCAGTTCTTTCCCCACAAGAGGCAATATCGCGTGGTTTTTGTGGCTATAATACGCAGATAGGAATAATAAGCGGACTTCTTTATGGCAATCCTGTATTGGTGCAAAGCCAGTTTGGCTTCCTAACCCAGCGGCAACGTGCTTTGGGATAGCTTGAGCAATTTGGACAATTTGCTCAGGCGCAAAAGAATACCTTTCAGATAAGCGCTTAGCCATTATAGGTGTTTGCACGATTACACGCTTTGCTGAGCGCAGTATCCACTTAAAATGCTGCACCATATAAATCCGTTTAATAAGCGGCCAGGTGAACCCCTCGATTTCTCTGGAAGGATAGACAAAATGTGCATTATGCAAGAATATGATCTGTGGACAGTTTAATCGCAGTGCACCTAGATCGCCTAGAGTAAGAACTACATCGGGACTAGTTTTCTGCACGATAAGCGATATATCCCAATATAGTCGCTTAAGCCTGTAAAGGTCGTTAAGTTTCGCAGGCGCGGTTCTTAAGAAAATGGTACTTGTTCGGCTTCCAATGGGCAAATCCCTGAAGATTTGCTCGTCTGGCAGAAGCACAGTCGCCATCCATCCATCCATCCCTCGGATTAGAGATGGCAATAGGTCTGAGACTAAGGTGCGCGGCCCGGCTGCGGTGGTGTTTGAGGCATCAATTAGCACATGCATGAATAAGACTTTATTCTCGATACTTTTCTACGCTTCTTTCTGATGCTGCGAATAGTCCTCGATAGATCTCTGCATACTGGCGAGCGATTATATCCGGTTTAAATCGCTCTACATTTTCTATTCCCAAGCGCACCAGTTCCTCTCGGTAAAGGGAGTTCTTAATGACCTTCAGAATACCTTCGCGAATGCTCGCCACATCAAACGGATCAACTAAACAAGCTGCGTTTCCCGCCACCTCAGGCATTGAATAGATATTACTAGTAACAACCGGGCGACCTGTTGCCTGCGCTTCCAAGATGGGTAGTCCGAAACCCTCATATGTTGAGGCGAATACCAGAAAATCGCATCGGCGGAATTCATACACGACCTGCTCATCTGGAATGCATGATACTGACGAGTAGTCGATTACGCAACAATGAAGTATGCTCAATTGATTTTCGGTCAATTCCCCGATAATTCTCAAGTGACAGGGAATCCCCTTTAGTGCCTTACTCACTCGCTCGACGTTCTTGTTTAACCCAGTGCCCACCTGCAGAATGAATGGCTTAGAAGCATTAAATTCCCTAGCAGCAAGGTGGAAATCGGTGGAAACAGGGCAATGAACTACCCTGACCTTAAGAGGGTTTACTTTGACGTGACGGACGAGATCTCTCTTGGTAGATTCCGAAATTACTGAGACGACGGCCGCTCGCTTAATCGGCAACCAATACCAGATGAAAAGCACGATTTTTCGCCGCCATCCCTTAAGTCGATATAGCGTGACAAGATCAAGAATTGTGAGTAACGTCCTCTTTTTGCAGAGAAGACATGCAAGGAACTGAACATCGCCTGTGACGTGATTTACATCTCCTTGGCGGAGGGATGCTTCAACCATATTAAAGATGCGTCCAAGAACGCCCCTGCTTACAAAACGAGAGATTGCTACTGTGATATCAATATCGCCAGGAAGCGCCTTGCGTACGACATTAAACAGGCGCTCAACGCTAAAGTTCGCACCATAAGGATGTCGTTGATATAGTGTCACCCGTATCTTGTCAGAAACAAGACTATTGGGTTGGTTATGCACGCCATTTCTCGTGCTTAGTTAAAGCTCCGGGCATTCTTAAGAAGAACGCGGACAGACAGGATATGCCAATTGCAAAGAGAACATACCATAGCGAGCCAAACATAATTTCTGTGCTGAAAAACCCGTCAATTCGAAAACCACTCCTTATCCCTATAAAAACCAGGGGCATAAACACCCAGGCATGGTGTAGCATTATCGCAGAACTAATTCGATCAATCCCACCAAGAAGAACGCCTGTAAATAGGCTAACCACAACCAGGCCTAACCAGCCGCCGTACCAGTATCCTTCACTTAATATACCTGGCGCGTTATTCGTATTTGGATTACCTTCAAATAGGATGCTAAAGTTCACGCCGGGCCTTATAAGCGGCTTGTCTCGCCAGATTATACGGGGGACAAGTGCTAATAAGAAGTCACCCCAGGGGCTACCCGGCCGGCCGCCGTCATATTCTTGCATGACGAAAGCTTCTTGTGGAACATAGCAGAGGCGACTCCACCATGCTTGGGGGGCTATTGTCTGCGCCGCATTTTTGCCATGCACTAAGTCAGAAAAGGACTGCGTCATGAGCTCGCCTGTTACTTGTACTGAAGTGGCGTAGTTTCCAGTTATTGAGTCGGTTAAATTGTGACTGATCCTGCGATACTCGCTCATAACGGGCTGCAAGATTATCTGCAGCAATCCCAAAACCGCTATCCCCTTCACGAACGTGATCGTTTTCCGAACAGCCAGCGTCCGACCGACTAATGCCGCTATAATCACCTCGAAAATGACCATCTTGCTGTTAACTAGTCCCGCTATAACGATCTCGATCATAAATAGGACAATAAACCAGACGGTCGTTTTTCCGCCCTTAACTGCGGAGAAATAAGATAGGATAATCAAGGCCGCCTTCGAGAGCATCTGCATTTGCATAAGTGTCATCGATTGCGTTCCGATCAACCCGAATACGAATGGAAGTCCCAAGAAGAACTCCGCGACCAGCCCCACAACCGCCAATACTCCAGCCACATGGAGACCGTCCATCCTCTCAAAACGCTGCACCCAGGTCTCCGGCTGCCTGCCGACCAGCTTCCTCCCAACCGTCAGGCCAATCACGACCGCTAACATGCCGATGCTGTTCAGCATATTTGTCAGAAACAACTCCGAGGCCCCTACGGCAAATATCCTGTCCATTAACTCAATCGTGCTATTTTTGCCGAACGAATAAATGAGCGCGAATAATACCCAAAACAGTGGCGATGCTACCATCTGAGCGGCCATACGGATTGTGCGAAAAGCCGTGTTCATACAAGCAACTAATAGAATTGCCGGAGATATCCAGAGCCACGAACTCATCGCAGCATTCTTCCCTAGAACTGCCAAAATAGCAGACACGACCGAAAGAGAAGCCAGAACGATTGCAAGCTGGAAGAGGATATGCTCAACACTTCGCCTTCTCCATGCATTAGCTTGGCGAATCGGTTCTATGCTATCATCATAAATAGACGGGGCAGATGCTCTCAAAGTTTGGTCCCTACAATCTTGAGCATATTCGAAAGCCTCACCTCATTGCTATAACCAGAACGGACAGCCCGCTCTCTCCCGGCGGCCGCAATCCGTTTACGCTGGTCGTCATGGGAAAGATAATAACGAACTTTATCGAGGAGTTCCTCGTTGGAATCAAAATACTCCGCTTCTTTCCCTTCTTCGAAGAGGGATTGGTGTTCACACGTCCGCTCCGCGAGCATAAAAGCGCCGCAGGCCGGAATTTCTATGCTGCGTGTTGTTTGTAGATCTCTGTTCATCTTGCGCAGAAATCCAAGGTCAATATTGAATGCGCAAGTTGCCAACGCATAATCGTCGCCCCATAGGCAACGCTGCTCAATTTGGAGGCCTTTAGGAATGCCCTTAGTTGGCCAGTCCGAACCCCACACCCGCACTGGTACTTTGTTCGCAACCAAGAATTCTATAGATTGATACCGCTCAGCTTCATATGAACCGATAAACCCTACCCCACCGCCGAAGCGTTGGCGATCCTTTTCTCCAACTACCATTGGGCGGTGAGTGGGAGGATCATATGCATTTCCGACAAAATGGACTTCTTTAGCGCCCAACAACTCAAGCTCCCTGACGCCATAAGACTTCGTAGTGAAGTAAACGTCGTAAAGCGGCAATGATTGCAGAAATGCGCGTGATTGGTTATGCCGCGCATACATATCGTCCGGGGAGTATCCAACGATCCGGCAACGTGGCTGGAGGCGCCGCACTTCGGCAAGTGTGCAGGCCTCAACAGTCATTCCTTTATCGGCCCACAAGATATCCCACTCCGCCTCACGAAATAACGTTAATATGCGAGCGTTCTCCCTGTTACGATCGCAAGGTCCGGCCACGTTAATTCCCAGGCGAAAAAGCTTGCCGGAAATCCGGTATGGGAGCTCTAAAACCCACGGCCCCGGGGGAGGAGTTGCGTCAATCCCTCTTACCAAATGACCGAGACGCTCCAAAGCGTGAAGGCGTTGGAGTGAAGTCTGTCCTGGGGAGAGCCACCCGACGAACGCTATTCTCAGGCTGCAGGTTTCATCCATTCCTTAACCCGCTCATCAAGAACACCCGTGTTAAAATGCCACTTCCAGACCCGCCTGTCTCTACAATGTTGTACAACTTGAGGGAGAGCCTAAGAGAGCGCCACAGAATGAAGCGTGCCGCGGACCCAAGTCCGCATCGTAATGGAACGGGACCCTGCTCACGCCCGACGACGCTGATGAATCCAGTCACGCCCATTAGCCGAGTAAGGGAACTGGGCTGGAAGCATACCTCGTGGGTAAAGTCTCCGTATCGAATACTCGCTGCCCATGGACTTTCAGCGTTTGGCGTCTGAAGAATCAGGCGTCCTCCGCGCCGCAATGCAGCGTGGCAGCCGTCCAGAAACACAAAGACCTCCTCTTTGCTAAGGTGTTCAATAAGATCGAGCGCAGTGATCAAATCGATTGTGTCCTTATGATTCTCTAGAAAATGAAGAACGTCATCTTGTGTGACATTCCTAACGACCTGGCGGCTAAGGCTTACTTGCTCAGGACTTATATCAACTCCCGCGACGTTAGAATAGCCGCGCTCGCGGAAGAAGTGTAGCAACGATCCAGCGCCACAACCCAGGTCCACAATATACGCATCTTTATCCGAAGGAAGCCACCTCCGGAAATACCAGTCATAAGCCCTCCCCCAACGACGTGCCGCGACCACATCGAAGTTCGGCCCTTTGTCCTGAAACCTGGACGAATAACTCGCATATATACGGTCTCTGTAGCTTGTCACTCGTCTCCTTTCTTGCTTATCAGGAAGACCTCTTTATCGTCCACGTTCCCAAATACTCTTCAATCATAAGAACCAGATATCTTCGCTCCCGATTCTATAAAAGCAGCTTGATCAGCCCTAATACCTTTTCTATATAAGGTGGCGACAACGGAAGAATGACAGATTAATCCTATAAGAGCCGCGCCAAGAAATGCGTACGCCAGTCCAACCCCTCCATAAGGCCTAACAAGAAAGTACGCGGCTAGCACCAAGAACGCTTCTCTGGGGACATTGATGAAGAAGAATGAAAGCCAGATCTTTGCCTTAGTCTGTATGTATTGATATAGGGCAATGCTCAAGCCCTCAAAAAGGCTTGCAACTAGAAGAAGCCATAATATTGGATATCCAGCTTTAAAGTCCTTCCCGAAGAGTAAGAGAATAGGCCGCCCGAAAAGCCCAATAATAATAACGCTGCCCAAAGAAGTGAGAAAGATATAGCGCGAATTAGATATGAAAGTCTTGTTATAGTGGGTCCCATCCCCCCTTGATTTCTCATAGTTAAGTATGGAAACCCCAACATTGAACATGATATTCGGAATGAACAGCGCGAGTATATGAAGATTATTGGCCGCGCTATAAAGAGCCATTTCTCCATACCCGCCAGCTTGTCGAACAAGAAAGGAGTTTGCGAGCCAAATCAATGGCATTGAATAATAGTTGCCCATGGCGGCAGGCAGAGCAAATCTGTAGATTACATCCTTCTCGTTCTTAAGACTCCCATGGTACCGAGGTTTTATGTCTAGCCTACGGCATTCGAGCCGGAGCCACTTGTTATGGATGACGCAGCGGAGCACGCCGGCCACAGTAAGCCCAATGAAGGACCCGTTCAACCCTCCCCACAAGGCCCCGAGGGGAATGCCTATGATAGCTATGATTGCACTCACTATACCTGCTTTGGCAAGGCTCGGGAAAGCCTCTAGCCCAGACAGAGCCCCCGTCTGGTATCCATTAATGGCAGAGAAGAATAAAAATCCTGATCCAATAATAAGCGGAACCGCTAGGGACGGGCTCTTAAGCATCGAACCTGCTAACCAACGAGCTAGGGCAATAAGCAGAATCGTCCCTCCGCTTGCTATCATTACCGACAAGCTCAAACACGCGCCCATAATTCGGCCGGCTCTCTCCGGATCAGTGGAACGAAACTCTGCAACGTATTTTGCGGAAGTGCCGCCGGTCGCGAACTGGGCGAGGGTCGCCGCGGTCACCAGTGTGCTATAGATTATCGCATATGCACCAAAGGACTGTTTCAGGAGAATCCGTGCGATGATAATGTTCACAATTAGCGTGCTGCCTTGATTGAACGAAACGGCAACCAAGTTCATTGCCGTGCCTTTAAACAATCTTCCTCGAATACTCATTGATCGTTTCGTGGCCTATTGCTCAGTGAAACTGTGTTTGCGAATCATGTAGGCGCCGCCCGAAAGACGCTAGCGGAAGAGCCCATGGATGTCGCAGGGAATAAAGGTAACCTATAAATCACTCCTGGATCGTGGCCGCAGATTTTCGACGGCTAGCCCAAACTCCGGTTAATTGAAATAATTGGGAGAACGCTAATTCTGCCCAAGGAACCTAGATGAGATGCCCTCCGACAAATCCGCTAACGCCGGTAACGAGAACCCAGACTTTTCTTCTCATCTTGTCAGAGACGAGTCAACTCTGGCAGCTATTGGAATCCGTTTTCTTTGATGATCTTCTTGCCTTGATCGGGCGATCTGAGCGCCGCCTTCTCTAGATCCGCGTCGACCATGATCCTGACGAGTTCCTTGAACGTAACCCGCGGGGACCAATTCAGGAGTTTTTCCGCTTTCCTGCAGTCGGCCCTGAGTTCCGGCACATCGGTAGGTCGGCAATATCTGGCCTCGATCACGACGTGGTCCTTGCTATCGAGCCCGGCGTAAGCGAACGCCTCGTCCACGAATTCCCGGACGGAATGGGACTCCCCTGTCCCGATGACAAAATCGTCCGGCTTTTCCTGCTGGAGGATCAGCCACATGGCCTCGACATATTCTGGCGCGTATCCCCAATCCCGCTTGGCATCGAGATTGCCCAAATAGAGTTTGTCCTCTTTGCCGGAGAGGATATTGGCGATGCCCAACGTGATCTTGCGGGTGACGAAGGTCTCCCCGCGCCTCGGGGATTCGTGGTTGAATAAAATGCCGTTCGAGGCGAAGAGGTTATATCCTTCGCGGTAGTTCCTGACCATCCAGTAGGCGTAGACTTTGGCCGCCGCATACGGGCTTCGCGGTCGGAACGGCGTTTCCT
>Ga0335070_10006431_pt1 | contig 13831 bp, 10 predicted proteins | sample Lox_Sample_13_FD_206722 | JGI IMG/M metagenome (GOLD analysis project Ga0335070, IMG submission 206722) | Soil microbial communities from Loxahatchee National Wildlife Refuge, Florida, United States - Lox_Sample_1.3 | ecosystem: Environmental > Terrestrial > Soil > Wetlands | place: USA...
CGGTCAGCGAAAGTGCGATGACAAGCCCCGGCATCGACATCACCAGTTCGACAATGCGCATGACAATTGTGTCTGCGAGGCCTCCGGCAAGTGCGGAGGCGCTGCCGACAACGACACCGCCGGAAGCTGCGATGGCAATGATGGAGAATGCCACGGCCAGAGATGGCCGCGCACCGAAAAGAACTCGAGAGAATATGTCGCGCCCAACCTCGTCCGTTCCCGCCAAATGCGACCAGGAAGGCGGGCTCAGGATCGCGTTGGGGTCGATCGCATCGGGCGGGTAGGGCGCCAAAACGCCGGCGAAGATAGCAAGCAAAACAATCGAGCCAAGCAGCAGAGCGGCGAAAAGCAGCGAGGGGTTGCGAAACGCCTTGGCCATCACGTCGCTGCCTGGATTCTCGGATCCAGCATCATGTAGATGATGTCGACCAACAGGTTGATCACGACATAGGCCGTGGACACAAGCACGGTGAATCCCATGATGACGGGGAAGTCGAGAGCAAAGATCGCATTGACGACATAGCTGCCGGTTCCGGGCCAACCGAAAAGGCTCTCGATGACCACCGATCCATAAAGCAGCTGCGCCAGCGACATACCCAACACCGTCACGAGCGGAATGAGCGAGTTGCGGAGCGCATGGCGGATTATCACGACACGTTCGGGAAGTCCGCTTGCGCGCGCCGTACGAACGTAATCCTCTGCCAGGACTTCGATCATCTGGCCCCGCACAAGGCGGGCGATGGCACCCATATCAAGCAAGGAGAGAGTCGCGACAGGAAGCACGAGATGGGCTGCCGCGTCGGCGAAAGCCTGGAGATCGCCGGCGAGTAGCGAGTCAATCAGCAAAAAGCCGGTGATCGTTGCCGGCGGTTCAAGGTCGAGGCGTCCCGAAGCGGGAAACATGCCGAGGACGCCGTAAAAGAGCAGGATCAGGAGCGGCGCCAGCCAGAATGCGGGGATCGACACGCTCATGGCGGAAAATCCGCGGATCGCGTGATCGAGGATGCGATTCTGCATCAGGGCCGCCGCGACGCCGAGCGGTATGCCAATTGCCAGGGACACCAAAAGCGCCGAAAGCATCAGTTCGAGGGTCGCGGGCACGCGCAAAGCGATTTCACCCAAAACGGGACGGCCGGTCACGATCGATTTTCCAAGATCGCCGCGCAGCGAATGCGAGACATAGACGCCGTACTGATAAGCGATCGATCGGTCGAGGCCGAGTTCGTCCCGGATTTCGGCGAGTTGCGCCGGCGAAGCGCGTGGACCCGCAATAAGCCGCGCCGGATCGCCGGGGGCCAGATGCGAGATCGCGAATGTCACCAGTGAAACCGCGAAAACGACGAGGATGAGGGCGAAGAACCGGCGCGCGAGAAACCCTGCCATATGCGTTCCGCGTCAGGCCGCACGCATGGAGCGGTGCGCGCAAAGGGCGTCGTAGAAAGTCTCGGTGAGACGGTCGATGTCGTGATCGGTCATCGGCGTGGAGAGGAGAATTCCACCCGACGGCATAACGAGGATGCCATGCTCGAGCAGATAGCGATGGATGGCGGCGAAGGATTTATTCGCGGCGGCCGCGTCCAGGAAGCTGCGATGATTCGAAAAAGGCTTTTTGGACAGCAGCACGGAGATCATCGACGCGTAGCCGCGCGCCTGGCCTTCTACGCCACTACGGTGGAAAGCATCGTCGAGGCCGGCCCTGGCCCTGTCGCCGAGGCGCGACAATTCCGCGAACGCTTCCGGGGTGAGAAGCTCGAGCGCCTTTATCCCCGCCGCCATCGTCAAAGGATTGCCGTTGAACGTTCCGCCGTGCGGCGCCCGCGGATGGCCACTGCGCTGATCGAAGACAGCCATAATGTCCTTGCGGCCGCCAAACGCGCCGATGGGAAGTCCGCCGCCGATCACTTTTCCAAGCGTGGTCAGATCGGGGCGGATGTTCACTTCGCCTTGTGCGCCGTGATAGCCCATGCGGAAGCTGAAGACCTCGTCGAAGATCAGAACAGTGCCGGATGTGCTGCAGAATTGGCGCACCATGGCCAGATATTCCGGGGTCGCCGGCGTGAAAGCCATGCGCGACACGAGCGGATCGATGATCACTGCGGCCAGATCAGCGCTGGCTGAGCTGAGGATCGCCGCGCTTGCTTCGATGTCGTTGAAGGGCAGAACGACCACGTCGGCCAGTGTGCTCGCCGGCGTGCCGTACGAATAGGCCGTTGAAGCCGGGCGGCTCGAATCGCCCCAATTGTCGGGCCGCGAACTGATGCTCGCTTCCGCGAAATCGTACGCGCCGTGATAGGCGCCTTCGATCTTGGCGACTTTCGGACGGCCGGTGAAGGCGCGTGCCGCCTTGATCGCGAACATGACGGCTTCCGAACCTGAATTGCAGAAGCGGAGCTGCTCCATCGACGGCACGCGCTCGCGCAACATCTCGGCAAGCCGCACTTCGAGCTCGGTGGGAAGACAAACGCTGATCAGCTTTTCCGCCTGGCGCGCGATGGCCGTCACGATGTCAGGGTGACAATGCCCGTGGATACAGGCGGATGCGTTGTTCATGAAATCGAGATAGGTGATGCCATCGACGTCGGTCACCGTCGCGCCGCGTCCGGAAAGTGCGTAGATTGGATGCGGAGCGAAGAAGACCGTGTGGCGCGTATTACCGCCGGGCAGCACCTCGACGGCCCGCTCGAACAACCTCGCCGATCCGCTCACATTGTCCGGATACATGGAGCATCTCTCTTCTCTGGCTGCTGCTTTGAGCGCCGAAGCGCCCCATGCGTCCGAAGCCGCATGCTGTCGCGCGATGGCCACTCTCCCCTTTTGGGGCAAGTATCCGCGCACAACGGTCATTGCACAAGAAAAAAAAGATGATTATGTAATGTTTTTGTTGTAGCCGCATCCGGGCCATGCAGCGCTATTCCGCCGCCAAATTGCTTTACCATGCCGTCACGGGCAAACCGTGGCCCCGCGCCTGGCGGGCGCCCGAGCCGAAGCCTCATTACGATCACGTCGTCATCGGCGGTGGCGGCCATGGCTTGGCTACGGCGTACTATCTGGCGAAGAATCATCAGGCGCGATCGGTCGCGGTCTTGGAGCGGGGCTGGATTGGCGGCGGAAACACCGGACGCAACACCACGATCGTCCGTTCCAATTATCGCCTCCCCGAAAGCCAGCGCTTCTACGAGTTCTCCTTGCGGCTCTGGGAAGGTCTGACCGCGGAACTGAATTTCAATGTCATGTTCAGCCAGCGCGGCGTGCTGCATCTCGGGCACAGCGATCGCGACATGAGCGAACTTGCCGAGCGCGGCAATGCGATGCGCCTCGCGGGGATCGATGCCGAACTCCTGACGACCAAGGAGATTGCGCGCGAAGTGCCATTGCTCGACTGCTCGTCCCAGGCACGGTTCCCCGTGCACGGCGGTCTTGTCCAGCGCCGGGCGGGAACAGCACGGCACGATGCCGTCGCCTGGGGCTATGCCCGTGCGGCATCGGCACTCGGCATCGACATCATCGAGAACTGCGAAGTCACGGGCTTCGAAATGAAGGGGGAGGAGATAGCGTCGATCACGACGAGCCGCGGCAGCTTCGAAGCCGGCCGGATCGGGCTGACAGTCGCCGGACACACGAGCCAGCTCGCAAGCTTTGCTGGATTTCGTCTCCCCGTAGAATCCCATCTCTTGCAGGCCATGGTCACCGAACCGGTCAAGCCGATGATCGACACGGTGGTCATGTCCGGCGCAGTCCACTCCTATGTCAGTCAGACAGACAAGGGCGAAATCATTCTCGGCGGTGATCTGGACTTCTACCCGAGCTATTCGCAGAGGGGATCGTTCGCGCGCGTGGAAGAAGTCGCGGCGCAGGCCATCGCGATGTTTCCCGCGCTGAGCCGGCTTCGGCTGATGCGCTGCTGGGCCGGCATCATGGACATGACGATGGATGGCAGCCCGCTCATCGGCAAAACACCGGTCGACAACCTCTACATGAGCGGCGGGTGGTGCTACGGCGGGTTCAAGGCGACGCCTGCTTCAGGTTGGTGCCTGGCCCACACCATGGCGAATGGCGAGCCGCATTCCCTGGTCGCGCCGTTCGCGCTCGACCGGTTCGACACCGGGAAAGTCGTCAACGAGAAAGGCCCTGGGCCGGTCCCGCACATCCATTAGGAAAACCCCGATGCAGCTCATTCCCTGTCCTCACTGCGGTCCGCGCGCGGAGACGGAATTCCTCTATGGCCGTGTCGCCGAGGCGGCGGCTCCGGCGGTGTCGGCCGACCTGCAGAGCGAACTGCAGCGAATTTTCGTGCGGAGCAATCCCAAGGGGTTGCAGCGCGAATTGTGGCAGCACATTGCCGGCTGCCGTGCCTGGATCGTCGTGACGAGACATACCGTGACTCATGAGATCACGGGCAGCGAAACGCTGCGGAAGGAGCCGGCGTGACATCGCGGAGGCTCGCTCGCGAAGGTCGATTGATCGATCGGAACAGTCCGCTGTCGTTTCGCTTCGATGGAACGACATACGAAGGTTTTCGCGGCGACACACTTGCGTCGGCGCTCCTGGCGAACGACGTTCGCGTCGTCGGGCGCAGCTTCAAATACCATCGTCCGCGCGGCGTAATGAGCCTCGGGGCGGAAGAAGCGAACGCACTTGTCGAAGTGGGCGAGGGCCCGCTGCGCGAGCCGAACTCGCGCGCGACCCAAATTCCGCTGTCTGAGGGTCTCATCGCGCAAAGCCAGAATCGCTGGCCGTCGCTCGCGTTCGATGCGCTCGGCGCCAACGACGTCTTCGCTCCGCTTCTGAAGGCCGGCTTCTATTACAAGTCGTTCAAGTGGCCGCGCGCCGCATGGCGGTTCTACGAGCATTATATCCGCAAGGCGGCGGGCCTGGGATCGCCGCCGCGAGACGCCGATCCTGCGAAGTACGATGCGCGTTGGCACTTCGCCGACGTACTTGTGATCGGTGCAGGGCCGGCCGGGCTTGCGGCCGCGCAGGCGGCGTTGCGATGCGGCGCGCGTGTCACGCTCGTCGAGCAGGAGCAGGTGCCCGGCGGCTTCCTGTGTTACGACGACTTCGAAATCGACGGCATGGGCGGGGACAAATGGGCGCGCCGCATGGCGAACGACATCGCCGCGTCGCCGCGCGGCACATTTCTTCCCAACACGACGGCGCTTGGCCTTTACGATCATAACTTCGTGTCCGTCGTTGAACGCCTCCCGGCGCTGGAACCGGCGCATGTCGGCGCGCCGGCTCAACGGCTGTGGAAGATCCGCGCCAAGCAGATCGTAGTTGCCGCGGGAGCGATCGAGCGTCCGCTGGTCGTCCCCGGTAACGACCGCCCTGGTGTAATGCTGGCGTCGGCTGTGCGTGGCTATCTAAACGGCTATGGCGTTGCAGCGGGCAGCCGCGTCGCCGTCATGACCAACAACGACGACGCCTACCGGACAGTGCGCGACCTCGAAAGAGCCGGCATCGAGGTTTGCGCGGTAGTCGACACGCGCACACAAGCTGCTCCGCTCGCCGACTTGCTCGGTTCGCGCGTGCGACCGCGCCATGCGATTTCCCGGGTTCACGGCAAGACGCGCGTTGAGGCGATCGAGATACGCTCCCTGGCTGGAGGACCCAACATCAAGATCGACTGCGACCTTGTGTGCCTTTCGGGCGGATATACGCCGAGCGTTCATCTTTACATGCACGCGCGCGGCGCGCTGCGCTGGAGCGACGAGATTGCCGCGTTCGTACCGGCGCGCCCGCTTCCGATGGTCCGCTCCGCCGGCGGCTGCGCCGGAATATTCTCGCTCAGAGACGTGTTGAACAGCGGTAGCGAAGCCGGTCTTGCTTGCGCCGAGGCTGTCGGACTGCGGCGAGACGTGCTGCCCGCCTTCGCAGTCGAAGGGGGCGCAGCCCTTCGCATTGAGCCCTTCTGGCAGCTGCCGCCGTCATGGTCGCGCGCCGAAAAGGCCTTCGTCGATCTCCAGAACGACGTGACGGAACAGGACATCGCGCAGTCGCACGACGAAGGCTATGTGTCGCTCGAGCATCTGAAACGCTACACGACCCTCGGGATGGGGACCGATCAAGGCAAGACCAGCAACATCAACGGCCTTGCGCTCATGGCGATTGCGGAAAACAGAACGGTCGGCGCCGCCGGCACGACGACCTACCGTCCGCCTTACCAGCCGGTGACGCTTGGTGCGCTGGCGGCCGGACGAACGGGGCCACACGTCGAGCCGGTGCGGCATACCCCGCTTGCGGACCGTCTCGCGGAAGACGGCGCGGTATTCGTGAACTCGGGACACTGGCGCCGGGCCCGCTTCTTCCCCAAAGGCGGAGAGACGCTTTCTGCAGCCGCGAGGCGCGAGGCGATGTCCGTCCGCATCGGCGTCGGCATGACTGAGATTTCGACTTTGGGCAAATTCGAGATTTCGGAACCGGGCGCGATCGATCTTCTCGACCGCGTTTACGCCACCCCCGTGCGCTCGCTCGCCATCGGAAGCGTGCGCGGGGGTCTCATGTTGCGCGAAGACGGCATGGCATTCGATGACGGCACCTTATGGCGCCTCGGCGAGGACCGCTACCTCGTGACCGCTTCGACGGCGAATGCGAGCGCGGTTCTCTCGCATCTGGAATATGTGCGCGATGTGGTGATGCGTGAGGCCGATGTGGACATCGCGTGCGTGAGCGAGCAATGGGGAGGAATCGCCGTGACAGGTCCGAAATCGGAGCTCGTCGTGAACGATCTGTTGGCGGCCTGGAATATCGAGCGAGGCTCGCCGCTCGGACACCAAAGATTTCGCGCCTTCGAGGGGACCTCGGTGTCGCTGCGAATGGCGCGGATCAGCTACTCCGGTGAAAGGGCCTATGAAATCTACGTGCCAGCGAATCGAGCCGCCGATGCATGGACAATGTTGAAACGTGTCGGTGCCGCGTACGGCATCGTACCATATGGCCTCGAAAGCCTCGAATATCTGCGCATCGAGAAAGGCTTCCTTGGATGCGGCCATGAGATCAGCGGGCGCACGACGCCGGACGATCTGGGGGTGGCGCGCATGCTGAAGAAGACGCCTAACTATCTCGGAGCGGCGGGATTGCAGCGGCCGGCGCTTCGCGCGAACGGACGATTCCAGCTCGTGGGTCTCGTCGCGCAGCAGGACGAAATCGGCGAAGGCGCGCAGCTGGTCCGCGGGAAAGGGTCGTCCGCCGAACCCGAGGGCTACGTCACTTCATCGGGTTACTCCGTGCACATGTCGTGCGGAATCGCACTGGCGTTGCTCGCGGACGGCCGCGCGCGGTGCGGCGAAACCCTGACGGCGGCCGATCCGGTGCGGGGACGCGCGCAAAAGGTCCGCGTCGTTTCGCCGGTGTTCTACGATCCTAGCGGAGCCGCTCTTGGGCGCTGACCAAGACCTGGAAATTCGTCGCGTCGACGGTTTGGCTCTTGTGCGGTGTCGCGCGCCACAAACCGCGCCCTTGCGCGATCTCCTGGACCGGATGCCGCCGTCCGCCGGTCACGCGATCCAACTGGTCTGGGCGGAGGTTTTGTGGCGCAGCCCCGGCGTCTGGTGGGTGAAGAGCCGCGATCACGCTGCGCATGCCTTGATCGCGCGGCTGGAAGGCGCTGCGAGTGCTATCGACATTTCCGACTCGCAGGTCACATTCGCGCTCGATGGGCCTCGTGCCCGAACGACGCTGGCGCGCGGCTGCCCGATCGATCTTCATCCCGGGAGTTTCCCGCCCGATTCCGTCGCGGCGACGCGCTTCGAGCATTTCGATGTCGTGATCCACGCGCGCGGCGATGAGAGCTTCGACCTTCATGTGCCGCGCAGCTATGCGCGCGATGCGGAGGATTGGCTGCGACGGTGCCTCGACCTGGCACGCCTGGATCCACACGCGATCTAGGAGTACGAATTCGTTTGTAAAAAAAGATTATAATGTTATGTTTTGCTAAGGGGAGATGCGGAGGATGATGGGAGGGCCGAGTAGCAAACCGGTCGTCGAAGGCGGTGACGACGCGGCGCAGGGGGCGCTGCGCCAACGCTTCACCGCGGCTGCGGCCGCCATACTCGCCCGCCTCGACGCGCCCGGGCTCACCGCAGCGATATTGCTCGCGGATGGATCTGCCGTTCGCATCGGCCTTGGCCTGTCCGACGTGGAAAGGGAAACGCCGATGCGTGCCGACATGCGCATGCCCGGCGGCAGCACGGGCAAATCGGTCTTTGCCGCTACGGCAATCTCGATGGCCCTCGACGGCATCATCGGCCTCGACGATCCGGTTTCGCGATGGCTCGGCGACGAGCCCTGGTTCGGGCGCGTGCCGAACGGCCGCGAGATGACCATACGCTCGCTCCTGATGCACACCTCCGGACTGCCCGATCACATGGGTGATCCCGCGACGCTCGATCTGTTTCGCACGATGCGCGAGACCTACGGCTCCGGCTTTTCTCTGTCCCCGCTTCACGCTGTCGCCAGGGTTCTCGACAGATCCCCCGTCGTTCCGGTCGGCGGCGGCTTTTTCTATACCGATACCGGTTACATCCTCATGGGCCTTGCGCTCGAATCCGCCACCGGGCGTCCGCTTTACGAAGAAGCCCGCAAGCGCGTGCTCGAGCCGCTCGGGCTCGCCGATTTCGAGCCCGCCATATGCCGCCAGTTCGACAGGCTTGCGCCCGGCTATACGAGCGAGTCTCCCGACGGGCTCATGCCGCGAAAGACCACGCGCGCCGACGGACGCATGCAGCTGTCGCCCGCAAGCGAATGGGCCGGGGGCGGTTTCGTCACCGGCTCGCTGTCGCTGGCGCACTTCGTGAAGCAATATGCGAGCGGACGTGCGTTCGGCGGCGCTTATCTTCGCGACGTGCAAAGGATCGTGCGCTTCAGTTGGGTCCCGAACCGCGTCTCCGGCTACGGCATCGGGCTCTTCGCCATGCAGACCCCGCTGGGACCGGCGTGGGGACATGGCGGCTACTATCCGGGATATCGCTCGGACATGCTCTATTTTCCGGATCACGACGTCGCGGTCGCCTACCAGGTCAACAGCTCGGCCAAGATCACGAATTATCCCAGCATTGTCGCGTCGCGCGAGGAAGCGGCCGCGCGCGCCATTGCGCAGGATGCGCCTTTGTCGGTCGTCGCCGAGCTGTCGGTCGAGCTCGCGGCCGCGGCCTTGCGGATTGCCTTGCCGCCCGCGGACGCCAAATAGCCGACCGGTCGCGACAGGCGTTCAGACCCGCATCGTAAGATCGGCCGCGCGCGCGACGGCGCGCACCAGAGCGTGCGCGATCAGCTCGTCGGTCCAACGGTGCCCCGCCGCGGGGACGATCGTGAATTCAGCCTGCGGCCAGAGCTTGTGCAATTCGAAGGCGGCGCGCGGCGGCGTGCACATGTCGAAGCGGCCGTTGATGATGCTGCCCGGAATCCCGGCAAGGCGATGGGCATTGTGGAAAAGCTGTTCTTCGGCCAGGAAAAAATTGTGCCGGTCATAATGCGCAAAGATGCGCGCTGCGCCGATGGTGGCGTTGCTGACGGCGATCCCGTCGATAAAGGCGCGGTCCGGCCAGACGTCGAGAGTCTGCGCCTCGTAGCGGGCCCATGCCGCGGCGGCGGGACCGTGGATGGACGGATCCGGATCCAAAACCCTGCGCACGTAATTCTCGCGCAGATTGTCGCGCTCCTCCGGCGGCAAGGCGTCGCGAAACGTTTCCCAGACTTCGGGATAGACAAACCGCGCGCCCTCCCACCACCACCACAGATCGGCGCGCCGCTCCACGATCACGCCGAACACGATGAGCGCCCGGCAGGATAGAGGATGCGCCTCGGCATAGGCGAGCGCGAGCGCGCTTCCCCACGAGCCGCCGAGCACGATCCATGTTTCGATGCCAAGATGGCGCCTCAGCGCTTCGAGATCGGAAACGAGGTGCTGCGTCGTGTTCTGCTCGATGGCGCCGAACGGCGTCGATTTTCCGCTGCCCCGCTGATCGAACACGATGATGCGAAAGCGCTGCGGGTCGGCGACGCGGCCATGGAACCAGCGGATTCCGCCGCCCGGCCCGCCGTGGAGCACCACAAGCGGGACGCCGTTCGGATTGCCGGTTTCCTCCCAATAGATCGCATGCACGTCGTCGACCGCCAGATGGCCGGAAGCGTGCGGATCGGATGGCGGGTAGAATGCCGAGTCGGCGCGGATCATTTGCCTGTCAAAACATTATCGTATAATGTTTTTAGGTGCGCGGCGCAATGTTGTCAACGTCGCGGCCGATCGCGACCCAGGGAGACGTCATGGACAATCGCACGCAAGCCGTCCTGATCACGGGCGCAGGCAGCGGCATCGGTCGCGCCACGGCCGTCGCGTTCGCGAAGCGAAAGGCGCGTCTGGTGCTGAACGGCCGCCGTCGCGAACCGCTCGAGGAGACGCTGCGAACCTGCCAGGACCTCGGAGCCGAGTGCCTTGTTTTTGTCGCCGATGTCGGCATTCCGGAACAGGTGAAGGCGCTGTTTGCGGCGGCGGTCGAGCGCTTCGGGCGCATCGATGTGCTCTTCAACAATGCGGGAGGCGGCACGAAGCCTGCGCCGATCGAGGATGTACCCTTCGACCAGTGGTGCGGTATCGTGGCCTCCAACATCACCGGGCCGTTCCTCTGCACGCAGGAGGCGATCAAGGTGATGAAATCGCAGGAACCCAAAGGCGGCCGCATCATCAACAACGGTTCGATCTCGGCGCAGACGCCGCGGCCGTTCTCCGCGCCCTACACCATCACGAAGCATGCGATGACGGGCTTGACCAAGTCGACCGCGCTCGAGGGACGAAAACACGATATCGCCTGCGGGCAGATCGATATCGGCAATGCGCTTACGGAGATGACGACGCGCATCGCGAAAGGCACGATCCAGGCCGACGGCTCGGTTGCGCCCGAGCCGGTCATGGATGTGGAACAGGTCGCCGAAGCGGTCGTGGCCATGGCCGCGCTGCCGCTGGATGCCAACATCCTGTCGATGACGTTGATGGCCACCAAGATGCCGTTTGTCGGCCGCGGATAGGAGCGAGCACCGGATGTCGGCGAAGGGCAAAACACGGCGTTCGGCCGCCTGGTTCGGGTCGCTGGACGTTCATGGCTTCCTCTACCGCAGCTGGATGCGCAACCAGGGCCTGCCGGATCACGCCTTCGACGGCAGGCCCGTCATCGGCATCTGCAATACGTTTTCCGAGCTGACGCCCTGCAACGCCCATCTTCGCGGGCTGGCGGAGCATGTGAAGCGCGGCGTGTGGGAGGCCGGCGGCGTGCCGCTCGAATTCCCGGTGATGTCGCTCGGCGAGACATTGGTGCGGCCCACGGCGATGATGTACCGCAATCTCGTCAGCATGGACGTCGAAGAGACGATCCGCGCCAATCCGATCGACGGCGTCGTGCTGATGGCGGGTTGCGACAAGACCACGCCCGCGCTGGTGATGGGCGCGGCGAGCTGCGATCTGCCTGCGATTCTCCTGTCCGGCGGTCCGATGCTCAACGGCAAATTCCGCGGCACGGATATCGGTTCGGGCACCGATCTCATCCGCTTTGCGACGGAGCTGCGCGCGGGGAACATGTCCCGCGAGGATTTTCTGTCGGCGGAGGCCGCGATGTCCCGCAGCGCGGGCCATTGCAACGTCATGGGCACCGCCTCGACCATGGCCAATCTCATGGAGGCCATGGGATTGACGTTGAGCGGCAACGGATCCCTTCCGGCCGTCGACAGCCGGCGCAAGGTGCTCGCGCACATGACCGGCCGGCGCATCGTGGAAATGGTCGAGGAGGATCTTCGGCTTTCCGCGATCCTCACGCGCGACGCGTTCTTGAACGCGGTGGTCGCCAATGCGGCCCTCGGCGGCTCGACCAACGCGGTTGTCCATCTGCTCGCCATCGCCGGCCGCGCGGGCGTCGATTTCACGCTGGACGATTGGGACCGTTATGCCCGCCATGTGCCGACGCTCGTCGATCTGAAGCCGGCGGGGCGGTTCCTCATGGAGGACTTCTGCTACGCGGGCGGCATCGCGCCGGTGCTCGATGCGCTGGGCGACCGCATCCGCCGCAACGCCACGACGGTTTCGGGTCGTCCGCTCGGCGCGCTCGTCGAAGGCGCCGCGAACTACAATCGCGACGTCATTCGCCCGCTCGACAATCCGGTCGTCGCCGATGGCGGAATCGCCGTGCTGCGCGGCAACCTCGCGCCGCGCGGCGCCGTCGTCAAAACGGCGGCCGCCACGCCCGCGCTCATGCGGCACAGAGGCCGCGCCGTCGCGTTTGAGAGCTATGACGATTATCGCCGGCGCTGTGACGCCCCCGACCTCGAGATCGACGAGACCTGCATCATCGTGGTCAAGAATTGCGGGCCCAAGGGATATCCGGGCATGCCGGAGCTGGGCAATGTGGCCCTGCCGAAGCGGATCCTGAAAAAAGGCGTGCGCGACATGGTCCGTATCTCCGATGCGCGCATGAGCGGGACGGCATATGGGACCGTCGTTCTGCACACCTCTCCGGAGGCCGCCGACGGCGGCCCGCTCGCCGTGGTCCGGGACGGCGACTGGATTGCGCTCGATGTCGGTGCGCGCACCCTTCATCTCGAAGTGGACGACGAGTCGCTTCGCCGCCGGCTCGCTGGCTGGACGCCGCCGGACCTTTCATCCCTTTCCGGCTACGACCGGCTCTACCGCACGCATGTCATGTCGGCCGATCAGGGGGCGGATTTCGATTTCCTCCGCGGCTGCCGCGGCGCCGCCGTTCCGAAACCGGGACACTAGGCGCGCGTTCGCCCTGCCTCTCCATCGCCACCGACGACGACAACCAGCCTGCGCAGAACGAAAACCTGCGGCTGCGCAATCTGTGGGACGGGGTGGAGGTGTATACCGGACTGGTGGCGCGGTTGGCGTGGGGAGGGTCAATCGAATCCTGTGCTATCTGGCCAGATTGCCAAATGCTGCCGCGTGACAAGCATAATTCCACTGCTTGACGCTTGCGCCAACGCAGACTTTCCGAACGCCTCGGCGTTTGTTACGGCCACGCAGCCGGCCTCTGGCAGATTCGACCGCGGGCGACGCACCATCAAACGAGGTCGTCGCTCGCATCCGCTTCAGCACCGGCGCACGGCATAGGCTTGTCGCGGTGCATGACGCGTCCTACGGATCGAGCGGCTTCTCGCCTTCCGCCTTGAGCCGGGTGTCGAGGCTGGCGAGTTCTTTCCGCTTCAGTTGCTCCCAGGCCCGCAGTGTGTTGGACAGCGTCTTCGACAATTCGGCGTAAGACACGAGACTGTCCGCGCTGGGGTCCGCGTCAGTCCCGTCCACGGCGCTCTTCAGTTTTTCGAAATCCGCCTGGAGGCTCTGCAGCGAGTCCGTCCGAAGCGGCAGGTTTTCGCGGCCGGCCCGAACTTTCGTCGGAAGGGGAACGTCGGACAGCGCAGAAACATCAGCCTCGACTTGTTCGATCTGCGGCCGTAATTCGGCTTTGCCTGCCTTGCGCTCTTCCAGCGTCTTGAGCAACTGGGCGGCCTCTTTCAATGCCGCGGAGATTTGCTCCGAGGCGGCCTGAACCTTCACGGCCAGCGCAAACTCGCGCTCATATGCGGCCGGCGCGATCTTCACGCGTGGGTCGGGTTTCACAATGAGCGGCTGGCGCAGTGTCTGCCCGTCGGCCGCCAATTCGACCGTGTAATTTCCCGGAGGCGCCCACACACCGCCTGTCTCGCGCCGTTTTTCCGCATGTGCGGGGCCTGCATAGTGGATGTCCCAGACAAAGCGGTGCATGCCGGGGCCGGCGGACAGGAGTCGCTGCGGCGGAACCCACTCAGGCGCGAACACCAGCGTGGCGGGATCCGG
>Ga0335070_10006432_pt1 | contig 13830 bp, 12 predicted proteins | sample Lox_Sample_13_FD_206722 | JGI IMG/M metagenome (GOLD analysis project Ga0335070, IMG submission 206722) | Soil microbial communities from Loxahatchee National Wildlife Refuge, Florida, United States - Lox_Sample_1.3 | ecosystem: Environmental > Terrestrial > Soil > Wetlands | place: USA...
TATGGCGGCGTGATCCTTACGTCACTCTACGTTCACGCCTGGAGCTTCGATTTCGACCTCAACAAAGATCCTCTGGTGACGTTAGCCGAGAATTACCTTAATCGCTTTTCCAACTCGACCCTGGAAGACAGGGCGGACATGGCCATGGAGCTTTTCAAGAAATACGACATGAACGGCATGATCATGTTCATGAACCGCAGCTGCAAGGCTGTCTCCTTTGCCGTGCCGACACTCAAAGAGGTGCTCACCAAACGAACCGGGCTTCCGGCGCTCGTCTTCGAAAGCGATATGGGCGATCCCAGGTTTTACTCGGAAACGCAGATAAGGACACGCATAGAGGCCTACTTCGAAACCCTCGATAGACTTCGCAGTTAGCCAGGCCGCCTTTCGCGCCTAACTTCGTCGCCCTTCAGCCTGTCCTACTCTGACGTACCACGAGGTACGCCTCCGTAGTCCAGGCATCGGCTCTCCTCGTTATGCATCAGAATCCGGCCTGGCTAATCGAGTCGATCGATTCCGAAATGGCTTCTTTCTCTCCGTGAGTTAGCGCGGGCCGCGAGGACTTTTTCGGAGCGAACATCGCGGGAAGCGCTGGGGACCCACAAGCGGAAACGAGTGTGGCGTAGCCCAGGCGACTGGCTCCGAGGCATCAGTACATAGTAAAGCGATAGTTTGCGAACTACGGCAGCGATGAGCCGTGCACAGGATTTCGCAATCGGAGCCTGAGCGAGGTGAAGAGCCCAGTGGGTCAGAGCTGGAGCGCTAGAGAGCGGAGAAAATGGTGCGAGTGTCCTGCCCCTGGACTGGTAACTCCCGGGAAGTCGGTTTACGCCTTGTACTTCTCTGCCACATACCCCAGACACTCATCTATCGCCGCGAGGGTCCTCTCAAGATCCTCCTCGGTATGGCGATAGCAGATGTACCCGTGGTGATGGGGGTGCAGGAAGATGCCCCTGCGGATGAGCTGGGTGTAGAAGTCGTCACGCCTTGCGCGATGGGTATCGGCAGCATCTTTCGCAAAGGTGATGTAGAACATGGGGGCAACGCCCGTCAGTTCCGCCCCGGCTGAGGCGTGCTTCTCGATGAGGGAGCGTATCCGTTTGAAGAACCGGCCGCCCTTCTCCCAGATGTGGCCGATAACCTTGTCTCGCTCAAGAATCTCCAGCGTCTTGAGTGCAGCGACGTAACCGTCACTGTTGGGGAAGAAGGTGGAGGATATGAAAAGTTTGCTTGCGGCGGCCATCATCACCTTCTCCTTACCGGTGACGGCGCTGATAGCATAGCCGTTTGCCATGCCTTTGCCCAGGACGGAGAGATCGGGGGTAACGCCGTAGAGCTGCTGCGCACCACCCATGCTGAGCCTGAAATTGGTGCGTATCTCATCGTAGACCAGCACGGCGCCGTACTCGTCAGCTAAAGCGCGTACGCCCTCCAGGAATCCCGCTTGTGGCTCTTCCATCTTCATGTGGTTGGGATGGCCGAAGGGCGTCATGATGATAGCAGCAGTCTCTCTGCCGTGGACGCGCATCAGCTCTTTCAGTTGATCCAGATTATTGTACCGGAACTCATAGACATCCTCATAGAGTTTCGCGGGGATACCTCCCTTCATCTCGACGGACCAATCGTGCCAGCCGTGATAGCCGCAGCGCATGACCTTGATCCTGTTGGTGTAGGCCCTCGCAATGCGGATGCTCGCAGTGGTCGCATCAGAACCGGTTTTCAGAAAGATGCTCATCTCGGAGCAGGGCACCAGCTGTGTGAGCCTCTGCGCCAGATAGTTCTGATAGGGCTGAGTTAGGGTGAAGCAGAACCCCTTCTCTTTTATCTGGCTGATGACCGCATCGTCGACCTCGTCTTCCCGGTAGCCGAGAATGATGGGCCCGTACCCGCAGAGGAAGTCGATAAACTCGTTCCCGTCAACGTCGATCAGGTGCGCGCCTTTGCCGAATTCAAGAAAGATCGGATACTCTCCCTGGATGAAGTCGCTCGGTTTACGGGCACCGAGGACGCCGCCGGGGACCAGTTTCTTTGCTTCTTCAAACAGCTCGAGGCTCTTGGTTATGTTCAGTTTCTCCGCATCATGCATGGGGTGCTCCTTCTGGATGTTGCTTTAACATTCTGGAATTAGCAACTATGATAACCTCTCCGATATTACACCGTGAGCATTGATTCTATCTTTTCTGTCTGATGTATCCTGGCACCTCTCTGCAGCAACGCTGCAAGAAATTTCGCAGGATCGATGCAGCCCTCCGGTGCAACAACCCCCTTCGCTTTTACCTCGCCTGCCTGCATCATGAGAGCCGCGATGGAAGCGGGAAGCCCTGTACCAGGCGCCATCCTGCCCACGATGTCCGCGGTGTAGGTCACCAGTACTCCTTTTCGCTTACCCTTCACAATCACCTTAAGACCGGAGGCTGGCGGGCCATTGTCTCTCGTCTTCGGAATAGTATCCCAGAGCCGCAACGTGAGATCGTAGGGTGTCACCTGTGTCCCTTTCACTTCTATGGGCTCCTTGCCGAGAAAGCCGGTCTCTTTCTGCTCCTTGATCAGCTGGTCCACCCATAGAGGTATGAGCGCTCCCTTGATAACGACATTTTTCACACCTGGTATGTAACGCGGTATCGTAAGCGGCTGGGGATGACCTACGTAGCGCACCTCGCAAACACCAAGTGGTTCAAGGAACTGCGCCGTCTCCTCTCCAGTGCCCCCTTCGACGTGCTCAAGTTTGCCATTAAGGTACTGTGGGATTTTGCCTATGATCATATGGAGACCATGATCCCAGGCTGCGCCCTGGAGCTCCGCTATACTTACCACCCAGAACAACGAAATCTCTTCTACACTGTCAAGGTGATCCGCATACCATTTGACTATCACATTATTGGTTCCCGGATCCGACCCCATGCCTGTCAGCACCGTGATGCCTGCCTGTCTTGCCGCGTTGTCTATATCAGAAGCAAAAAGAATCTCGGTCGCCTCATAGTCATCGCAGATGTCTATGTAGTTGACCTTTGCTTCGATTGCTGCCCGGGCAACCGCCACCGCCGTCTTGTAAAACGGCCCGGCGCAGTTCACTACAACGTCAGACTCGCTGATTGCCCTGACCATTCCTTTGTGGTCATTTACATCGATCCTGTTGAGGGATATCTTCTCACTGGCGCGCAGCTTATCCTGTACTCGAGCCGGGTCTACGTTTATATCGCCCAGAATAACTTTCTTGATCTGCTCCTGTTTGATGAGATCCCGGGCTACACCCTGACCCATACCGCCCGTTCCACCGACCACTAATGCACGCATTACGCCCTCCCCGTCAGGTTAAATTTTCTTCTCGGCACATGTTACAAAAAAAGATTATTTCTTTTTGCGTAAAGGGACCTTGCTCTTATCAAACTCACCGTCCAGAAGTTCGGTCAGCACCCCGCAGAGTTTGTCCGGGCGCTGGACAAAAGCGTATCGATTTCCAAAGAGCTCCCTTGGTTCCTTATCAATCAGGTCGGCGCCCTTTTCCTTGAGTTCAGCCAATGCCGCCGTGAGATCATCTACCTTGTAGGAGATGAGAAATACACCCTCTCCCCGCTTGTTGATGAATTTTGCAACCTCTCCATCAGGCGAGGTCGACTCCATCAGCTCCACGGCCACGTCGCCGATGTAGTAGCGGGCAACCTTGATGTATTCAGATTCGGCAACATACTCCAGTTCCGGCACCAGACCGAAATTAGCCCGGTAGATCTGTTTCGTCCTCTCGAGATCTTTGACTGCAAAACAGATGTGGTCAATCTTCTCGATTTTCATATCTCGTCCTCAGAAGGCTTCAATGAGTCGTAATAACTTTGTTTTCACCTTGAGCCTTTGGCCCCTGGGCCCTTGAACCATCCGCTTTCTAAAACAGGCTCGGCTCGTCAAATTCTCCGTAGATACTGCGGAACACGGCCGTCATCTCCCCGACCGTCGCGTACGCCTTGCAGCATTCCACCAGATATGGCATCACATTCTTTCCCTCTTTAGTGGCTTTCTCCAGCTCGGCGAGCGTGCGCGCCACTTCACGGTTGTTTCTCTCGCGTTTGACTGCCTTGAGCCCCTCGATCTGTTTTTCCGCCGAGTCCCAGTTGTACTCGTGAAGCTCCACGTCCATGGGCTCCCCTTCAGTGTGGATATTCACGCCGACCTTCAAGAGCTCGCCTGACTGGATGCCTTTCTCAAACTCGTAGGCCTGCCTTGCAACCAGCCGTTGGATGTAGCCCGTGGCCACAGCCTGCACAATGCCGCCGGCTTTCTCTACGCGCTCCATCTCCTCTTCGATCTTCTGTTCCATCTCCTTGGTGAGTGTTTCTATAAAGTAACTGCCTGCCAGAGGATCAACCGTGTCGCGCAAACCCATCTCATCCATGAGGAGCTGCAGCGTACGCAACGAAATGATGGCTGAATGAGGGGTGGGGATGGTGTAAGCCTCGTCGTAACTGCAAAGCGCTATGGTCTGCGCTCCGGCCAGCGCGGCTGAAAGCGCGTAATAGGCGCCGCGCATGATGTTGTTTTCAGGCTGAGCCTTGGTGAGGCCGTAACCTCCTCCCCCGAAGAGGCCCCTCAGGTACATGTTCGAATCTTTCTTGACACCGTATTTCTCCTTGAGATTTCTTGCCCAGAGCTTCCGGCCGGCCCTGAACTTTGCCACCTGCTCCCAGATATTCCCGAATACATTGAAGTTGAAAGAAAAACGGCCGACAAATGCATCCACGTCGTAGCCCCTGGCGATCACGTTGTCTATATACGCATTAGCGATCAGGATGGCGTAGCCTATCTCCTGCGCCGGCGTTGCGCCCGATTCCCTGATGTGGTAGCCGCATACACTCACAGGGTTTGTGCGCGGGAGAGCCTCTATGGAATATTCGATCGTGTCGCCGATCAGTTTCACAGCCGGCTCCACGGGAAATATCCAGGATCCCCGTCCGATCATCTCCTTCAGAATATCGTTCTGCGGCGTGGCTGAGATTGCATCGCGTGCGTATCCGTATTTTTCAGCCACTGCCTGGTACATGGCGAGCATTACCGAAGCGACCGCGTTGATTGTCAGCCCTGAACCTATCTTCGCCAGATTGATGTCCTTGAAGGCCACCTCAAAATCGCGCAGCGTATCCACCGCCATGCCCACGCGGCCAACCTCGCCTTCGGTAATAGGATCATCCGAGTCATATCCCATCTGCGTGGGAAGGTCGAAGGCCACATTCAGCCCTGTCTGCCCGTGAGAAATCATGAGCTTGAATCTTTCATTTGTCTCGTAGGGTGTTCCGAAGCCTGTGTACTGCCTTGTGGTCCAGGCCCTGCTCCTGTACCCCTGGCGGTGAATCCCCCTTGTGAAGGGATACTGCCCCGGATCAGCCAGATCCTTTTCATAAGAAAAGCCGATCTTCTCCAGGTCTTCAGGGCCGTAAAGCGGTTTGACGTGAATGCCCGATTGGAGCGTCACATCTGTGATTTGGTCCTTTTGGTCCTTGGTATATTTTGCAACTCCCATGCTTCCTCCTAAGTCCGTTTCACATGATCACGTATGAAGGTCACTATTTCCGCAAAAGGCGTTCCACCCGGAAAGACACCTGACACCCCCAGGCCCTTCAGCGGTTCGATATCCTTGTTCGGGATCACACCCCCTACTACGACCATCTTATCGCCAATCCCTTCCTGCCCCACTTTCTTCATGAGCTTTTCAACGATGGGAATATGGGCACCGCTCATAATGGAGAGACCTATGATATCCACGTCCTCCTGGACGGCTATCCTGACGATCTGATCAACTGTTTTGTGGAGACCCGAGTAGATCACTTCCATACCGGCCTCTTTCAGCGCGTGAGCCACTACCTTGGCGCCCCTGTCGTGGCCGTCGAGTCCCGGTTTGGCTACCAGTATTTTTATTCCTCTTTGATTTTCCAAAGTATCCTCCCGAAATTGATTGCGCTGAAGCAATGATGGGATCAGGTCTTCCCTATAAGCAGCCTGCCCAGAAAATCCTTTATAATTTCGTGCGTGCCCCCGCCGTAAAGTAAAAAGCGGGCATCCCTGAAGTGGCGCTGTGGATCGTACTCATGGGCAAAACCATTTGCCCCCCAGATGCGCGTAACCTCATCGACCACTTTCACGCACGTCTCAGTTGCGAGCATCTTTGCCATGGCTGCTTCTTTGCGGCTTGGCAGCTTCTCCTTGATCCTCCAGGCGCCGTAGTAGACCATGAGCCGGCTTGCCTCCATCTCAGTGGCCATGTCAGCGAATTTTGCCCTGATAAGCTGATAACTGCCGATCGGCTTGCCAAAGGCAACTCTCTTCCTTGCGTACTCCAGGCCCTCATCATAAGCCGCCTGAGCGATTCCGAGCGCCATGGCACCGGTCATGACTCTCACCTCGTCGAGTATCTCTCCCAGGTAATCGGTCCCTCTGTTTAACTCGGCACCAAGTAGATTCTCCTCGGGGATGCGGACATTGTCAAGCACAAGCTCTCCTGTAACGGTTCCGCGACAGCCAAGCTTATCAAGGATCTGCCCTGGTGCAAAGCCGGGCGTCCCTTTCTCAACGAGGAAGAAGTTAAGTCCTTTTGCCCCGAGCTTGGCGTCGGTTGTGGCAAGCACCGTCGCCATATCGGCGAGAGGGCCGTTGGTTATCCACATCTTGGTCCCGTTCAACACCCACTCTTTCCCATCTTTGACTGCTGTGGTCTTGGTTGCCGAAAGGTCTGAGCCTGACTGATCCTCTGTGAAGCACATGGTTGCGATTTTCTCGCCTCTCATCGCAGGATAGAGACAGCGCTTCTTGATCTCCTCCGATCCGAAACGATAGATAAAATAGGTGCCCATGAGGATATTCATTATCACGCTCTGGGCAAAGCCAACCGATCCCCTCGCTATCTGCTCATAGAAGATCATGGCGGTTACAGGGTCTGCATTCATGCCGCCGATCTCTTCGGGATAGCGAAGCCCAAGATAGCCGAGTTTGCTGAACTCGCGCCACAGTTCCCATGGGAATTCGTCCTTTTCGTCAATTTCGCGGGCTTTCGGCACGACCATGCGGTCGATCGTCTCGGTAATCATCTTCTTGAAGAATTCCTGTTCTTCAGTCAAGGCAAAATCCATGGAGAATCTCCTTCCTCACAGGTAGTGGTGTTCAGGTTTCCTGAGTGTATCTTTTGCAATAATTGTCTTCAGAATCTCGGAGGTGCCCCCGCCAAACAGGAGGAATCGCGCATCTCTGAAATACCTCTGAGCAGGGTACTCCTCCGCAATGCCATATGCACCATGTATGCGCGTGACTTCGTCTACAACGTAGCAGGCAGACTCCGTGGAATAAAGCTTGGCCATGGCTGCCTCCTTACCCGTAGCGACGCCCGTGTCCTTCAGCCACGCTGCGTAGTAGGTAAGAAATTCTGATGCCTTAATGCGCATCTCCATTTCTGCAATCTTCTCCTGTATAAGTTGAAAATTTCCGATAGACCGGCCGAACGCCTCGCGCTCGTTGGCATATCTGAGTCCTGCTGCAAATGCGCTTTTTGCAAGGCCGAGCCCCAGCCCCGCGATCATCGTGCGGATCTCGCTCAGTATGGCGTCAAGTTGCTTCGCCCCCTTGCCTTCCTGCCCCAGCAGATTCTCCTCGGGCACACGGCATGCATCAAAAATGAGCTCACACGTGTTGGCGCCACGCGCTGACATCTTATCGATTTTTTGTCCGACCGAAAATCCGGGTGTACCCTTTTCCACCAGAAAAAAGCCCAGGCCGTCGAGTCTTTTTGCCGGGTCGGTGGTAGCAGCAACCGTCACAAAATCTGCGACCGGACCACTGGTAATCCATAGCTTTCTGCCGGTGATGTTATACCCGTTGCTGTCCTTGACTGCGCGGGTCTTGATGCTGCCAAGATCAGACCCGCAATCCGGTTCCGTAAAGGCAATGGTGCCTATCTTTTGCCCGCTGATAGCAGGCAAGAGGCATCGCTTCTTCTGTTCCTCAGAGCCGAAACGATAAATGAAATCGGTTCCCATCAGACACTGCATAGTCACGATTGCCGCAAGACCTATAGAGACCTTCGCCAGCTCTTCAGCAAGAATGGTGAACGTAACGCAGTCGGCCCCCATACCGCCGATCTCGGCAGGATACCTGATCCCGTAGTAGCCCAATCGACCCAACTCATCAAACAGCGCTTTGGGGAATACGTCGTCCCTATCCAGTGTTTGCGCTTCAGGAAGTGCCATGCGCCGAAGCGTCTGTGAAACCTGCTCCCGGAAGAATCGCTGTGCCTCTGTTAGTCTGAAATCCACCTGTTCCTCGACACGGATAGGATTTTTTCGACCGCACTGTAGGGATCTATTCTTCCATGTTTCGCGTCGTCGGCAATGAGCCTGCATTCCTGATCATTCTCGACCAGGCCGGCGAAACGTTTCCACATCTCTTCTTTGAGGAGGCCGTTCAGGAAAGCGGAAAGCTTTTCCTCCTTGATCTCTCTTCTCCGGTTATCTGCCTTTATGAAAAACCAATGTCTATTGATCTCATCCACGAGTTCTACCACGCCTTTGCCGCTATCAGCCTGGGTCACGAGCACCGGAGCAATCCAGCCGTTCTTTGCCGCGTTAGCGGAAGCATACCGAGCCAATTCGTGCTGTGCCTCTGTAGCTCCCGCGTGGTCACCCTTGTTCACGACCAGGATATCGCCAATCTCTATGAGGCCAGCCTTGAGCAGTTGGATCTCATCGCCGTAATCCGGAGTGAAGACGATGATGACAGTATCACAAAGGTAGAAAAGCTCCTTCTCCGCCTGCCCCGCCCCCACGCTTTCCACAAGAATCACGTCTTTGCCAAGGGCTTCCATCACGTACACGGCACCGGCCGCCGCACGGGCTATGCCCCCGGGATAGCCCCGGTGCGCCATAGAACGGATGAAGATGTCCTTCTTATCAGCCTCTTTCATGCGAAGTCGATCCGCGAGCAGCGCCCCACCGCCGCGCAAGCTTGTAGGATCAGTTGCGACAACTCCCACATTCCTGTTCTGTTCCACGAGGGAAACGGCGAGCCGACCCGTGAGGGTGCTCTTACCCGCTCCCGGCGGCCCAGTGATGCCTATCACATGTGCATTGCCCGTGTGGGCGAAGAGAACGGATAGTTCTGCGTAACCTTCAGCCTTGCCATTTTCAATGAGGGTAATGAGACGGGCCGCACTTTTCTCATCACCCTTAAGTATCGCTCGTGCGAGGCTGCTATCAGCCAAAGACAGCACTCCCCTTTTGCCGGATAACCCTACGGCTCCCGCTTCCGCGGGCAAATCGCGTTCCAATCAAGCTGGACAAGGATCCTTGCCACAAAAATCCTTTTGTCAGTATGTATACGGTATACCATATGCGTTAACCATAGTAAAACTATTTTGGCTTATAGATGCCCACGGGCGAGTCTGTTACACTCACAGCACGCGTTCGTGCAGGCCCGTCATGCATTCATCCGCGCTTGAAAGCGTGGTCCCCTGCTGACTCAGGCCGCCCGGCGGGACTCTATCTAGCGAGCACGGCGACCGGGTACCCGCAGCCGCGAAGCGGCTGGAGGGTGGAGGGAAGGCTCTGGCGGCTTCGCCGCTGGAGGGGGCGACGCGAGCCCCAGAGGCAGCGAGTCTTGCAGGACAGCATTCCCTAATGGTAGCTTACCAGAAACGGTTTAAAACAAACTTCACGCAGAAATTACATTATTAAAATGCTTGGAGAGGAGAAAAAAATAGGAATGGAAAAAGAACAACGTAAAGAAACGCTTATACTCAAACCCGTTTACGAGGTAGGGGTCAATACCGCTGTTACAGGCCGCAAGCTTCCTTCTTTGACCTGGATGAACAATGATCTTGTGCCGGGTTGCAATGTCTATGTCGAGTACGGCTGGATATGGGCAGTTCCCGACCCCAATCCGCTTATTGGCGAACACACCCATGACTACGATCAGATTGCATTGCACATAGGCACAGACCCCCACAATCCCGAAGACCTCGGTGCAGAATTTGAGATGGTTATCGACGGTAAACCAGTCACAATCAACAGGACGCACTCTCTCTACCTGCCGAAAGGAACCAAACACGGACCGGTGACATGGAAGAGAGTTGACAGACCGGTTATCGAAATGACGATAACGCTCGGCGGCGGTACGGTTGAGGCAGTCGCACCTGGAGGGCTCAAGTAAGAAGAAACGTGTTGAAGCATCAAGCAGTCTGTGCTTAGTTTGCCAATGTTGAGGAGAAGGTATGAAATTGAGGCGCCGGAAGATCGCTTTTGTCACGGTTATACTCATGCTTCTATTCGTTGCAGCCACAACGCAGGCGGAGACATGGAGCAGGCTCTACATCCGGCAGCTTCCTGATTCTGCCTTTGCAGTAATCGAATTCACACAGGACGGAAAGAAAATAAGACATCTTCCGCATCATCAGTTTAATGGAAAAGTTGATATCAACCACGTAAGGAGCGCTCTGAGCAGAGTGCATCAGGTCAAGTGGGTAGACCCTGCAAATTTCGTCAAGGCAAAAGAGCACCTTGAACAGCACTACCGGGAGTACAAGGAGCAACAGGCCAAACAATAGAAGGCTCGAGGCGCAAGGTTCAAGGCTTTCGAATACGTCCTGCAAGGACTACTCTTCGCGTAGATAGAATGCAGTATGGCGATTTGTATTCAAGCGGAGAGCGAGGCGCTCAAGCCGCGAGGAGTGGAGGCGTACCTTGCGGTGCGTCGGAACGACGCGTGGCGAAGGCAACGATACTATACGTCTTGAAGACAAATCGCCATTAGATGCACATTAGAGGCGTTTCCATCTGTAATACTTCTCATCCGCCATACCCAGCATAGCCTTGTCGCCTGCGCTGTCACCGTAGGCATAAACGCGGTCAAAGCTCTTCACATCGTAACGCTCCCCGATTCGTCTGACCTTCTCTTGGCCAGAGCAGTTCCTGGTGGAAAATCTGCCTGTTACTTTACCATCTTCTATTGCGAGTTTTGTGGCAATAAGATCTAGTGCCCGGTCGGTGCACCAATCCGCCAGCCACAAGTCGATCGAGGCCGAGACCACGACCACTTTGTCTCCTTGTTGCTTGTGCCAAGCTATTCTCTCCAGCGCAATCTCTCTGATGAGGTGGGGTAAACGCTCCCTTGAGTATTTAGAGGCAAGCTCCACAAAACCCCGGGCATCCCACCCTCCAAAGAAATACGTGGAGACTATTTCCTTTGCGCGCCAGTTACTGATAAGACCCAGCACATTGCCCAAAAGCATGGGGCTCAGGAGTACAGCGCCAGTAATGAGTCTTCTGCGGCCCACCGCATAAGCAATGAAATCGCCGAAACTGTCTTTGAAGGTTATCGTGCCGTCGAAATCAAAGAGCGCGAGTCCCACGGGAAGAGAACCTTTTCCAGAGGTCACAGACCAGGCACGCGCTGAGGGAGTTGCCCGCATCTTTTCGCCACTGGCCATAAATCCTGCCACCCGCAAACTGACCGACACAATAAGCGCTGATCAACACCGGGAAGGTCGCAAGGTGCCAACCCAGTCCGCCCAACACGCGAATGGAGATCGCCACGATCACCGGCAGATGCACCGCAGCAAACCACTGGAGGGAGAACTTACCCGCGTGGGCCCGCCAGTATCCAAATGGCAAATTGATCAGAAGAATGGTGGCTGATGCTATTCCCAGGTTCATGGCTAATGGTGGTGTAGTTTACCATCTTTGACGCTCCTCTGGAAGGGGTCCAGGCCTGAACTTTATGTGTAGGACACAGAGCCCCTGCCTGGCGGTACCCTCTTGGAGCAAACATTTGGGTTTGCGTTCTTTTTTGACGAAAAGCAGCGGCCTCGTTTAAACTATGGCACTACTACTGCTGAGGATGAACATGGCTACAGAGGACGAACAGCTTACTGAAACAGGCATTGCCGACTTCGATCTACCTTCCACTCAGTTTGCTTCACCTGAACGAAGGCCGCTGCAGGTGATCCTGCACCAGTCTGATGTGTTGTCAAGAGCGCCGCTTCTAATCCGGGCGCTGGAGGCTATGCCGACTCTGTGCGTGATTCTTAACAAAGAACGACAGATCGTCTTTGCGAATTCTGCGCTTCTGCGCGCATTGGGCCTGCGAGATCTTTCCTCTGTACACGGCCTGCGCCCTGGTGAAGCACTTGATTGCATTCACGCATTCGAGAGACATGAAGGGTGCGGTACCACGGAATTCTGCAGGACCTGCGGCGCGGTCAAATCAATTCTCGGCGCGCAGCAAGGGAATAAAAGTGTACACGAATGCCGCATTATTCGCAGGAGTGACCCGGACGCACTTGATCTCCGGGTGTGGGCAGCACCGATTACAGTGGACGGCGAAACCTACACCATGTTTACCGCGGCCGATATAAGCGATGAGAAGAGAAGGGCTGTGCTTGAGCGTATCTTCATTCATGATATCGTCAATACAGCAGGAGCCATTCTCGGGTGTTCCGAACTATTGGAAGAGAGTTCAGGGGAGGACTTCAATAAGTTTCAAAAACATATTCAGCTTCTCGCCGCACGCCTGATGGAGGAGGTTGACGCTCAGAGGCAGCTGATTGCAGCCGAACGTGGAGAGCTTTCCATCAATCCCTCGCCCGTAGACTCGTTGGAGTTGCTGGGAGAGATTGCCGCGCAACACAACGGCAATGCCGGTAAACGCTTCGTCCGGATCTCTCCTGAAACAAAAAACATCAGCTTCAGGAGCGATCGGGTGCTCTTGAGACGCGTCATAGGCAACCTTTTGAAAAATGCCCTGGAGGCCTCCAGCGACGGGGAGACAATTACCATAGGCGCCGGCGAGGGAGAACATGGGATCGAATTTTGGGTGCATAATCCCGGAACCATGGAGCCTGATGTGCGGCTTCAGATGTTCCAGCGCTCCTTCTCCACCAAAGGGGTAGGCAGAGGACTTGGAACTTACAGCGTACGGCTCCTCACCCAGCGATACCTCAAGGGGACCGTATCTTTCAGCAGCTCACCCCAAGAAGGAACAACGTTCAGACTCACGTACCCTCGCGAACTATAACCGTAACACCCGTACGGGTACCCGCCGCTCCCCATCCGCTACAACGACTCCAACACTTTCACCAGCATCTCGTCGTCGGTCATCAGCGGAGCGATCCGGTCGCTCCTCACCCGCATTGTATCTTTTGAATCTTTCACGCCCTTCTCCCGCACGCCAATAAACTGATCCGGATGAAACAAATTCCGGGACAGCACTGTCTAATGTTATAACTTAATCGCCCGATGAGCGATCAGGAAAAACTCAGAGACGGGAGAGAATCATATGATCAAGGCCGCACCTATGGTAAAGGGAATTCTTCTGCTGCTGGCGCTTTTGTTCCTGGGATGTTTGTGGAGCGGTGCTTCGAAGGTCACCCCCGCAGCTGCGGGCGCGCAGCCCGAGCAGAAAATTGCAGGAAGGGAGGCAAAACCGATGAAGTTTATTCCGTGGACAGGTAAAACCGGCAACGTCTGGAAAGCATACGACAAAGCCGTCTCTGAACAGAAGTACGCCCAGGCGCATGAAATAGCCGAAGACAACCTCAAGACCGCGCGCTCTCCTCAGAACAGTGAGGCATGGGTCCGCGCGCTGATCCGCTGCGTACAGACAGCGACTGCCCTCCACGGCTACGAGACGGCTGTTCGCCGGTTGAAGGAAGAGCCTTGGCCCGAGGACCTGCTCGCGCAGACTGTGCTTAATCTCTACTACGGGCAATCCCTCATGACGTATGCCCATGAGTACTCCTGGGAGATACGGGGACGGGAAAAGGTTGATTCAAAAGGTACGGTCGACCTGAAGGCCTGGACTGTAGAG
>Ga0335070_10006433_pt1 | contig 13830 bp, 18 predicted proteins | sample Lox_Sample_13_FD_206722 | JGI IMG/M metagenome (GOLD analysis project Ga0335070, IMG submission 206722) | Soil microbial communities from Loxahatchee National Wildlife Refuge, Florida, United States - Lox_Sample_1.3 | ecosystem: Environmental > Terrestrial > Soil > Wetlands | place: USA...
ATCAGCAGCGTGGCGAGCCCCGCCTGCTGCAGGACCTGGGCCACATAGCGATTGCGCGGGCTGTGGCGGCTGCTGCCGCTGCCGTGCGCGAACAGCACCACGCCGCGCGCGCCCGCGGGCACGCGCAGGTCGCCGTGCAGCTTGCGGCCCTGCGCCGGAACGACGACCGCGCCGGCGCGGCCTTCAGGCGATGTCATCGCTGCGCGCCTCCTGCACGCCGAGCTCGGCGAGCGCGCGCTGCGCCGCGGCGAGCGAGCCGTCCGCGTCGATCGCGCGGCTGGCGTCGGCCACCAGCACGGTCTCGAAGCCGGCACGCTTGGCGTCCTCGCAGCTGTAGCGCACGCAGTAGTCGTAGGCGAGGCCGGCTACGAAGACGCGCTCGACGCCGCGCTCGCGCAGGTAGCCCGCGAGGCCGGTCGCCGTCCTGCGGTCGTTCTCGTAGAACGCGGAGTACGAATCGATCTGCGGGTTGCAGCCCTTGCGCAGCACGAGCTGCGCGCGCGGGATGCGCAGGTCGGCGCGCAGCTCCGCGCCGCGCGTGCCCTGCACGCAGTGGTCGGGCCACAGCACCTGAGGGCCGTAGGGCAGCTGCACGGTGTCGAAGGGCTTGCGGCCCGGGTGTGCCGAGGCGAACGAGCGGTGCCCGGCCGGGTGCCAGTCCTGCGTGAGCACGACGTTGGCGAAGCGCGCCGCCAGCCGGTTGATCGCCGGCACCACCTCGTTGCCGCGCGCGACCGCGAGCTCGCCCCCCGGGCAGAAATCGTTCTGCACGTCGATCACGAGCAGCACGTCGCGCTCGCCGGGGAAGAATCTGGCAGTCATGTCGCGCTCGCCGCCAGCCGCGCGCCCTGACGCGCGTCGACCTCGGCCGCCAGGCGCACCAGCGCGTCCGCGACTTTGACCGGATAGGCGGCGCCGGGTTGCAGCGCCCGAAGCGGATCGGGCAGCCGGGCCAGGTTGCGCGCCGCGGCGGCGCGGATCTCGGCGAGCGCGGGCGAGGCAGACAGGCGCCGGCCGGCGCGCATCGCGGGCCGCAGCAGCGGCTCGCCCGGCTGCGCATCGGATTCCAGCGACAGCACGTCGCCGGCCATGCGGCCGTCCGCGCCGAAGCGGCGCCAGACCTGCTTGCGGCCCGGCCAGGTCGCCTTGCCGGCCGAGCGCTTGCGGCGCGCGAGCCCGGCGTACTCCTGCAGCTTGTAGGCGCAGTCCAGGCCCGGCACGTCGGACGACGTCGTCAGGCTCGTGCCGACGCCGAAGCCGTCGATCGGCGCGCCGTCGCCGAGCAGCGCCGCGATGCCGTCCTCGTCGAGACCGCCGCTCGCGAAGATGGTCACCTCGCGCAGGCCGCCCGCGTCGAGGATGCGCCGCACGCTCTTCGCGAGCGCGGCGAGGTCGCCGCTGTCCAGGCGCACCGCGCGGATCGCGATGCCCGCCGCGCGCAGGCGCGGCGCGAGCGCGACGACCTTGCGCGCCGCCGCCTCGGTGTCGTACGTATCGATGAGCAGCGTGAGGCCCTCGGGACGCGAGCGCGCGAAGCGCTCGAAGGCTTCGGCCTCGTCCTCGTGCGCCTGCACGAAGGAATGCGCCATGGTGCCGAACGCGGGCACGCCGAAGACCCGCTCGGCGAGCAGCGTCGCGGTGCCGTCGAAGCCCGCGAGGTAGCTCGCGCGCGCGGCGAGCAGCCCGGCCTCGGCGCCGTGCGCGCGGCGCAGCCCGAAGTCGATCAGCCGCTTGCCCGGCGCCGCGAGCACCATGCGCGCCGCCTTGGCCGCGATCAGCGTCTGGAAATGCAGCAGGTTGACCAGTCGCGTCTCGACCAGCTGCGCCACGGGCATCGGCGCCGCGACCCGCAGGATCGGCTCGTCGGCGAAGAACACGGTGCCCTCGGGCATCGCATCGACGTCGCCGTCGAAGCGCAGGCGCGCGAGGTAATCGATCAGTCCCTTGCCGAAGCGGCCGCTGCGCGCCAGCCAGTCGAGCTCCTCGGCGCCGAAGCGCAGGCCCTCCAGGTAATCGAGCGCCTGCGCCAGGCCCGCGGCGACGAGGAAGCCGCGGCGCGGCGGCAGCTTGCGGAAGAAGAACTCGAACGCCGCAGTGCGCGTCTCGCCGTGGTCCAGGTAGGCCTGGATCATGTTCAGCTGGTACAGGTCGGTCAGCAGCGGTGTCGCACCGGGATCGTCCATCCGTTTCATCCTCTGCGCGAGCTACAAGCCTAGTCGCCTGCGAGCGCGACCGATTGACCGAGGTCAAGGGCGTGCGCAGCGCGCCTTCTAGAGTGAAGCGAAGGACAAATGCCGGGCGGCGGCTCGATGGCCTCGGGTGCGACAGTCACGCTGTTCCTCTGCGGCGACGTGATGACCGGGCGCGGCGTCGACCAGATCCTGCGCTCGCCCGTCGATCCCGCGATCCGCGAGCCGGTCGTGCAGAGCGCGCTCGACTACGTGGCGCTCGCCGAGCGCGCGGGCGACCTCGTGGTCGTCTCGATCCACTGGGGCGGCAACTGGGGATACGAAGTCTCGCGCGAGGAGCGCGCGTTCGCGCATCGCCTCATCGACCGCGGCGCCGCGGACCTCGTGCACGGCCATTCCTCGCACCATCCTGGCCCGGTCGAGATCCGCCGCGAGCGCGCGATCCTCTATCGCTGCGGCGACCTGCTGAACGATTACGAGGGCATCAGCGGCTACGAGGGCTACCGCCCGGAGCTCGCGCTGCTGTATTTCGCCACGCTGGACGCCGTCACGGGAGCGCTCAGGGCGCTGCGCCTCGCGCCGGTGCGGATCCGGCGCTTCCGCCTGGAGCGCGCGGACGGGGCCGATGCGGAGTGGCTCGCCGCGACCCTGGACCGCGAAAGCCGCGGCTTCGGCACCAGGATCGAGCTCGGCCCGGACGGCCGGCTGCATGTGCATGCCGCAGCGGAGGCTTGCGCTAGGTCAACACCGGGCGGCGCCGGGGCGGGATGATTTGCGCAGGATGACGCAAGTCTTCGCATCGCGGCTCGACGCGGGACGGCAGCTCGCGAAAGCGCTCGGCGCCTACCGCGGGCGGCACGCGCTCGTGCTCGCGATTCCGCGCGGCGCGGTGCCGATGGGCGCCGAGGTCGCTGCGGCGCTCGAGGCCGAGCTCGACGTGGTGCTGGTGCGCAAGCTCGGCGCGCCGGGCGGCCCGGAGTTCGCCGTCGGCGCGGTCGACGAGAGCGGCTGGACCTACATCGCGGACTACGCCGCCGAGGTTGGCGCCGACGCAGCGTACCTCGCGCGCGAGAAGGCCGCGCAGCTCGAGCTGCTGCGCAGGCGCCGCGCGCGGTACACGCCCGCGCGCGCGCCGATCGATCCGCGCGGCCGCGTCGCGATCGTGGTCGACGACGGCATCGCCACGGGCGCGAGCATGATCGCGGCGCTGCATGCCGTGCGCGCCAAGGCGCCGGCGCGCCTCGTCTGCGCAGTGCCGGTGGGCGCGCCCGAGAGCCTGGCCACCGTGCGGCCGCACGCCGACGAGCTGGTGTGCCTCGAGGCGCCCGAGGACTTCCGCGCCGTGGGGCAGTTCTACCGGGATTTCACCCAGGTCGAAGATGACGTCGTCGTGACGCTCCTCGCGCGAAGCGCGCGCCAGGAAGCACGGACCTGAGTCGGCGCGCAGCGGGCTTGACCGCCGTCAAGAATCGGCAACGACCGGCCGGCAGAATTTCCCAACCACTCAACCAGCAACGGAGGCTAGACCATGGCGAACAAGGGCAAGGACATCGTAGTGACCAAGGGCAAGGTCGAGCACCTTCCCCAGGCCATGCCGTTCGGCGCCGCGGAGCGGCTGTTCGACGACTTCTTCGGCACGCGCTGGCTGCGGCCGTTCGGCTGGGAGCGCCCGTTTCAGCTGCCCGCGCTCGGGCCGAGCGTCGACGTCATCGACCGCGACGACGAGGTCGTGGTGCGCGCCGAGGTGCCCGGCTACAGGAAAGAGGACATCGAGGTCTCGGTGTCGGACAGCCTGCTCACCATCAAGGGCGAAGCGCGCAAGGAAGAGAAGGAAGAGAAGGGCGACTACTACCGCAGCGAGATCTCGCACGAGTCGTTCTCGCGCTCGCTCGTCCTGCCGGCCGAATGCGACGAGGCGAAGGCGAAGGCGACGATGAAGGACGGCATGCTCGAGCTCACGCTGCCCAAGCGCGAGAAATCGAAGCGCCGCAGCATCGCGATCAGCTGAGGCTCAGCGCTCCAGCCTGCCCGCGTCGGGCCGCAGCTCGCCTTCGCGCACCCAGACGCCGCGCCGCTCGCAGCGCAGCAGCTCGTCGCCGCTCAGCACGTACGTGCCGAGCGGGTAGGCCGCGTTGTTGAAGTAGCAGACGCCGCTCTCGAGCTCGCTGCCGTCGGGCACGTCGTCCTCGGTGTCGTCGAGGATCGGCGAGGTCTTCAGCTCGGGATCGGGAGCGCCTACCTGGGTGGGATTGCGGGACATGGTCGGATTCCTTTGGTTGCGCGCGGCAGTCGCGACCTATCCTGCGCCGGCGCCGCCTTGCGCGCTTGACGCAGGTCAATTTAGGGCGGGAACCGCCGCGCGATCCAGCGCTCGACCGCCGCGCGCATCGCCTCGGGCTGCTCGGTCGGGATCCAGTGGCGCGCGTCGAGCTCGGCGATCTCGCAGTCGGGGAGCGCGGCGAGCGCCGCGCGCACGCGCGCGGTATCGGTGAACGCGCCGCGCGCCGAGAGGAGCGCCAGCGCCGGCGCGCGGATCGCGGCGAGGTCGGGCAGCGCGCCGCCGACGGCGGCGAGCGCCTGCAGGTAGGCGCCGGTCGCGGTGCTGCGCAGGTCGGCGATCGGCGAGGCGTAGCGCGCGAGCCGCGCCTCGCCGGCCGCGCCCTGCGCGAGCGCGGCGCGCGTCTCGCGGTCGAGCGCTTCGAGGTCGAGCGGCGCGAGGCGCCGGCGGCGCAGTCCGAGCGCATTGGCGGCGCGCACCGCGAGCGCCGCGGCGAGCAGCAGGGGCCGCAGCTGCGCGGCGCGGCGGACCGGCCCGGTGAGCGCGGCGCGCGGCATCGGCTCGACCAGCAGCAGACCGGCCGCCCGCGCGGGATGGCGGCGGGCGAATTCCAGCGCGATGTTCGCGCCGAGACAGTGGCCGCCGACCACCGCGCGCGCGCAGCCCTCGGCGTCGAGCACCGCGGCCAGGTCGCCGCACCATTCGCGCATGCCGGTGCGGCCGTACCAGCGCGAGCGCCCCTGGCCGCGCAGGTCCAGGCGCAACAACGCCCAGTCGGCGCGCAGCGCCGTCTGCGCCGCGAACTCGGACCAGCGCGTCGCATTGCTCGCCAGGCCGTGCAGCAGCGCGATCGCGCCGCGCGCCGCGGCGGGCCGCCAGGCGCGGTAGGCGATGCGCGCGCCGTCGGCCACGGCGAGGAATTGCTCCGCGTCCGCCACTGGTCTGCGTGAGGGGCTAGCCGCCGGCAAGCCGCGCGACGGCGCGCGCGATGAGCGGTGCGATCTCCGCAACCTCGGGCGGCGCGGCTTGCGTGCCCTGCACAGGCGCAATGCTGTCGGTCACGCCGATCCGCTGCACCCCTGCCGAGCGCATCCTGTCCAGGGCCGTGGGCGCCATCACCGCGTGCGCGAAGAAGGCATGGACCGCCGCCGCCGCCGCGTGGCGCAACGCCTGCGCGGCCGCCGCGATGGTGCCGCCGGTGCTCGCCAGGTCGTCGACGATCAGGCAGCTGCGCCCGCGCACTTCGCCCAGCACCGCGACGACGGCGGCGGCGTCCGGCTGCGGACGCGTCTTTGCGATCACGGCGATCGGCGCGCCGAGAGCGGACGCGTAGCGCTGCGCGCGCTTGAGCCCGCCGGCATCGGGCGAAACGACGGTCAGGTCCGTCAGGCGCCAGGCACGGATCAGCGGCAGCGCGGCCTCGTCGGCCTCGAGGTGCACGAGCGGAATGCGGAATGCGCTGTCGAGCGCGGGCGAGTGCAGCTCGAACGCGACCAGCCGGTCGATGCCGGCGCACTCCAGGATCCGCGCCGCCATCTGCGCCGAGCGCGGCTCGCCCGCGCTCTTGCGCGTGTCCTGCCTGGCGTAGCCGAAATAGGGCACGACCGCGGTGAGCCGCGCGGCGCCGGCCGCGCGCGCGGCGTCCGCGATCAGGGCGAGGGCGACCAGGTGCTCGTTCACGGGCGGCGAGGTGGGCTGCACGACATAAAGGTCGGCGCCGGCCACGTCGCCCTCGATGCGCACGCGAGCTTCGCCGTCGGCGAACGCGGCAAGCGCGACCGGAACCAGCGCGGCGCCCGCAATCTCGGCGACGCGCCGGCCGAGCGCGGGATGCGCGTTGCCCGCGATGAGGCGCAATGCGCTCATGACGCCGCGCTTTCCGCGACCGGGCGGGGCCGGAGCGCGGCGAGATCGGCTTCCGCCAGCGTTTCCTTCTCGAGCTGCACGAGCAGCATGGCGAGCGCCGCGAAGACCAGGTAGACGATATTGAAGCGTGTCTGGCGCTCCATGCTGCCAGCCTAGAGCGCAGCGCCGCACGACGCTTGACGCAGGTCAACGGCCCGCTGCGCGAACGCGGTTACATGGCAGCATGGACATGCGGAGGCAGCCATGAACGCGGGCGAATTGTGCAATCGGGAAGTGGTGATCGCGTACCGCAACACCCCCCTGGTGGAGGCCGCGCGGCTGATGCGCGAGCATCACGTCGGCAGCCTGGTCGTGGTCGAGGATCGCCTGTCGGAGCGCGTGCCGGTCGGCATGCTGACCGACCGCGACATCGTCGTCGCGGTCGTCGCCAAGGAAGTCGACCCGCGCAAGCTGACGGTCGGCGACGTGGCGGCGGCGGGGGTGCTCGCGGTGCACGAGAAGGACGGCATCCCGGACGCGCTGCGCATGATGCGCGAGCACGGCGTGCGCCGCCTCCCGGTCCTCACGCACAGCGGCGCGCTCGCAGGCATCCTCACGATCGACGACCTGCTCGAGCTGATGGCCGAGGAGCTCGCCGGCTTCGCGCGCACCGTCGACCGCGAGCGCGTGCGCGAAACGCGCGCGCGGCGCTAGGCGCCTGCAACGCCCTGCGTTGCGCCAGATCACGGCCGCGCGTCGCGCCGGATGCCGCACTGGGAGCATTACGAGCACGGAGCGGACATCGGCGTGCGCGGCTTCGGCGCGACCAGGGCGCAGGCTTTCGAGCAGGCGGCGCTGGCGCTGACGGCCGTCATCGCCGATCCGGCCGGCGTCGCGGCGAGCGAGCGGGTGGCGATCCGCTGCGAGGCCCCCGACGACGAGCTGCTGCTCGCCGAATGGCTGAACGCGGTGGTCTACGAAATGGCGGTGCGCAGGATGCTCTTTTCCCGCTTCGCGGTGCAACTGGACGGCAGCCGGCTCTCGGGCGAGGCCTGGGGCGAGCCGGTCGAGGCCGCGCGTCACCACCCGGCGGTCGAAGTGAAGGGCGCGACCTATACGACGCTGCGCGTCGCGCCGCACGACGGCGGCTGGATCGCCCAGACGGTCGTGGACGTCTGACGCATGGATCTCGGCCTTTTCAAGCGGCGCTCCGACTTCGAGTGGGAGATCCCCCGGCAGGGCGCGATGCGCGTGCCGGCGGTGATCTATGCGAGCGAAGCGCTGATGCGCGACATGGACCACAAGGTCCATGAGCAGGCGGTGAACGTCGCCACGTTGCCGGGAATCGTCAAGGCCTCCTACGCCATGCCGGATGCGCACTGGGGCTACGGCTTTCCGATCGGCGGCGTCGCCGCGTTCGATCCGGAGGCGGGCGGCGTGGTCTCGGCGGGCGGCGTCGGCTTCGACATTTCCTGCGGGGTGCGCTGCCTGCACACCGGTCTCAAGCGTCCCGACATCATGAAAGTCCAGAAGGAGCTCGCGCACGAGCTGTCGCGCAGCATCCCGGCGGGCCTCGGCAGCACGGGCGCGATTCACCTGGGCGACCGCGAGATGGATGCGATGCTCGCGGGTGGCGCGAGATGGGCGGTCGAGCGCGGCTGGGGCGTGCCCGAGGACCTCGAGCGGATCGAGGAGCAGGGACAGATGAAGCACGCCAAGCCCGGCAAGGTCTCCGCGCGGGCCAAGAAGCGCCAGTGCGACGAGATGGGCACGCTCGGCAGCGGCAACCACTACCTGGAGGTGCAGGAGGTCACGGCGCTGTACGATGCGAAGATCGCGGCGGCGTTCGGGCTCGCGCAGGGCGACATCGTCGTGATGATCCATTGCGGCTCGCGCGGCCTGGGCCACCAGATCGGCACCGAATACCTCAAGCAGATGGCGGTCAGCGCCGCGCGCCACGGCATCCAGCTGCCGGACCGCGAGCTCGCCTGCGCGCCGATCCATTCGGAGGTCGGCCAGGATTACCTCGGCGCGATGCGCGCCGCGATCAACTGCGCGCTCGCCAACCGCCAGATCCTCGCCCACCTGCTGCGCAAGGTGTTCCATGCCATGCTGCCGAAGGCGGAACTGCGCCTGCTCTACGACGTCTCGCACAACACCTGCAAGCTCGAGGAGCACCAGGGGCAGATGCTGTACGTCCACCGCAAGGGCGCCACGCGCGCGCTCGGGCCGGGGCATCCGGACCTTCCCGCGCCGCTGCGCGAGGCGGGGCAGCCGGTGCTGATCGGCGGCTCCATGGGCACGGGCTCCTACGTGCTCGCCGGCACGCGCGCTTCCGAAACACTCGCCTTCAGCTCCGCCTGCCACGGCGCCGGCCGCGCGATGAGCCGGCACCAGGCGCTGCGCAACTGGCAGGGACGCCGCGTGGTGGACGAGCTCGCGGCGCGCGGCATCGTCATCAAGAGCCCGTCGATGCGCGGCGTCGCCGAGGAAGCGCCCGGCGCCTACAAGGACGTCGCGGCGGTGGTCGACGCCGCCGACGCGGCGGGCCTCGCGCGCAAGGTCGCGCGCCTCGAGCCGCTCGTCTGCATCAAGGGCTAGGCAAGCCGCGGGCCTAGCCCGCGTGACTGCCGTGCGCGCTGACGCGCTTCGCCTGCGGCCCTTCGCCGCCGCCATCCTCGATGAAGCGCACTTGCGTGCCGGCGGACAGGTGCTCGAAGCGGGGCGTCACCACGTTGTCGCGCGAGAAGTAGAACTCGCGCCCGTCGGGCGTGACGATGAAGCCTAAGCCTTGCTCGAGGTCGATGCGGTCCACCCGGCCGGCCTGCTCGACGGGATGCTGCTTGACGTCGCCGCGCTGCCTGCGCACGTAGTCCTCGAGTTGCCGCCGTGCTGCATGGAACGCATCGCGCAGGGCGATCTGCAGGTCCTCGTCGTGCTCGCGGGTGACGACGATCTCCCCGCCCGGCAGCTTGAGGTCGATGCGCGCCGAGAGCTGCTTGCCCTGGTGCTTGTGGCGTCCGGCGAGCTCCAGCACGACCCGGCAGCTCATGATGCGGTCGGAGAAATGGTCGAGCTTTTCGGCTTTTTCGTGAATCGAGTTGTAGAGCGCGTCCGAGGGCTCGATGCCGTGCAGGGTGATCTGGATGGGCAGTTGCATCGATCCACGATAGCGAATGCCCGCGCGCGGCGCTTGATGCAGGTCAACCCCGGGGCGCGCGGCGCGCGCAAGGTTGCGCCACGGAGGGAGAGTGGGTGCGCGTCGCCCGGCCGCCATGGAAAACGCAGAGCCCCGGCTTGAGACCCTGGCGCAGCTCTTCGAGTGGAGCTGCGCGCGCTTTCGCGACCGTCCGGCTTTCACGAGTATGGGGGTCACGCTGCGCTACCGCGACGTCGATCGGCTGTCGGCCGCGTTCGGCGCCTTCCTGCGCCTCGAGCTCGGGCTCGAGCGCGGCGATCGCGTGGCGATCATCCTGCCCAACCTGCTGCAGTATCCGGTCGCGCTCATCGGCGCGCTGCGCGCCGGGCTCACGGTGGTGAACGTCAATCCGCTCTATACGCCCGCGGAACTGCAGCTCCAGCTCGCCGACTCCGGCGCGGCGGCGGTCGTGGTGCTGGAGAATTTCGCGCGCACCCTGGAGCAGGCGCTCGCCGGCACGGCGGTGCGCCGCGTGATCGCGACACAGGTCGGCGACGTCTTTCCCCTGCTCAAGCGCTGGGCGACCAACGTAGCGGTCAAACGCGTGAAGCACATGGTGCCCGCCTGGCATATCGCGCGCGCGGTCCGCTGGCGTGAAGCGCTGGGGGGCAAGCTCGCCCTGCCCAAGGTAGCGGTGCAGGCCGATGACGTCGCTTTCCTGCAATACACGGGCGGCACGACGGGGCGCCCGAAAGGCGCGGTGCTCACGCACGGCAACCTGGCGGCCAACGTCGCGCAGACGACGCGATGGACCGCCGGCGTGCTCGAGGAAGGCGAGGAGACGGTGATCACCGCGCTGCCCCTGCACCACATCTTCGCGCTTACCGCGAATCTGCTGCAGTTCATGCGGCTCGGCGGGCGCAACGTGCTGATCGCCGATCCGCGCGACCTGAAAGCCTTCGTGCGCGAGCTGCAGCGCACCCGGTTCAGCGCCATCACCGGCGTCAACACGCTGTATCGCGCGCTGCTCGACGCGCCGGGCTTCGACGCCGCGTGCCGCGCCAACCGCGGCGCGCTCAAGCTCGCCGTCGCGGGCGGCATGACCGTCGAGCGCGCGGTGGCCGAGCGCTGGCAGGCCGCGACGGGCGTGGCGCTCGTCGAAGGCTACGGCCTCACCGAGGCTTCGCCCAACGTGTGTGCCAATCCCGCGGACGCGCGCGCGTTCAGCGGCAAGCTCGGCCTGCCGCTGCCGTCGACCGAGGTGACGATCCGCGACGAGCGCGGCAGCGAGGTCGCGCGCGGCGAGGCGGGCGAGATCTGCGTGCGCGGCCCGCAGGTGATGCGCGGCTACTGGCATGCGCCGGAGGAAACCGCGCAGGCGTTCTTTCCGGGCGGGTGGCTGCGCACCGGCGACCTGGGGCGCGTGGACGAGGCCGGCTGCGTCGTGTTCGTCGAGCGCCGCAAGGACGTGATCGTGGTGTCGGGCTTCAAGGCCTACCCGAGCGAGATCGAAGCCGTGGCGCTGCAGCATCCGGGCGTGAAGGAGGCCGGCGCGGTAGGGTTGCCGCATCCGAGGAGCGGCGAGGTGGTGGCGCTGTTCGTCGTCAAGCGCGATCCCGAGCTGCGCGCCGGCGCGCTCGCCGAGCACTGCGCGCGGCGCCTGTCGCCCTACAAGCGGCCGGTGCGCATCGAGTTTCGCGACGCGCTGCCCAAGTCGCCGCTCGGCAAGGTGCTGTACCGCGAGCTTCGCCAGCAGGCGGCATTCACGGTGCGACGCGCCGAAAGGCGACACAAGGAAGGAGGTGGCGGATGCTGACCCAGCTTGCGAGGCCGCAATGGCAATCGTTCTTCGAGCGGCTTTCGCCGCTGCTGCGCGCGAACGTGGTCCAGGTCGAGTCCTCCGGGATCGGGGTGGCCGACCGTGTCCCGACGGACTGGGTGCGGCTCGCCGATCTGTCCTACAACGCGCAGAACGACGTCCTCGAGATCTGCGTGCACGGGGCCGATCGGGCGATCCATCGCCCGGCGCAGATCCACCTGCGCCAGGACGACGCCTGGCTGCAGAGCATCGAGATCGTCGACGGCGAAGGCAAGCGCGACGTCATCATCTTCAAGGAACCACTGCGCCTTACAGACTTCGTGGTGTTGCGCCCTACGCCTTAGTGCGCAGTCCTCGCGCCGGGCGGCGGAGCGGGTTCCGTGCCGACGAGCGCCGCGAGCTCCCAATCGCCCGACGCCGTATCGTGGCGCAACACGAAGGTACGACCGTCCTGCGCCTTCACCTTGAAGTAGCGGTGCTCGGGGGCCATCCAGCGATCGAGGATCTCGACGACCGTGAACCGGGTCGCGCCGAGCGTGAAGGCGCGCGGCTCCTCTTCCGCGCGGTGGCCGGCGTAGCACTCGACCTGGATTTTCATATTGGCGCGGGGCTATGGGCAGGTTTGCGCGGTCATACCCGATGCGCGCTTTCGCCGCGCGCGATGCCGCCGGCGATCAGGTGCGCCGTGCGCAGCGGCTCCGGAACGACGCTGTGGAGCGCGAACCGCTCGAGCACGAGCTTTGCTTCGCTCTCGGTGAGCCCGGCGCGCTGCACGTAGACGCGGCCCGCAGGCTCCATCGGGCCGGCGCGCTCGATCAGCTGCCATTTGCGTGCCCCGCCCGGAACATGATCGAGCAGGGCGCGTCGGATCGCGTTCAGATCCGGGCGGCGGCGGCTGACCACGACGACCGGAAGGCCGGTGGCCCGATGCAGGGCCCGGATGTCCACTACGTTGAAGCCGGCGAGCGCGATGCCTTGCAGCAGGATGACCTGCAGGTGTTCGCGGAAGCGGGAGCGGGTGACGAGCTGCGCGAGCGCGCGCGTGGCGTTGGCGCCGTCGCGCCGCACGGTTCCGCTGAGCACCGCGTCCAGCCGCGCGCCCGCATACACCGCGCCGACGACGAGCACGTCGCCCCTGTGGCGCCGCTCGAACGGCGCGTCGTCGAAGCCGACCGCGTGCGACAGGCGTCTCAAATTCCCTCGCCTCTCACCCGTGCACGCGGTGCGCCGCGCGGCCTCGCTGCAGTGCCCATTGCCGCGCCCTCGCGATGGCGATGCGGATCGCCTGCCCTTCGGGGCAGCGCTCCCTGAGCAGCGCGTTGGCGATCTCGATCGCCTTGCCGCGCACCGCGGGCGGCAGGTTCTTCATCGACACCGGATAGTAGGCATCGCTCCAGGGCATCGTCGCATTCCGTCATTGGATGTGGCAGGCGCGCTCACTGCAATTCGATCCGGCCGTCGGCGCGCAGGCCGGTGCGCGCGCCGAAGCGCCGGCTTTCGCGGTCGAGCCGATCGCACAGCCAGCGGGCATCGGCCGCGCCCGCGCGCGTGACGCGGAAGCGCAGCAGTTGTGTCGGCACGAGCTCGAGACTCAGCAGCCGTCCGCTGCCGGCCTCGAGGGCCGGGAAGTACATCAGCCCGAGATCGCCGCGAAACGCCTCGTGGCCCCGGATGCCTTCGTAATCGTTGATGAAATCGCCGCAGCCGTAGAGGATGAGCTTGCCGCGATGCACTTCGATCGCCTTCGGGTGGTGGGAGGAGTGGCCATGCACCAGGTCCACGCCCGCGCGCTCGATGAGCGCATGCGCGAAGCACCGCTCGGCGTCGGCCACCTCGTAGCCCCAGTTCGCGCCCCAATGGATGGAGGCGAGCACGCGGTCGCCGGCAGCGGCAGACGCGCGGACCCGTTGCGCGATGCGCGCTACCGAAGCGGCCGAGAGATCCGGCAGGAAGTCGACGCCGGGCGCGTGCGCGCCCGCAGCCCATGCGGGCGGGACTCCGCTGCTCTCCATGCCGAAGGAAAATACGAGCAGCCGTCCGCCAGCCTCGAGCGGCAGCACCGCGGGCGCTTCGGCACCGGCGCGATCGGTCCCGGCGCCTGCCGTCTGCAAGCCCGCCGCATGCAGGGTCGCGAGCGTATCGAGCAGGCCCGCGCGGCCCCAATCCAGGACGTGGTTGTTCGCGAGCGCGCAGCAGTCGATGCGCGCCGCCGTGAGGCAGGCAACGTTCGCCGGGTGCATGCGGTAGTTGATTCCCTTGGCGAGCCAGTCGTCGCTCGCCGTCACCGCGGTTTCGAGATTGACGATGCGCGCCGCCGGGGCCGCGCGTTCGAGCTCCGCAAGCGCGTCTCCCCAGATGTACGCGGGATCGACCGGGCGCGGGATGGGTCCGTTGCGCTCTTCCGCGAGGCGCACGTATCCGAGGGCGCTCGCGGCGTAACCCTCGTGCAGCGCCGGGTCGGACGGATGCGGCAGGACCTGGTCTATCCCGCGTGCGGTCATGACGTCGCCGCACAGGAACAGCTTCAAGGGGCCGCGACCTTGCCGCGCGCGGGGCGCCT
>Ga0335070_10006434_pt1 | contig 13828 bp, 13 predicted proteins | sample Lox_Sample_13_FD_206722 | JGI IMG/M metagenome (GOLD analysis project Ga0335070, IMG submission 206722) | Soil microbial communities from Loxahatchee National Wildlife Refuge, Florida, United States - Lox_Sample_1.3 | ecosystem: Environmental > Terrestrial > Soil > Wetlands | place: USA...
GGTTATTATGCGCTCGATCCCACACTATCCGCCGCACCCCCAGGCGCGCAGCCGGATCAGGATCGTGTGCAGGAAGCGGTCCGCGCGATCATGGATCCCTTGCCCTCAACTGGAGTCTCTTTCTGGGCCCACTTGGTTCTTCCGGGTACTGGGGACTCGGCCACTTATGTTGAATTCCTGGTGGATGCCAACACAATATCGTGCGCAGATGCCGGTTCACATCATGATTGCAACCTGGATTTTGTCACATTTACTGTAGCTCCGAATGGAACCATATTAAGCACAGTGGCGAAGAATACTCAGATTCCGCTTCCAGCCGCGCAATATGCATCCATTCGTAAGAAAGGGTTGCCCTATCGCATGCAGATCAACTCGTTGCCGGAACACGGGAGCTTGCGTCTGGCGGTGCGTGACAACCGCACTAGCCTTCTTGGGACGCTCACCATCCCGATTCCCGCCGGCCCAGCACAAGTTGGCGTTAAGAAATAGCGATCAATCGCCAACCGCCAACTCTGAATGATGCGGTGGCTCCCGAATGTCTTCGATTCAACCTGCCAGTTCGCACTTCATTCTTATAGACTGAAATCCCAATGCCCGAACTCCCCGAGGTGGAAACCATCGCCCGCAGCCTTGCCCGTCGGGTTACCGGCGATACCATTCAGTCGGTCTGGATCGGCTCCCGGCCTCAGCCACTCAAGTCTCCGGCGGCTGCCATCGCCTCGACTCTCGAGGGCAAGAAGATCGTCGACATCCACCGCGCCGGAAAGCACATTGTGATCGACCTCGAGCAATCCGATGTTGCCCATTCCAACGTGCTGCAACCCCGCGTGGCGCGTGCACTCTTGCCTTTGAAGAAAACAAGAAACGGCTCCGGAAGCACCCCAAAACAAGCACGTCCCGGAAATGTAAAACGTATTCCCGGCAAGAAGGACAAAAACGCGGCTTCCCAAGCCGCTCAGTGGATCGTCCACCTCGGCATGACCGGGCGCCTGCTGATCTGCGAACCCGAAGCGGAGATTGCCAAGCACACTCATCTCGTCGCCATGCTCGCCTCGGGCCGCGAGTTGCGCTTCGTCGATCCCCGCATGTTCGGAAAACTCAGCGTGCACACCGACACGTTCGATCCCGGTGGGGTCGAACCGCTCGAGGTTGACGAGGCGACGTTTCTCTCGCTTTTTCGCGGACGCAAAACTCCCATCAAGAGCGCGCTTCTGAATCAGAAGCTGCTGCGCGGGGTGGGTAACATCTACGCGGACGAGTCGCTCTTTCGCGCCGGCATCCGCCCGCGCCGCCGCTCCTCAACCCTCACGCGCGACCAACTTCGCAAGCTCTATCGTTCGGTGAAAGAAGTCCTCAACGAAGCCATCGCCCTCGGCGGCTCCTCGATTTCCGATTATGTCGATGCCGATGGCGAAGAAGGGTTTTTCCAGCTCCAGCATCGCGTCTATGGCCGCGAAGGCGAGCCGTGTCTCGTATGCAAGACTCCCATCCGCCGCATCGTCCTCACCGGACGCAGCAGCCATTACTGTCCCACCTGCCAGAAGTAGCTTTACTGGAACGGTGGAACATTGACGAACATCGGGCATCCTTGTACAAAGCATGGCAGGGCGCGTACGGCTCAGTGCCCCGCGCCGGACCCTTCCTATGAATAATTTCGCTATTGGAGTCGATCTCGGCGGCACCAACCTGCGCATCGCGGCCGTTGACGAAAACGGGCATCTCGTCGAAAAAGTCACGCTCGGCACGCGCGTTTCACTTGGTCGCGATCACGTCATCAACGATATGTGCGACGCCATCCAGCGCATGTCCGAGAAATTTCGAGGGTCGGCTGCACTGTTGGGGATCGGCATCGGCGTGCCCGGCATCATCGACATGCAAAGCGGCATGCTTCGCGAATCGCCAAATCTTCCCGGATGGGCCGACTATCCCGTGCGCGCGGAAATCGAGCGCCGCCTCGCGACTATGGTGATCCTCGAGAACGATGCCAATGTTGCCGCTCTCGGCGAGAAATGGCTGGGCGCTGCGAAAGACTATGACGACATGTCGATGTGGACCCTTGGTACCGGTGTCGGTGGCGGCATCGTGCTCGAAGGAAAGATCTGGCACGGCATGAACGGCATGGCCGGAGAGTTTGGCCACATCACGGTTGAGCCAGAAGGGAATCCCTGCAACTGCGGTAACCGCGGATGTCTCGAGCAATACGCCTCGGCGACGGCCATCGTGCGCATGGCCCGTGAATGCGTGGCCGACAATTCATCCTCGGCCTTCGCCCGCGCCTTTCATTCCGACCCGGAATTCAGCGCAAAAACGATCTACAACCTTGCCATCCAGGGCGACGAAGATGCTCGCCGCATCTACCGCCGCGTCGGACGCGCGCTCGGCATCGTGCTCGCCGGCATGGTGAACTCGCTCAATCTGCCCATGTACGTCATTGGCGGCGGCGTTTCCAGCGCGTGGGAGGCCTTCTCGCCCGCCATCTTCGAGGAACTGCGCCAGCGCTCGATGGTCTATGCCGCGACCGCTCCCTCCGATCCCTTGAGCGGCAGCGGAGGCGCCTCCGCGCAAGTCGATCCCGGCAAGGGCCGCAAAACAATCGTCACGCGCGCCCTGCTCGGCAGCGATGCCGGGCTGTTTGGCGCCGCCCGCCTGCCCATGATCGTAAAAGCGTGAGCGGCCACCCGTTCGCGAGCTGTACTTGTGTCGTTTTGGCGGCGCAATCCAATCTTGTCATCCTGAGCGAAGCCAGAGCGTACGCGACCACAAGTCCAAGGACCCCTGCACGCTCAACCGGATCCCGTTCCCTCAGGGAATTCTGTCAGCATTCTTTGCAGTCATCGATCCTGTGCCCCTGTGCCCCTGTGGGAGAGCTTTTCTCCTGTGACCGCCGTCACCGCCCCCCCTTGCCGGCGCGGGTACGCTCAACTCATGAACCCTCAAGTCAAGGCTGACCGCGCGGCCTGGTTGCAAGGTCCATCCGCCGATTGTGCTGCGCTTCCGGAAAAAAGGGCCCAGATCTGGCGCCTCGTGCTGCTCGGTGCGCCCGGCGTCGGCAAAGGCACGCAAGCGGAACTTCTGACCGATCGCCTCGCCGCCTGCCATCTCTCCACCGGCGATGTCTTCCGCGCCGCTGGAAAACTAAAAGAGTGCGATCAGTCGCCCGCCATGCGCGCCGCCCTCGAGTTCATGCGCCGTGGCGAACTCGTCCCCGATTCCACCGTCTGGGACATGGTGCGCGAGCGCAGCGAGTGCCTCCTTCATTGCGGCGGCTTCATTCTCGACGGCTTCCCGCGCACCCTCGGCCAGGCCGAATCCCTCAAGCGGTTGATGGAAGACGAAAAGCTCTCCCTCAGCGCGGTCGTGAACTACGAATTGCCGGTGGATGAAATCGTGCGCCGCCTGAGCGGGCGCCGCACTTGTGAGAAATGCAAGTCGGTCTACCATGTCACCGAGCGGCCGCCGAATACCGAGGGCGTCTGCGATCGCTGCGGCGGGCATCTCTTTCAGCGCGATGACGACCGCCCCGAGTCGATCAAGGTCCGCCTCGAAGCGTATGAGCGCAGCACCGCGCCCCTGATCGAGTTCTACAGTAAGCTCGGCTTGCTGTTGTCTGTCGCTGCGAAAGGATCGCCGGAATCGATTCTTGCCCGCACGATGGAGAAATTGGAATCGCTGGAGAAGAGATAACTGCTCAGCGGCTTTTGTGTGACTCTGCAGCGCTCGCCCGACGCGTCTTTCTCCCCGCCACCGCGCCCTTCAGCTGCGCCACCTCTTCCAGCGTCAGACTGCGAAACTCTCCCGGAGGCACATCCAGCGCCAGCGGTCCATAGTGCACGCGCCGGATCTTCTCCACATGGTGCCCCACCTCTTCAAACATTTTGCGGATCTGGCGATTCCTGCCTTCGGTGAGCGTCACTTCGAGCCACGGGTTATCGCCTTCTTTGATCAGGCGGATTTTCGCCGGAGCCGTGCGCACCCGCCGCCCGCCTTTCTCGGCGATGGAAACTCCCTTTCGCAGTTTCTCGATCTTTTCTTCTTCCGGCTGGCCTGCCACTTTCACCACGTACGTCTTCGGTACATGCGAGGCGGCCTTCATCAGGCCGTTCGCCAGCGCGCCGTCATTCGTCAACAGCAGCAATCCCTCGCTTGCCCAATCCAGCCGTCCCACCGGATACACGCGCCCGCGAACGCCCTTCACCAGATCCATCACCGTCGGCCGGCCCTCGGGATCGCTCACCGTCGTCACGTATCCCCGAGGCTTGTTCAGAACGATATAGCTGTAGCGCTCCGGCCCGTGCAGCAACTTGCCATCCACGCGGACGTGATCCTGCTCCGGATCGGCCTTGGTGCCAAGCTCAGTCACCACCTGCCCGTTTACCTTCACCCGGCCGGACGTAATGAGTTCCTCGGCCTTGCGGCGCGAGGCGACCCCGGCAGCAGCAATGATTTTCTGCAGACGCTCAGCAGGCATGAAATGAGGGTAACAGAACCAGCGGGGTCGCCGGTCGTGCGCGGAGCCTACGCTGCCGGAGTCTTATCCCCTGTGTTTTCCTGGGCGACTGCAACCTCGGCCGTATCGTCATCGGCAGGAGAAGAGGCATTGACGCCGTCTGGCGCACCTTCGACCGCAGTGTCAACATCCTCGCCGGCAGTGGCATGAGCGTCGTCGTCCGCGCCCGGTGCACCATCCGCTGCCGCAGGCTCCTCCATCAGATCGCTCTGGAACGACTCGGCCACCAGCTTCTCGAACTCTTCCATGCTCGGCAGCTCGCTCACGTCCTTCAGTCCGAACCGCAGCAGGAACTCTTTGCTCGTGCGATAAAGAATCGGCCGCCCGATCACGGCTTTCCGCCCCGCCGTCGTTATCAGCTTGCGGTCGAGCAATGTCGCGATCACACCCCCCGAATCCACCCCGCGGATCTCGCTGATCTCCGGCACGGTCACCGGCTGCTTGTACGCGATCACCGCCAGTGTCTCCAGCGCCGGCAGCGATAGCCGGATCGGTGGCTTCAATCCCTTCGCGAATGCGCGCACCAGGTCGTGCTGCTCCGGCTTGGTCGAGAAGCGGTAGCCCCCTGCGACTTGGCGAATTTCGATTCCATGGTCTGCGCTGGAATAGTCGGTGACCAGTTCTTCGATCGTTGCGCGGACCCGCGACTTCACCTCGTTCTCGTCCGCCGCGCCGCCCGCCAGTTCGCCGTCCTTCACGAGCTGGACGATCTGGTCCAGCGTGATCGGCATCTCCGCCGCGTACACAATCGCTTCGATTTCTGCCTTCAGGCTCATAGATTCCCTAGTTGGTAGTCAGTGGTCGCTCAGCACTCATCGTACCTGCCTGGCCATGCCACCGCGATCGCCCGGATCATCTGTCACTGACTACTGACCTACTTCCAGTCATCCCTCACCGCAGCTTGCTCGGTCATCACCTGGTCGAAGTGCGAATGCTTGCGCACCAGCACCTCGCCGAACACATGCTCCTGCCGCACCTGGATCGCCTGCAGCCGTACCAGCTCCAGCAGTGCGAGGAACATGCAGACCAGAGCCTGCTGCGACGCGATGTTCCGCAGCATCTGCTTCAGTCGCACCGGCCGCTCTTCGATCGAGAGCCGCCGGTACAGATACTGGATCATCTGCCCGACCGTCACCGTCTCTTCGTCCACATTCAGGATCGGCCGTGTCCGCGCGCGCTCCAGGACCTGCTGAAACGTCTTCACCAGGTCGATGACATCGGTGGCCAGTTCCGGCTCCGTTCCCGGCGCATCCATAAACTCTTTCAACGCCGGATTGCTCAGCACCGCGTCTTCGATCTGTTGCTTCTGCAGCAGCATCTGTGCCGCCGCCTTGAACTTCTCATGCTCCAGCAGCCGGTTCACCAGCTCCGACCGCGGGTCTTCCTGCGCGTCTGCGGGCGCCAGCGGATCGCGCGGCAGCAGCATCTTCGACTTGATGTGGATCAGCACCGCAGCCATGTAAATGAACTCGGCGGCCACGTTCACATCCAACTCGCGTATCCGCTCCACGTACGCCAGGTACTGCGCCGTGATCTTCGCGATCGGGATATCGTAGATGTTGATGTCTTGCTTGCGGATCAGGTCCAGCAGCAGGTCAAGCGGCCCTTCGTAGAGCTGTCCCAGCGCAACTGCGAAAGGGAAGTCGCTTTCTTCTTTTTTCGCGTTGGATTTCGGCGGAACAGGTGCGGCCACGGGCGCGGCCGTCGACGGTACAGGCTGTTCCGCTATCGGTTGCGACACATCGGTCACTTCGAAGAACCCCGCGGCGGCTCGTAATTGAGCGACATGCCCATCGCCTCCCGGACTTCATCCATGGTGGCGCCCGAAACTCCACGGGCACGCGCCGAGCCTGCCTCCAGAATATCCCAGGCCAGCCGCGGATTGTCTTCGTATTTTTTGCGCCGCTCCTGCATCGGGTTCAGCACTTTTACCAGTGCGTCGGCCGCCCAACCCTTGCATTCGATGCAGCCAATGCCCGCCGAACGGCACCCGACATCCACCTTCGCCAGCGTTTCTTTGTCGCTGAATATTTTGTGCAGGTCCCCCACCGGGCACACATCCGGATTCCCCGGATCGCTGCGCCGCACCCGCGCCGGGTCGGTCACCATCGTCTTCAGCTTCTGCCGCACCACCGGCTCCGGATCGGTCAGCATGATCGTGTTGCCGTACGATTTCGACATCTTACGTCCATCCGTTCCCGGCAGCTTGGGGGCCGGCGTCAACAACGCTTGCGGCTCAGGAAAGATGTCGCCGTGTTTTCCACGATAAAAACTGTTGAAACGCCGAGCGATCTCGCGCGTCAGTTCGACGTGCGCGACCTGGTCTTCGCCGACCGGCACAAAATCGGCCTTGTAAATGATGATGTCCGCCGACTGCAGCACGGGATACCCAAGGAACCCGTAAGTCCCCAGGTCTTTTTCCTTGATGTTTTCTCTCTGCTCCTTGTACGTCGGCACGCGCTCCAGCCATCCGAGCGGCGTGATCATCGAAAGCAGCAGGTGCAGCTCCGCGTGCGACGGCACGTGCGACTGGATGAACATCACGCATCGTTCCGGATCGAGCCCCGCTGCCAGCCAGTCGAGCGTCACTTCGAGCGAGTTCTCTTTCACGCGCGAGGTGTCCGCGTAGTCGGTCGTCAGCGCATGCCAGTCCGCCAGGAAAAAGAAGCAGTCGTACTGGTCCTGCATGCGCACCCAGTTTTCGAGCGCCCCGACGTAGTTGCCGAGATGTAGTTTTCCGGTCGAGCGCATCCCGCTCAACACGCGCTTTTTTGCAGATGCATTAGACATTCAGAAATTTCACCAGCATGGTCACATAGAAGCCGATAAACGGCCGTATCAACGCGGAAAGCAGCCCGCCACCCAAGTAAACTAAAGCTAGCAGTCCAAAGATCCCCACGCTGTCATATGCCCGCCGCACCGGTTCCGACATGAAGTGCCGGATCACGTGGCTTCCATCGAGCGGCGGCACCGGAATCAGGTTGAAGACCGCGAGCACAATATTGATAAACATCAATTCAAAAACCAGCTTGCTCAACGGAAACAGAGTCGAATCGGACGATCCGTTTGCTCCATTGAGAACTCCAGCAACCGCACTATGTCCTGATGCTGAAGTCAGCGCGATCCCGCCGAGTACGAAAAGCGCCCCGGTGGCCACGATGAAATTACTCACCGGTCCCGCAACCGAGGTGAGAATGTCGTCCATGACCGGGTTCTTGAAGTTCCGCGGGTCCACCGGCGTCGGTTTTGCCCAGCCCAGTAGAGGTATGTGGCTGATCGCTGCCACCACCGGCAGGATGATCGTCCCGACCGGATCGATATGCTTGATCGGGTTCAGCGTCACTCGCCCCAGCATCCGTGCCGTCTGATCCCCGCAGCGCGATGCCGTCCACGCATGCGCAGACTCATGCACGCTGATCGCAAACAGGAATGCGATCATCTGAAACAAAATCTCAACTGGATCGAGGCCCATGGCGTGATCGCTCATTCTAACAGGCGCGATGCGAGATCATCAGAGGGCAGAGGTGAGTCACAAGCGATAGGCGAGTAGCGAAACGCCCAAGACAAGAAGCGAGAAGCGATCAGGCCACCCTCGGCAGCGGTTTTCACCTCTGCCCTCATACCTCTGTAATGGAGTTTACTGTCCTGCGCGCATGGGCGAGACAATCAAACGGCTGGGAGCTCGCTTTTTGCTGTCGGCTTTGTCGTGCTGGTAGAGCAGAGACAACGCGCCTTCCGCTGCCGGGCTTGCGCCCGCCAGTTCCGACGCCAGGCCTTGGTAGGATCGGCCCACTTCATGATGTTCCTGCAACGCCACCGGACTTCCTTTGTCGATCGCCGGACCTACGACCTGGAAATTGTTCGGCACCTTCCACAGTACCTTGCAATTGGTCGCTTTCTCCACGTCTTCGTCCGTGAAGCCGGGAATCTTCTTGAAGCGGTTGAGCACGATGCGCAGCCGGTCGCGCCCTGCGCCTTCCTGCAGGAAGGTCTGAATCCGTCCCGCGCTCCACAACGAAACCACGTCGGTTTGCGTCACCAGCAGCACGGCGTTCGAAAGATCGCAGATGATTTGCGTCGCGGCATCCAGCCGCCCCGAACAATCCACCACCACGAAGTTGTATTGGCTCACCAGCAGATCGAAAAGCCGCGCAATCTCCGAAGCGGTCGGGATGGTCGCGTTTGGCTGCTGCGTTCCCGCCAGCAGATGCAGTCCGCTGCGGTATGGCGTCATCAAGCCGTCGAGCAGCGCGCCATCCATGCGGTGCAGGTTTTGCAGTGCATCGGTTATCGTGAACTGCGGACGCAAATTCAATTGCAGCGCGCAATGCCCAAGCAGCGCGAAATCGACCAGCACCACCTGCCCGTGTGTCTCTTGCAACGCAACCGCCGTATTGACTGCGGTCGTGGTGGCTCCGGCCCCGCCCTTGGCGTTCAGGAAGGTGAAAATTCTGGCCTTGCCCGCGCTGCGCTGTGCCCGGCTCAGTGAAGACGTGAACCGCGCAAAGGCTTCGATCAACAGCTCGGGTGTCGCTGAGCGGTCCAGAAATTCACGCGCTCCCGCCCGCATCGCCGAAACGATATTCAGGGGCTGGCTCATTTCGCCCAGGGCGAAAATCGTGACGTCGCTGGTCGTCGAGTGGATTAACTCAATAGTCCGGATTGCTTTCTGCGGATTGTGCGGGTCGATGTCGACCAGCACGATCTCCGCCCGCTGATCCTGCAGTTGTCGCAGCACCGCATCGCTTGGCCCCACGGGAAACCCCACGTTGCTGAACACCATCCGCGTGAGGTGGGTGCTCTCCAGACGATTGGCCAGAATGGCGGATTGTTCGCGGTCCTCCGAAAGGAGGGCGATAGCGATCCCCTGCATGAGTCGGTTCTCGGTCTCTTTGGTCATGCTACGAACTTCCTGTACTGCGGCCAAATGACCTTCGTAATCGAAGGAGGCGAAGAGAAACCCGGCGGGTCTGCCCGGCAGGCGCAAGTGGAAGGCTGGCGCGCCGACAAATCCTGCTGAGCCACTGAATTACTTTGCATTGTAAGGCAAAGGTGGGCCTTTGCAAAGCCACGACTCACGGAGGGCGCCCATCCTAAATCTGCCAAGAATCACCCCGGACGGCCGCCCTTGGCCGGGGTTCCCCAAACATGCCCGGGCGTGGTGGGAGTGGCTGGGCCGTCCAGGCCGCGTCCAGCGCGTCAGGCACACTCTCTCATCCTGGGTGCCGTCCGAGTCCACGGGGGGACAACCGACGGACCTATGTATTTAAGAAGTTTTCAGTGCGAGATGACGCCCGATCCCTCGGATTCGGGTTCGGCAACCGCCGGACGCGTCGCCAGACCGGCCCCAGACTCAACCGCCGGAAGATATTCGTAGGAATCCAGCTGCACGGCTACGCCATTGGTTTGCCCCGCTGCCGACGGACCGGTTCGAAGCACCCGTCCCTGGCATCGCACCCGCATACTCTCGGCAAGCGTGATCTCCGAGGGCATGGTGAACGTCAATTCCACTGCATCCCCTTCGGCAAGCCGTGCTTCCGTGTATAGAAAAACTCCGCGAGAACTGATGTCTTGGCTGAAGCCCCCCACCGTAACCCCCTGTGCGCGGATTACGATCGGTAGATTCACCTCGAATCGTTGACCGACCCTGCGCTCAAGCTGTACGGGTTCCGTGCTCATCAGTCATCCTTCCCTGGGTGGCCGCAACTCTGGAGGGTCCTGCGGCGGGAAAGGTACTCTACCGCGCTTTGGCTCGTTCGGGAAGTCACCTTTTGTATCACTCCATTGCCCCCCTGTGGAAATCTTCCTCTCTCGCGTGGGGACGGTCGCCCTCGGCCATACAAGCCGTGCCAAGCGCGGCAGATACACACCTGCACGTCTCACAACCCTTTACTGCCCTGCCTGTCGGAACCTCGACGCGCGCCACCCGGTTGCCCTCATCCCATGATTTGTGCCAAGGTTTTGATAGAGTGACGCCGTTTTCGAATTCGATCGCCGCCGACAACGCTGAACCCCCTCCTCAGTCTCAATGGGCCATTACGCTGCGTGCCCTGCGCCATCGCAACTTCCAGCTCTTCTTCAGCGGGCAACTGATATCCCTCGTCGGCACTTGGATGCAGAGCGTCGCCCAGGCGTGGCTCGTCTACAAGATCACCAAGTCCTCGTTCCAACTCGGTGCTGTCGGATTCGCCGGCCAGATTCCGGTCTTTCTGATCGCGCCCATCGGCGGCGCTGTCGCCGATCGCCTCAACCGTCACCGCCTGGTCATCGCCACCCAGACCGCTTCCATGGTTCTGGCGGCCATTCTGGCGTGGCTCACACTCTCCCATCGCGTCGAAATCTGGCATATCTATGTGCTCGGCACTCTGCTGGGTGTCGTGAATGCCTTCGACATCCCCGGCCGCCAGTCCTTCCTCGTCGACATGGTCGGTAAAGAAGACCTGATGAATGCCATTGCGCTGAACTCGTCGATGTTCAACGGCGCACGCGTCGTCGGACCTGCCATTGCCGGCATCATGCTCATCCGGCTCGGCGAGGGATGGTGCTTTGCCGCGAACGCAATCAGCTATATCGCCGTCATCGCAGGACTGCTGTTCATGAATGTCAACAACCGGCCTCGATTGACCGAAACTTCACCGCTCGAGGACATCGCCGAGGGTTTTCGCTGGGTTAACAGCACGAAGATCATTCGCGCTCTGTTGCTTTTGATCGGTCTCATCAGCCTGGTTGGAATGCCTTATACGGTCCTGATGCCCGTGTTTTCCGACGCAATTCTTCACCAGGGCGCCCGTGGACTCGGCATCCTGATGGGCGCAACCGGTGTCGGCGCGCTCTTTGGTGCGCTCACCCTTGCTTCCAAGACCGGCGTCAAAGGTCTCGGTCGCTGGGTTGCGATCTCCTGTGCCGGTTTCGGTCTGAGCGTTCTTTTGTTTTCGTTCTCGCGGATTTTCTGGCTCTCCACCGCGTTGCTCGTGCCCGCCGGTTACGCCGTCATGTTGCAGATGGCTTGCTCCAACACGCTGATCCAGACCATGGTCCCGGACCAGTTGCGCGGCCGGGTCATCGCCGCTTACACCATGATGTTTATGGGGATGGCGCCCTTTGGCGCTCTTTTCGGCGGCGCCTTGGCGCATCGTTTCGGAGCTCCCATCACGGTCGGGGCAGGAGGTGTGGCTTGTTTGCTGGGCGCATTCTGGTTCTGGCGTCAGTTGCCAGCCCTGCGTATCGAAGCCCGCCGCCTGATCCTCGCTCAAGGACTCGCCGGCGGCGAACCTGAACAGGAAATCGCTACCACCCAAGCCATAGACGATCAACTCGGAGAGCAGTTCCCACCAGGAAGATAGCGCCCCCGATTTGTCCACCGATAGGCGAACGAAGATAGGCAAGCAGCGAGAGGCAAGCGGGAAAGCCCACAGCCTAGAGCAAAATTTCAGAGCCTAGCGCCTGCTCTTATAGCTCTTGCGATACCACCGCGTTCTGCTCCAGGTCCGGCGTCTCCGGACCGGCCGCGAGCGCCGCGTTGCCGTATTCGTATCCCTTCTCAAACGCCTTCAGGTTCAATTCGCGGAAGGTCGCAGGCACCGAATCGGCAACCGCCTTCCGCACGGCGTCCGGATCAAGCAAGCGCGTCACCGCCGTGAAGAATCCCACCATCACGATGTTCAGCACCATGCGTTTTCCGAGTTCCTCGGCCAGGCGCGTTGCCGGAACGCTGTAGATTCGCGTCTGCGCGGGAATGTCCGTCACTCGCACCAGGTCGCGTTCGATCAGCAGCGTCCCGCCATCCTTCAGTTCGGGCGCAAACTTCACGTACGCTTCCTGCGACATCACCACCAGCACGTCCGGACTGGTCACATACGGATACAGCACGGGCTTGTCCGACAGCACCAGCTGCGCGCTGCATGCGCCGCCGCGCGCCTCCGGGCCGAAGTTCTGCGTCATCGTCGCGAACTCGCCCTGGTGAATCGACGCTGCTTTGCCCAACACGATCGCCGACAGGATCACACCCTGCCCGCCAAATCCCGCGATGCGAACTTCTGTTAGTGGCATGAGTCCTCCGCGCATCCGCCGTCGCCGCATGCATAGCCTTGCTCGTCGTCGTAATCCACGTACTTGTCGCCCAGGCTCTCGTGCATCTGTGCCTTCAAAAGTGAACCGTAATCCGGACGGTCGCGATCCACAAATTTCCCCACGATGATCTCTCCCTGCATGGTCAGTCCCACCTCGCTCGTCGGAGCGCCGTGCTTCGTCTTACTCTTTTCCTTGTAGTACTTCATCGTGTCGAGTCCGTCGCCCAGCTTGTTGCGCCGCTGGTAAAGCGTCGGACACGGCGAGATCACCTCGATGAAGCTGAATCCTTTCTTCTTGAAAGCCTCCGAGATTGATCGCGCCAGTTGCCGCACGTGGAACGTCGTCCAGCGCGCGACGTAAACCGCACCCGCCGCCTCCACCAGGTGCGGAAGGTTGAACGCCGGCTCAAATGTCCCGTAGGGCGAGGTCGAAGTGACCGCATGTCCGGGCGTGGTTGGCGCGGTCTGCCCGCCCGTCATCGCATAGATCAGGTTGTTCACGCAGATCACTTTCAGGTCGATATTCCGCCGCGCCGCGTGGATCAGGTGATTGCCGCCGATCGCCGAAAGATCGCCGTCGCCCGAGTAGACCACGACATTCAGCTTCGGGTTTGCCAGCTTCATTCCGGTTGCGAACGGGATCGCGCGTCCGTGCGTGGTGTGGAACGAATCGAGCTTCACGTAGCCCGCAACGCGCCCGGTGCAGCCGATCCCCGAGACCAGCGCCAGCGACTTCAGATCGATCTTCGATTCGATCAGCGCCTGCGCGAAACAATTCACCGTCGTCCCGATCCCGCATCCCGGACACCAGATGTGCGGCATGCGGTCGCTGCGGAGAAATGGTTCCACCGGATTTCCTATCGTTGGATTGACCAGCGTGCTCATCGCGCAGCCTCCTCGATCGCGGACAGAATGTCTTCTGGGCGATGCACGCTGCCTCCCGCGTGCGGCACAAGAACTGTCTTGGCTTTTCCTCCCGCCGCCCTTTCCACCTCGCGCACCATTTGTCCCAAATTCAGCTCCGGCACCACGAACGCCTTGGTGCGCGCCGCCAGTTCGCGGATCTTCTTCTCCGGGAAGGGCCACACCGTGATCAGCCGTAGCTTGCCGACCTTCAACCCGCGATCGCGCGCCATGTCGATGGCCCGCTGCGCTACCCGCGACGTGATCCCGTACGAAACCACGATCACATCGGCATCCCCGGTCTTCTCTTCTTCGAACAGCGCAATTTGATCGGCTGCGGCGCGAACTT